>Ga0206130_10002179_pt1 | contig 27519 bp, 23 predicted proteins | sample Helgoland_Spring_9_FD_148637 | JGI IMG/M metagenome (GOLD analysis project Ga0206130, IMG submission 148637) | Pelagic subsurface seawater microbial communities from Kabeltonne, Helgoland, North Sea - Helgoland_Spring_Bloom_20160512_1 | ecosystem: Environmental > Aquatic > Marine > Epipelagic ...
TATGAGTGGTATGGGAGGACTTGCGTATTCAAATTAAGTTAATGTATAATACATTAAAGTTTTTTATAAAAATTGATTTTTAATTTATTCAATTAAAAATATATTAATTTTTGTTAATTATGGAAGAAAATAAATGTGGATGGATTAATAAAAAAAGGGAACCTTGTCCTTGGAAAAAGATAGGTAATTATTACTGTAAAAGACATTCATGTTATGAAAATATTTATAAACCAGAAGATATTCCAAATATAACTTTTTGTTCTGATTGTAGAAATCCAATCGGAATGAATATTATTGATAAAAAAATTTGTAATAAATGTAAAGAAAGATCTAAAATTAATAGAGAAAAAAATAAAGAAAAAAATATCAAATGTAAAGGTTTAACACAAAATAAAACAGAATGTAATTTTAAAGTTCTTGATAATGATGAATATTGTAAAAAACATCAAAGTTATAAAAAATGGAAAAATTTAACAGATCAAGGTCATACAGTTTGTGAAGGTTGGAAAAGAAGAAAATGCTTTGAAATCATCAATGAAAATATGGCTAATTGTTTTAAATGTAGAGAATTAAATACTCTAAATGAAAAAAATAAAAAAATAAAAAACAATAATAATTTAGAAAATAATAATTTAAAAAATAATGATAATTTAGAAAATAATAATTTAGAAAATAATAATAATTATGTAAATAATCATAACAAATATAAAAATATTTTGAAATCTAATTATTATATAATAAATAGTAATGAAGGTCATTATTCTTCTCAGGGTAGATTTTCTGGAAAATTATTTAATCCATATTATTTAGTTTATGATATTAATGATAATAATAAAAATGAATTTTATATTATGTTTTGTTCTGATAATTCTTATTTTTATTTTTCAAAAAAAAATATTGATTTAATAAAAAATTATACTTGGTATAAAATGAAAAATGGATATATTTCAACATCAAAACCTGTATTTCAATACTTGCATCAATTAATATGTAAAACTGAAAATGGTGATGAAAGCAATACAAAATCAGTAGATCATATAAACAGAAATAAAAATGATAATAGAATTGAAAATTTAAGATGGGCTACTCAAAGTGAGCAAAATAGTAATATAAATAAAAGAACAAGAAAATATAATGCAAAACCATTGCCAGAAGAATTAAAAGTTAAAGAATTACCAAAATTTGTTTGTTATTATAATGAAATTTATAATAAAAAAACAGGACAACATAGAGAATTTTTTAAAATTGAAAAACATCCAAAAATTATTAAACCAATATCATCAACTAAATCAATGAAAGTTGATATAAATAAAAAATATAATGAAATTTTAGATAAATTAAAAGAATTAGATAATTAATATCTTAATTTACAATATTTTATATTTTAATACATAATTATAAAAACATCATATTATATTTTAATACATAATTTTAAAAACATCGTAATACATAATTCTAAAAACATCATATTATATTTTAATACATAATTCTAAAAACATCACAATACATAATTCTAAAAACATCATATTATATTTTAATACATAATTCTAAAAACATCATAATACATAATTCTAAAACATCATATTATAAATTATCAACATCAAAAGAAATATTTAATTGGTGGTTAGAGAGATGGTGTATTAAAAGATTTACAAATAAACAAAAATAATTTTTATATATTATAATTTTATTATGTATTTAATAAAATTAATTATTATTTTTATAATGTTAATATTTTTAATATGTTTAATTAAAAAAAATAAAGTTGAAAATTATAATAAAGAAAAAGATAAATTATGTAAAAGATTATATAAAAATAAAGATAATAAAAATTATAAAATAATTAAAAATCTTTTTTCAAAAAATTATTGTAATTATATAATTAAAGAATCTGAAATTTATGCTTCAAAATATAAATGGAAAAAGAAAAGACATGAAGATTATCCAACAGTAGATAATCAAATTACTAAAAAATGGTCTATATACAATGATATATATAAAATAGTAAGTTCAACTATTTTTACTGAAATAGCAAAATTATATAATATAAATAAAAATGATTTAGGAATAAATGAAATATTTATTGTTAAATATAATACAGGAGGACAAACAGAATTAGCATATCATGAGGATGGTAGTGAATTTAGTTTTATAATAGCATTAAATGATAAATTTACTGGTGGAGGAACAACATTTAAATTTAATAAAAAAAATATTCAATTATCAATTGGTGATTGTTTAATATTTTCAGGACAAAATACTCATAAAGGAAATGAAATTATTACTGGAACCAGATATATATTAACAGGATTTTTAAATTATAAAAAAGGATGTAATAATGATTAATTTATTTTATGTATCATTAATTTATTATTTTTTTTAATAACTTTTAAAAATATATTAAATATTATTAAAAATTGATTATGATAATATATATATATTATATTTAATACCCAATACACAATATGAAAGTGGCTTATTTTAATATACTTCATGGTGGAGAAGAAAAACATAGGGTTATGGATATTGTATTAAAAAATGAAAAAAATGTAATCGACAAGGAAGAATATAATAAAAAAAATGACGATTATATGTATATTAATTACAAAAAAACATTTTATAAAATAAATAGATATGATAAAACAGTGATAGAAAAAATAGAACATGTAATGGTCTCTAATCCATTTAAACATGCTCCTGGATTAAATTGGGAGGGATGTTTTCATATTTGTAATATAGATGATAGATTTACTAATAAACAATATTATCAAATTAATCGTTATAATAATAATGAATCAATAATTATTTTGACAAATAAAATTATTGATGATTTATATTTAAACAAATTGGAAAAATAATATTTAAATTAACTTGTAACACATGATGTGAAATTATTAAAAATAAATATAAGACAGGTAAATAAATAGTGATAAAATATAGAGATAAGAATATTTCCAAAAATATTTTAACAAGTTAGTAAAACCGTATTCTATAATTTGTTTATTTTAAAATACATACATTTAAACTATTTTCCAATCTCCATAAACTCTTTTAATTATTAAATTATTTTTTATTTTATCAAATAATAATGAAAATTTAATATTAGTTAAATTGATATTATCACTATCTATAAATAATGCGGTTGTCATTTTAAATAAAGTATTTAAAAATAAAATGTAATATTTATACATAATGGAAAATGTATATTATCAATCATATGTAGGTTTTATAATATTTGGAATAATATTTTTTGTTTTTATTTTTAGTTGGTATATGACAAGAAATAATTCAAGAAATAATTTGTCAGAAAGATTAATTTAATTTTTATTTTAATTTATAATAAAGAAATTATTATATGTATTTTTAATGTATTCGCTTTATGATTTAAAAAGCAATAAAAGATATAACGAACATTTATTAATTAATTATAATTATAATTATAAATTTACAAATAATAAACAAGATTATTATATTATAAATAATTTAATAAATAAAGATACAATAGATTTATCAAATACTATATGTTCTTTTTTAAATGATTTATCATATATTAAAAATGAAATTTATAGTAATATTACATCGGTTTATTCAGAAAGAATACTATCATATAGTTTTGAAAATTGTAAATATTTGTTCTTAAAATATTTATTTAAAATTATAAATTTCAGTATTTATGAAAAAATGATATATAAATTTGCATCTTATGTAGAATTATATAATACAACTCTTTATAAAAAAAATGATTATTATAATCTATACAAAATATTTAAATTTATAAAAAAAAATGTAAAAAATTTCAAAATATTGTATAATAATTATTCAATAAATAAAATTATAAAAAATAAATATTATAATAAAAAAATTAAAAAATTATTTAATATTGAAAAATTAAATTCAAAACATTTTTTAGATGAAACAATTAAATTAAAAAATGTTAAAATAATATTAAAAACACAAAATATTTTAGAAATAATAATTTCATATTTATTTAATTTTTATACACCGGAATTTATAAAAATATTACATTATATACATAAAAATAATTATAAGATTAAAATTAAAAGTTGGGTTCCTCTAAATTACACATATTTGGAAAATAAACATAAACAATTATTTATTAAAAGTTATTTAAAAATAAATATAAGTAAAAAATTTTATGATATGAGATTAATAAATAATAATATTTATAATAAAAATATTAAATTTATAACTTAAATTCTATTATATTCTATTTTCTCAATTAATACTCTGTCTAAAATATCGTAAATAGAATCTATTGTTTCAATTGTGAAATTTTTGTTGAATAATTTTGGATATTTTTCTTTAATAATATCTAAATCTTCCTTATTTTCTTCAGGACATAATATATGTGTTATTCCTTGCTTTTTAGCTCCAAATATTTTTTCTTTTAATCCACCAATTTTTGTAATTTGTCCTTGTAAATTAATTTCACCTGTCATTGCATATGTATTATCTGTTTTAATTTCAGTTAATAAACTAATAATTGATAAACAAATTGTTCCACCAGCACTTGGACCGTCCTTTGGTGTTCCGCCCTCTGGTAAATGGACGTTAATTTTAACTGGATTTTTTTCCCATTCTTTTAATAACTTATCTTTAAAAATATTTGGTAAAATTCTCCAAGCAACAGTTTTAGCTACAATAATACTTTCTTTAATAACATCTTTTAATGAACCAGTGCATTCAATATCTAAAATATTTTTTGATGGCATAAAACAACTTTCAATTTGTAATGTTCCACCAATCATAACTGAATCTGATGCCCATAATCCATTAGTATTACCAATAGCAGGTTTAGTATCAACAAGTTTATATGTCATTTTTGGCTTTAATTTAAAAATTTTATTGTCAATGAATTCTTTTGTAATTTCAAACGATTTAATGTTTTCTGTATATCTCATCAAATTAATTTCTGAAATAATATCCTTAAGTTTTTCTTTAAATTTTCTTACACCACCCTCATTTGTATATGAATATATAACATGTTCCAAAATATCATTGTTAAAAATAATGCTAATATCATTCATATTATACTCTTTTAATAATTTTGGAATCAAATGATTATGGGCTATATTTAATTTATCATTAATATCATAATTATCAACCTTAATAACCTCCAAACGGTCATATAATGGTTTTGGAATATTCTCTCTATAATTATATGTAAAAATAAATAATACTTGTGATAAATCAAAATCAATTCCAGAAAAATAGTTATCATTAAAATGGCTGTTTTGTGTTTTATCAGTTAAATGCATTAAAATATTAAAAATCTCTTCTCCCTTATTAGTATTAGATACTTTATCCAATTCATCAAAAAATATAATTGGATTCATGCACTTTGAATGAATAATGGTTTCAACAATCTTTCCAGGACAAGAACCTACATAAGTAAAACCATGTCCATCTAAATATGCTCCATCCTGAATTCCTCCAAGACTAATAAATTCAAATGGTCTGTCTAATGATTTAGCAATAACATTCATTAATTCTGTTTTACCAACACCTGGACTTCCTTCCAATGCTAAAATGTTACCACTCTCTTTTGGATTAGAAATATTTTTTGCTATTGTTTTTAATAATTTATGTTTAGATTCTTTATGACCGTAAATTTCTGTATTTAATTTTTTTTCAACATTATTTAAATGACTTTTAATTTTTCTTTTACCAGAATTATTACCAACAGACGATTCTATATAATTATCAAATGGAACTTTTAAAATTTTATTAATCCACCTTTTATATTTACTTTTATCACTATCATATTTATTCATTGATTCATAATCACTAATCATTGGCAAAATAACTGATTTATTTTTATTCGTAATTTTTCTATCTAACACATTCAATAAATCTGGCTTCTCACTGCCTCTTGAAATATACTTTTCAACATCTTCCAATAATGATGAATATTTATTAATATCTTTTTCATTCATATCTTTAATATACTTTTCCAATGCTTTATTATTACTTCCAAATGATAATAATCGATCATATAAACTATTATCACTCTTACTATTTTTATTATCACCACCAAGCTCCTTTTCAAAAAAACCATTAATTGTTGAAATAATAATTTCATCATCCATTTTTGTTTTAATTAATTTTTTTTCATCTTTAATAAATTTATTAAAATCAAAATTATCGTTATTCTTATGACTTTCTTTTAATTTTTTTATTAAATCATTTCCACAAGTAATTTGAATATTAATACAATCCTTTGTAAAATCTGAATAATTCTCATTTAATGTATTCTCAATATCTTTTAATTCACTCTTAAATGTTGTAATTACCTTATTAAAATTATAATTAGGATTATTTGTAATTATTGAATTTAATATATTTAATACCTTTTTATCACCACTCATTCTTTCCATAGTATATTCTTTATAATCACTATAAATTATTTCTTTAGTCTTATTATTTTTTTCATTATCTTCATTACTTTCATCACTATCTTCTGTTTCATAATCTTCATCACTATCTTCTGTTTCATAATCTTCATCACTACTTTCATTATTACTACTTTCATTATCATCACTTTCATTATTATCACTGCTTTCATTATCATCACTTTCATTATTACTACTTTCATTATCATCACTTTCATTATTACTACTTTCATTATCATCACTTTCATTATCATCACTATTTTTATTTTTTTCATTTTTAATCATAGTATTATTAGATATGTAAGAACTTGTTGATCTTTCATTTGTAAATAAAGAATTTTCAGTTTCATAATCATTATGATTTAATTTTTGTTTTTTATTAAAATGAGACATAATATCAATTATAAAATTATATTTATATATAATTTTAAAAATAAAAACAAAAAAAAATAATAATTAGATGTTTTGTATGAGACAATTATTAATAACAGTTTCATCAATAATTTCAATAGTTTTATTTATATTTTTAATAATTTTATTTGAGTTATTTGAAAAGTTTTTTCTTAATTTATTATTTTTAAGGGTATTTTTAATAAAATTAATTTTTTCTATTAATTCATCACTTTTGTCAATGAATTCATTTATATTTTCATCATATAAATTAATTATAATATCATATTCGTTATTTTGTGTATTTTTTTCAATGGTATAATTCATATAATAATATAAATATAATTAAAATAAAAATATATGAAAATTTTATACTATTTTATAGATTAATATCATTAATCATTTTTTCATATTCTTCTTTTCCAAATTGTTGTATTAATTTTTGTTCTAAATCATCGGCATCCAGTTTATCTAAATCAATATTTTCCATATCTTCAGTCATAATATTATTGGAAATTAAATCAGAAAATATATCGTTAATAACAGTGGCATTTTTATCATCTTCTATTTTTTTTTTATTATAATGTTCTATTCTATCTTTTCTTAAATTATCTCCAGCTTCTTCAATATTATCATCAATATTGGATTTATATTTATATTTTTGAACGTATTCAAAATTTTTTATATAATTAATTTTATTGTCTTCTGAATAAATATTTTTATTTTCACTATCTTGTTCTTTGATTGTTTTTGTATAATGTTTTAAATCTTTATCAAAATCTTCTTTATTTTCATCTTCAGGTCTAAATACAACAAGGTCTTTGTTATTATTAATTTGTTTAGAATAATCAAATTTAGTAATAATACATTTATAAGGATTATTTTTTCTTTTTTTTTCAGCTTCAGATTGATTTTGTTTTAATAAGTCTGTTTTTTGTTTATATAAATCTTTAAATTGTTTTTCTGTATATTTATTGTCTGATTGTTTTGGTATAATTTTATTATAGATGTCTTCAGTTGAATATTTTTTATCTGTGTTGTGAATAGTATTTATTTTTTTATTTTGATAATTGACATTTCTTTTTTTATTCAATATCATATTATAAATATTATACTTAAAATATTATAAATATTTTAACGATTTTATTATTTAATTTTTTATAAAATAATATTATCTACCTTTATAATGGGTGTAAAAAAATTATTTACATTTTTAAATGAAAAAAGAATATATAAAAAATATGATAAAATAAATAATTTGTTATATGAATTAAAATTAAATAAAAATTCTGTATTTGTTGGAATTGATACAAATTTGTATTTTTATAAATACAATTATACATATGATAATATATTGATTGGATTTTTTAATCAAATAATTAAATTTTTGTCAAATGGTATATATCCATTATATATAATAGATGGGGGAACATTAAAAGAAAAAGAAAAAACAAATATTATGAGAAATAATAAAAAAAATAATAATTATCAAAAGATAGAAGAATTATTAATTGAAATAGAAAATAGTGATGATAAAGATAAAATAGATTATTTGAATAAAATGATAGATAAATTAAAGAAAAAAACACTTAAAATATCAAATGAAAAAATAGATAATTTAATAAAGTTGTTTGATTTAATGAATATACCATATGTTTTTTCATATGGCGAAGGTGAATATTTGGCTGTTTTATTAAACAATTATGGAATTATAGATTTTTTTTTAACCGATGACACTGACCCTATTCCAGCTGGAATAAATAATATTATAAAATTTACAAATAATCGTGTATTATATTTAAACAAAGAATATTTATTAAAAGAATTAGAAATAAATGAAAATCAATTGTGTGATTTTTGTATTTTATTAGGTAATGATTATAATAGTTTTAATATGAAAAAATTAAAACCATTTGAATTATTAAAATTAGTCAAAAATAATAATATAACTGAAATATTAAATATATTTAATATTGATGAAGAAAATTTTATAAATTTAAAAAATATATATTTAAACTCATCAAACGATGAAAAAGATTATATTTTGAAAGGACATACAAATAATGATAATATTATAAATATCACATATAAAAATAACAGTATTATATTAAATCAATTTTGGAATGAATTAAAGGAAGTTTTAATTAATAATGAAAATTCATTAAATTTAAAAAAAGATATTATTAAAAAAATTAAAAAAACAAAATTTAATACTGATGAATTATTAAATTTTTTAAAAATTAATGTTAATAATATTACAAATGATGAAATAGATAATATTAAAATAACATTTAGTTATTTGGATAATTTTAGATAAAACAATAAAAATTGAATTTAAAATATTAAATATAATTAAGATATAAATATGGAAGATATTCAAACTAAACTTGATATTTACAAAGAAAATTTATTAGAAAATTTATCACATAGTATTATTAATGAGAATATTCATAATGAAGTGATTGATAATTTAATTGAAAATATAATGGAAAATAAAATTATTCATAATTCAAATTTTTTAAAATTTCCAAATATTAAAACTGAATTATATCCATATCAAATTAATAATGTTAATTGGATGAATGATATTGAAAATAAAAATTACAATGATAATTTTGAAAATGCAAGTAAAAATATAGATTTAAAAGGAGGAGCATTATTTGATGAAGTTGGTATGGGTAAAACATTACAAATAATAACTTTAATAAATTTAAATAAATCAAAACTTACCGATAGGTTAATTTACAAAAAAAAATTATATACAAAAGCAACATTAATTATTGTTCCAAATCATTTATGTGGTCAATGGTTAAGAGAATTTGAAAAACATACAATTAAATCATTAAATATTTTGAATTTATTAACAAAATCACATTATAAAAAATATACACATTTGGATTATACGAATGTAGATGTTGTTATAATATCATCTAATTATTTTATAAATTGTGATTTAAAATTGTCTAATAGAAATATTTTTAGTTTTGAAAGAGATATTTTAAAAAAAGAAGTAAATATATTTAATATTTATTGGAATAGAGTAGTAATTGATGAATATCATGAATATGAAAACGAATCATTATTTTATAAATTAAATTATTTAGAAGCTTCATACAGATGGATATTAAGTGGAACACCATTTAAAAAAAATAGTGAAGATTCAAATAGAGAACTTAGTAAAAAAACAAAATTAAAAAAAAATAAATTAATACCATTAAGTTTTTTTTCAAGTTCGCCTATTGAAAAAATATTAGGATATTTAGCATTTAATAATGGTGTATTGACAAATATTAATTTATATGATTTTAATAATTATAATTTTGTTTTAAATCATTTTAGTAGAAATACACAAAACAATAATTTAAAGATATTAAAATTACCTGAAATTGAAGAAGAAGTAGTAATGCTAAATTTTTCACAAACTGAAAGAATGATATATAATTCATATTTAACAGATAAAAATAATAATGATGATGATATATTTTTAAGACAGATATGTTGCCATCCATCTTTGGTGGATGATTTAAATAAAAATGATGATACGGATTCATTTTTATCATTGGATGGTATGCATAAAAATATTAAAGATAAATATTTAAAAGAATATGAAAATTTAAAAGAAAAATTAAATAGAAATAAACAAAATTATGAAAATGTTCAAAATAAAATAGAAGAGTATGAAGAAGAATTTAAAGAAAAAAATATTGAATCAATAACTAATAAAATTAAAGAAAGGAAAGAAAGATCGCAAGAATTAAAAACAGAAGAACAATTAATTATTAAAAAAATAAGTTCAAAAGAATCATCAATTAAATATTGTATAAATTTTATGGAAATAATTAAAAATGTCGATACTATAACAAATCAAGATTGTCCTATTTGTTTGGGAAATATTGAAGAAGATGATATTGGAATAACCAGTTGTCTTCATTTATTTTGTTATAGTTGCATCAAACAAATGATAATGACACAAAAAAAGTATGGAAATACAAAATGTCCTAATTGTAAAAAATCAATTAAAATAAATGATGTCTTTTTAATTAATAAAACAATTAATAAAGAGGTGAATAAGTATGGAACAAAAATTTCATATATTATTGATTATATAAAGAAAAGTCCAAAAAAATATAGAATAATATTTTCTCAATGGGATAAATTATTAAATAATGTTGGCAAAATATTAGAAGAGAGTGGTATTAAAATATTATATTGCAAAGGAACTCCTTATCAAAAAGATAAAGTATTAAAATTATTTAGTGATAATAATGAAAATAATGAACATAGAATTATTATGCTTTCATCAGAAAAAACTGCATCTGGTTCAAATTTAAGTAATGCTGAAGAAGTTATATTTTTAGATCCGATATATGGTAATAAAGAAAGAAGAAAAAATGTTGAAATCCAAGCTATTGGAAGAGTAAGAAGATTGGGAAATAATTTTAAAAAAATAAAAGTGTTAAAATTAATAATCAAGGATACTATTGAAGAAAAAACACATAAAGATAATTAGAAATAAAAAATTCATTTTTGTAATTATATTTAAATATTTAAAATTAAATATATATTAAATGTCTGTAAAAAATAATCAAGTTGTTTCAATTGATAATTTTAATAAAATTGAAGAGTTATATTATAATAGAGCAAATGATTTTTATATAAATTTAGATAAAGATACAATGTTAGATGTTTATTCAATTATAACAAAAAAACATAAAAGAAAGAAAAAAATATCATTAAGATTTTTAGATTGGTTTGTAACTAAATATTGTAAGTTATATTCAATTTCAATTAATGTAAATAATCAATATAATAAAGAAGATAAATATAATATTAATAATAGATATAAAGCTCAATTAAAATCATTTCATAAAATTTATTTAGATCCTTTTAAAAGAACAAAGGTGTCATTTAAGTTTATTTATAAATGTCATGGATATGAATTCACAACCAGTTTATGTCAATTAAATTTTATGAAATGGATAATTGAATATGACATTCTTAAATATGTTATAAATAATTATGAAACATTAATTGAAAAAGTTGAATATGTTAATAATTTACATAAAAAAAATAAAAATGATGAAAAATCATCATTGTATTCATTTAATTCTTCAAGTTCATTAACCGTTGATTTAGATAACAATAAAGTATCTAAAAAAGATAATAAAAAAAGATTAATTTTAGAAATATAATTTTTAATTATTTATACTTAAAATAAATCAGGTATAAATACATTTTCATTAATTTCTTTTGTAATATTATTTGAAACTTCATTAATATTTTTATTTTCAATAGTTTCATTAAGTGTATATTCTGAATTTTCAATTAATTCTCTATCAATTGCTACATCCGGTAAATTTGAACCACCCAAGAAACATAAACCACCAATAATTCTTGATGAGACTGATTTCATATTATCTACTTCACCATATAATCCAGCATTTACTAATATATCAACAGGTCTTTCAAATGATGCCTTTGCTAAAGTACTAGACTTCAATTTAATTAAACCATGTCTTTCTAAACTAATTAAATTTCCTAAACTTATTTGAATATCTGCAAAAATACTAAAATGGCAATAATTAATATCAATACCCTTATTTTTATATGTTTCAATTAATTCATTTATTATTAATGTTCTTACAGCTTCAATACCGTATATTTTTTCAACTTCTCTTAAATCATTTATGTATATTTTATTTAAATTAATTCCTTTAATTTTAAAAATATCTTTCATATTAATTCCATTTGTTTTAATTATATATTCATAATCTTCTTTTACACCATCATTATCATAATTAATACTATTATATTTTATTGGTTTTTGAGTAATAACATTTGTAATATTATTAATACCCTTTATTTGTATTTTGTTAATAAAAATATTTATAAATTCTATGAAATCTTTTATTACATAATTTATAATATTAAATCTAATATGAATAACCGGTTTATTGTCATTATCACTGTTTGATAATAATGCAATTTGTAATATTTTATTAAATAATAATTTTTTTATTTCTTTTTTACTACCTTTATTATCTTTAAACCTATTTTCCCATTCCTCGGATATTCTTGTTTTAATATTTAATAAAGTAATTTCTCTTGAAAGCATTTTTTCTTCATTTAATTCAATTTTAACAATCCAATTTAAATTATTTATATTATTAATACAACTATTCTTATTCGGATTACTCACTGAAAAAATATTATTAATAATATTATCATTTTTCATTAATTTACTATCAAAACTCTTATTTTCATCATAATCAATAATTATATTCTCAATAATATCGCTTATAGATGTATTTATAATATTTGATGTTATTTTTGTTAAATATTTTTCATTCTTATTATATTTATCATCAAAAAATAGTGTCATCATTGGACTTTTCATATTTGGAGAACTACCATAAATTTCTAATAATCTGGGAACTCCTTCTGTTCCTGCTCCACTTCCCACATTGTGAAAAGCACTAATTGTCATTTGTGTTGCAGGTTCTCCCAATGTTTGCGCTCCTAACACACCAACCATATCTCCTGGCTCAACCATAGAATTATTATAATTCACAATTATATTATCTGATATAAAATCAATATGTTTTTTTGTTAATTTAAGATTAAATATACATTTTTTAATATTTAAACTATCTATTAAATGATATTTAAATATTTTTTTTACTAATTTATCATCCATATATTTAAAATTATTATTTTTAATATTATCTTCATCAAATGATAATAAATATGTTGTGTTTATTTTTAATATATAATCTATCTTATCTAAAATATATTTTGGCTCAACAACATCACCCTTAAAATTTTCAGTCATTGATAATTCTATTATTCTGTCAATATTTATTGGTGATAAAAATTGAATATCACTCTTTGGACTTTTACTCTTTTTATCAAGCAAATAATAATTTAATGATGATTTCATTTTAATATTCCTCAATTTATCCCGAATATTAATTATTTTTTCATAATATTTATTATTTTCTTCATTTGTAAATTTTACTTTCTTTAATTCTTCACTTGATAATTTATATTTTTTTTCAATATCTTTATTTCCATCATTAATTAATTCAAAATTATAATAATTATATCTTGTTGCATCAAGACCACAATCACCATACACAAATTGATATATTTTATCATATGCATTTCTAACATAATTATCATATTTCACCATTATATCCTCTCCAGCCTTTATTAACTTTCTTTGCAAATAACCGGTTTCAGCCGTTTTGACTGCTTGAGTAATTAATGAATTTCTTGACACATTTGTTAAAACAATAAATTCTTCTAAATTCATACCTTTTGTTAATGAAGATTCAATAAAACCTCTTGCTAATGCAGAATCATCATTTTGATGAAAATATGGTAATGATCTATTGTTATAATTTTTTGGAACTCTAATCCCATCATAATCTTGTTGTCCTACACAACCAATCATATGAGTTAAATTATCCTCTTTACCTTTTGATTTTGATTTAATCATTATTTTATTATTATTTTCATCATTCAAATTATCAATAATATAATCTCCTATTGTTCCAACAATAGATTTCATTAAATTAATACTATCCATTTCAAAATTATCATTTTTTGAAGTTATTATATTATTTTCAAATTCTGTTAATTTATATAATAATTCAATCTTTTTTGTTTTAAATAATTGTTCCATACTTTTATATATTTCATTGCCAATTAAATAATCATTTAATGAAATTGTAAATCCATAATTTAAATTAAAATTAATTGATAATTTTGTTATATTATCTATTATTGATTGTGTCATATCTGGACCATATATATTCCAAACATCTTGTGTTATAGTATTGTTTTTATCTTCTTTTATACTTTTACCATCAATAAATCCTTCAATTATTTTACCATTTTTAATTAAAACACTATCATTTTTTAATGATACTTTATTTGGTATTATTAAATCAAAAAATGTTTTACCAGAATAATTTTTATTTTTATCCATTATTTTATAATCTTCTAAATTTGTACTTGTTAATAAATCAATAATTAAATCATTATCCATTTTATCACAAAATTTAGTTATATTATATGGTGCAATAATTGCATCAAATACCGCTCCCACAATAGGCAATGAACTTTTAGCTGATATAATATTACTTTTCACATTTGTTAAATGTTCCAATTCAATCTCTGTTAATATACTTTGAACTGTAAATATATTCATTTCATCACCATCAAAATCTGCTCCATATCCAGCACATACTGATGGATTAATTCTAATTGTATTAAATCTATCATCATTCTTTATTTTAATATAATGAGCTAATGAACCATATTTATGTAATGTTGGCTGTCTATTTAATAATACTATATCACCATCAATTAAATGACGATCCACCACATCACCTATATTTAATTCAATTGTCTTATTATTATCTATTATAACTTGATTTCCTGTTCTATTTGATGTAATTGAATTTGCTCCAGGATATACATTACTTCCTTTTTGAACTAATTTAGTTAATTTTGTAATATTATTAGGTGTTACTATTTCAGGATATGTTAAATTTTTTGCAATTGAAACTGGAACATAAGCCTGATTCATATCTAACAATGGATCCGGTGAAATTACAGTTCTACCATATTGATTAACTCTTTTACCCATTAAATTACCTCTAATTCTACCTTTTTTAGCTTGATTTATAGGACCTTTTATCTTTGTTACTATTGAAGCATACTGATTTGTTGCTCCAGGTTTATTTGTTTTTAATGATGCATTATCTATATAACATGCTATTTCACACTGTAATTGATCTATATGTGTTTTTGAATGTTTTATTAATGTATCATTATTTTTTTCTTTATCTTTTTGCTTTTTTACATTCATATTCGTTTTATAAATTTTTGTTAATCTCATTGTTAATGTGCTTTCTTGAATAGAATCACTTAATGAATCACCTTGATATGATGTTCTTATTGATACTGGAGGAATTGGTAAAATCTCCAACATTAAATCTTTTGGATGACAAGTAATATTCAAAATTTCACTTTCACTATCTTTAATATTCTTTAATATATTAAAAACCTGTTTAGTTGTCTTTTTCTCAATTTCTATTTTACCGTTTATTTCTCTTTCAATACTAACAATTATCTCCCCATTCTTTTTCTCACCTCTAACTTTTCCAACAGGTGTATTACAATTATGACAATTCTTTAATTTTATTTCATCTTTTAATTTCTTAATTCTTTCTTTTTTCTTTTTTTTTTTAACAATTTCATATAATTCATCATAACTTTTATTCCATAATAAAGCAGAACAATGAGTACAAAATATATTTAATATGCTTATTACTTCATCAAAAAATTTAATATTAAAAATTTCATTACTTAATTTTAAATGACCAAAATGACCATTACAGTCTTTCATCATATATTGACAAGTTTCACAAGAATATGAATTATTATTTACACCCATTCTTTTATCTAATAAACCATTTTCAATCGGCTCATTGCCTTGTTCATATAAATCTGATGTTTCAATACCATCCTTATTATGTTCTAAAGCTGACATTTGTAAAGTCTCTTTATTTGTTAATACTGAAAACTTAATGGCTTTAATAGTAGCCGTTTCATAAGTATATATGGGCTTATCATTATTATTCATTTCTTTATATATTATATTACTATATTCTTATTTTATTTATATTATTTATATTTATTTCAATTTTTTAAAAATTGAAAATATTGAATAAATATAAAATTATATTATTATGAATGATTAATGGCTAAAGCAAATAAACCTTGGAGTGAAAAATATAGACCACAAAATATTTCCAATATTATATCACATGATAGAATAAAAAATACTATATATAATTTTCTCAAAAATAATAATTTGCCAAATTTACTGTTTTATGGCAAAGCAGGTTTAGGTAAAACTTCTTTAATATTAGCATTCATTAAAGAATATTATAATGATGATTATGATAATTATGTTATTAATATTAATGCTTCTGAAGAAAGAGGGGTTCAAACAATTCGAGATAAAATAGAACCATTTTGTAAATTATTATATAATGATACTAAATATAAATTAATTATTTTAGATGAAGTTGATTCCATGACTATTGAAGCACAAAATATTTTAAGAAAAATAGTTGAAAAATATATTCATAAAGTTAGATTTTGTTTTATATGTAATTATATTAAACAAATTATATTACCATTACAATCCAGATTTATTATTTTTAAATTTAACCCTTTAACCAAAGACTATTTAATGAACCATCTTGAAACAATATTTATTAAAGAAAACTTTTATATTACCAAAAATTCATTACAAATTATATATAAATATTGCAACGGAGATTTAAGAAAAATGTTAAATATATTTAATTCATTAAATATTTATAAAAATGATGTTATTAAAGTTAATGATATACGTAAATTAATATTATATCCATCTAAAAAAAATATAATTAATATATTTAATTATGTTAAAAATAATGATTTAAATAATAGCATTATTAATATTTCCAATTATATTAAAATAAATGATTTATTAATTAATGAAATTATTATTGAAATGTATGATATTTTGATTGATTTTATTATTAACAATAATTATCATATTTTTAATAAAAATAAAATTATTAATATTATTAAAAAATTGTCAATTATTAATCGTAATATTTATAATAATACAAATAATAATATTATATCACTAATATCAATATTTTATTTATAAAAAAAATTGAATTAAAAGATATAATATAAATTAATAATATAAATATGTCAAGGTTTGGTATTCTTGATGACGATTTTAAGGAACAAACTGTTTCTAAATCAATTGATGATGAAATAGACAATAAATATTTTAAACCTACTAAAAAAAAATCTAAATTTGTTAAACCTAATTTAAATAATAATAGATTACAGATTAAAAATATTGATAATGTTGATGAATTTTTAGATACAAAGTTTGAAAATATATATAAGCTATATTTATTTCATAATAATTATGAAAATTGGAATAATATTGATAATTTTGAAAATATTTTCAATATTGAAAAATGGAAAGATATTCCTGAAGTATTTAATTCTTTAATTCAAAAAAAAGATAAATTATTAACTTATAATTTTTTTCTTATGAAAAATAAAATATCTCCTTTATGGGAATCCAAAGAAAATCGTGGAGCAGGAAGAATTAATATTCAAATATTTGACTTGGAAGAAAGTTTAAATGTTTTTAAAATATTATTAATTAATATTATTAATAAAACATTATTAAAACCTTTTAATAATAGAAAAACTGATATAAATGGTTTTGCTTTTTTACCCAAAAAAGATAAAGAAAATAATTCATATCAAATTATTCAAATCTGGTTTTCAAACAATATAATTAAAAATATTTCTAATCAAATTGAAAATATTTTAGAAAATAAAATTTTTAATTTATTGAAAAATTATTCTGTAAGAATTAAAATTCACAAACCACAATTTTAAATTTAATTAAAATTGATAATACAAAAATTTTTATATAAATATTTAATTATTTTAATTAATTATTAATCACTTTTCATTAATATTTCATCTTCATCATCACTGAAATCATAATCTTGTGATATTTTCTTTTCATCTACTGGTGATAATGCAATAACTAAATCAGCTAAATCTGCCACTACATATTTAATACTTAAAATATCATCATTCTTCATTAAAATTAATATTTGATTACTTAATGGACCACATTTATTAAATAATATAATATTTTTTAACTCATAAATACCTTGAGCTATTTTACAATTTATATTATCATCCCAATCAATACTTATTCCTCCTTCTTTTTCAGTGTAAATTTTCTCTTTTTTACCACAATCACCCTTACAAGAAAATATAAATTTATTTTTTGAACATTTTATTTCTACATAATCTGAAATATTATTCATCTCTTTACATATCTTATGAAATAAAGAACTCTTCATTGTAATACTAACATCAAATGGTATTACTCTCGGCTTTTTTTCTTTATATTCTAATTCCATTCTTTTAAAATTACTTACTGTTAATGATTCTTCTTTTTCATTTGAACCCTCAATTCTAATTGTTTGTCTATCTTTTTCATTTATATATAATGATAATATACTTGATGGTTCAATCGGTTTAATATGAATATTTAAATGTTCTAAATTAATTCAAATTTCTTCCTTATCATATTTTGTATAAAATTTATTAAATTGCTTACCTTTAAATTGTAATTTTATAAATATTGATTTACTATCATTTGATGTTGCTATTTCTAAACCATAAAATTCTTCATTCTCTTCTCCATCTTTCTTTTCCTTTTTCTTTTTAACTACCATTGTTACTTCATGAACTACTCCATTTAATATTTCAATTATATCTTTAAAAGGCTTGGAATGACAAGTCTCCGCATAAAAAATCTTATTATCATAATTATTTTTCATATTATTTATATTTATAAATAAAATATAATTTATAATTCAATTTTTTTATATATTTTATATATAATGACATTTACCCTTGTTAATCCAGAAATTGATAATCAATACAAAACCACCAATAATGATTCATTAGAAGCAGCACAAAATATATGGGACAAATTATCCAAAAATACCAAACAATATGTTCCTGAAAGTTTCTTTTCCTTGCAAAAAGGAGGTAAATTATTTCACTTTAAAGTTGAAGAAACACTCTATAATGATGATGTGTCATATAAAATTTCATCTTATAAATGTAATAAAAATGATAAAAACTTTGTTAATTTCTTAAAAAAGCAATCTGGTGGCAAAAAAAAGAAGAAAAAATACTTTGATACTTCTTCTTCAAGTGATTCAAGTGATTCAAGCAGTTCAAGTGATTCAAGTGATTCAAGTGATACTATTGTTAATACTGATAATCTTGTTTATAAATTTAAAACCAAAGACAAAGTTCTTTATTCTAAATATAAACCCTCAATTATTACTTATTATGATATTTATGATACTGATTATCTTTTACCAACTTATTACAGTAATATTGAAGTTAAATTTAAACCATTAGATACTATTCTTTTATTTTAAATAATTATTTTTTATCCTTCCTATTAAATGTTCTTTTTAATTGTTCTCTTCTTACTCCCTTTGTCTTTTTTTGTTTTTCAATCGATTGAATAATACTTTTCATTACTTTCTGATTTTTTATTTCATTCTCATTTAATGCATTTAATATCATTTGATTATCTATCGGAGCCTGTTTAACATATGTATTCTTTATCAATTTACCATCCTCCAATATAATTCTTCCCTCACCCATCTTTTCCAAATGAACCATTATTTTTTCATCTATTAATTTTTTATCTTTTTCTAATTTTTTACTCCTAATCTTATCATTTTTAACTTTTTCATTCATCTCTATCTTTATTTTTCTATTTTCATCATCCATATCTGTATACATTTCTACCAATTTTACTAATTCATCCATTTCCTCATATTCAACATATTCACTATTTCCAAGTTCATCCATATTAAAATCATCCTCATTATTAGATGTCAAATCATTTGTATTTGATATTTTTGAACCATCCACATCATTAATATTAATGACTTTTGTTTTCTTAAGATTCTTTTTAATTTTACGAATTATCTGTGAATCAGTCTCCATCTTATAAATATTTATACTTTTATTTATTTAAATAAATTTATTCTTCGGTTAAATCAAATATAACCCAATCCTTAATGTTATTCATTATTATATAATTTAACACTATTAATAAACATTGACAATACTTTTTATTTTCTCCATACTCTAATACATACTTATCCTCAAAATTTTCAATTAATATAAAATCTTCAACCTCATAAATACATTCCATACAATCATAATTATTTAATATACCAGTTAATTCCTTAAAATCATTTAATTTATACATTGATTTGTAAAATAACTCCATCTGTAAATTTGTATCATTATCATCCTTTACTCCCGAATATAAATTCTTATTATCTTCATATCTTTTATTATAATACTCCATAAATTTATTTAATAATAATGTATAATATTTCTCATTTAATATTTTCTGATTTTCTATTTTATCATTTTCTTTTAATTCTTCATTTAATTCCTCATATCCTACTAATTCTTCCTCTTTATTATTTACATTATCTTCTTTATCCACTAAATCATCTATTAAATTATCTAAATTATCTTCAACAAATTTACTTAAATCCATCTTAATTATAATCTTTATATTCTATTATTTTTATATATTTTCAATTTTTATCCTCTATATATATTAAAAAAAATTGAAAAAAAATTGAAAATAAATTCTAAAAATAAAATATAATTAAAAGTTAGATAATATTTATTGTTAAGAATGCTCGCTCAATACAAACCTGTTTTCCCCACTCTCAATGAACTTTCTACCTATAATGGTAAGAAAGCTTATGTTCCTTTGACGTTTGTTAATGATAATGGTGAAGAAGCTAATAAAACAGATTATTATATCACACATTTTATTAAAGAACAATATGGACCTCTTCCAAGAGAAGGTGGTAAATTTAATATTACAAGAGAACAAAGAAATTGTTTTAATACAAGATTAGATAAAAATGATGATAATTCTAAATTAATTATTGATGATCATGATATTTTAGAAACTGCTTATGAAGAACAAAAAGAAAAAATTTATGCTAACAATACTTTATATGAAGTTAAAAAAGATAAAAAAAAAGAATTATTTCAATTTATTAATTGTATCAAAGAAAAACAAAATGAAGAAAATGTTTATGGAATGAGATTAAATTTTAGACCTAAATATTTTCCATATTACAATGATGAAAAACTGGATGATAATAATAGAAAAAATATGAATAATCATATTTTTCCAAAAAATAAACCTACAATGAGAGGTGATAAACTTAAAGAACATAAGAATAGTTTGGAATTTAATATTAATTATCCTCAAGGTTCAACTGAAACTAAGAAAATCAAATATAAGGATGATATTGAAGAAAAAAAAGAATTTAGTGTTAGAGTTATTTACCGCGAAGTTGTTCTTTCTAAAGATTTAACCGGTGATGTTGATGGTATTCGTTATATCAATGAAGATACTAAGAAGCCTGATGAATATAATAATAATGATTTAAATGATGACGAAAATTTAACTCAATTTATTGAAGATTATGGACAACCAACTAATGATTTAATTATTGAAACACCTGAAGAACTTGAAAAATATTGCAGACCTGGTTCTTATTATAGATATGGAATTAGTTATGAATTTCAAAATGAAAAATCAGTTCCTAAAAAGGTTGTTGAATGTGGTGTTAGATCTTTTTGCCATTTTGTTGAAATTATTTTTATTAAACAACAATATGCAAAATCTAATAATAATAATAATAATAGTGCCGTTAATCAATTATATAAGAAAAGTTCCATGATTTCTCCGGTTAATAGTGTTTTTAAATTTGATGAAAAAGACAATACTGATCAATCAACTGATGATAAGAAAACTTCTGATGATAAAAGTTCTGATAATACTGATAGTGATTCCGACAGTGATTCCGACAGTGATTCCGATAGTGATTCTGATAGTGACAAATAATTTAATTTAAAATATTAAAATTTTATGGTTTTTTTTAATTTTAAAAATATTTAAATATTAAATATTATTTTTTTTTATGTGTTTATTAAGTTTAAATAATACAGAAATAAAAGATTCCATTTTATCAATTAATAATTTCAAAAATAATGACGATACAATTTATTTATTAGAAATTGATGATTTTATTAATTATAATGACCTTGAAATAATGAAAATTAAAAATAATATTATTTATTTTTCATTATTTGATGCAGAATTAATTAATAAATTAACAAATTTAGACAATAAATTATCTTCAGTTATTGAGGATATTATAAATTCAAATAATGACATTAAAGTTTTTTTTAACGATACTTTTAAATATTTTCCTTTATTAAATAATGATAATAATACATTCTACATTAAAGTATCAAATAATAATAAAACTGATTTAATTAAAGATATGACAATTATTTATTTAAAAACTACAATTCAAATATATATCAGTTCAAAATATAAATGTTCGTATATTAATCAAAAAATATCACTAATTAATATAAATAATGATGAATTAAGCGTCATTAACTATGAAAATCTATCAAATAGTGATAATAGTAGTGATAGTGATAATAGTAGTAATAGTGATAATAGTAGTGATAATAGTAGTGATAGCAATAGTGATAATAGTAGTGATAGCAATAGTGATAATAGTAGTGATAGCAATAGTGATAACAATAGTGATAATAGTAATGATAGTAATAGTGGTAATAGTGATGATGGTGGTAATAATGAAAATAATGTAAATATTAACAATAAATTTTATGATGATACTGATTCATCAAAAAATTTATCAGACAATGATTATAATGATACTATTAGTGTTCGTACAGATGAAAATAATTATGATAATACAGATAGTATTCATACAGATAATAAAGAAGAAAACAAATTTACTATTAGTGAAAAAGAAGATAATGATAATAATGAAAATAATAAATATAATGATAATGAAAAAAAAAGTGTTAAATTTGAAAAAGTAAATAAAAAAATTGTTTATAAATGTAATAAATGTAAAAAAGAATATAAATTTGAAAAAACATTAAATAATCATAAAGATAAATGTAAAAATAATTAATTATATTATTTTTAAAAAATTAAAAAAGAATTTATAGACATCCACGATTTGATGAATAAATATCAGGGTTAATAGATGAATTTTGCCAAGGAGATACAACAGTCTTAGGATTGGGAATGTCTCCTCTAATATCTCTTGAAGAATTTTTTGAATTTCCCATGGTTGATGACACGGGAATTGATCTTTGAACTGGAATTAAATTAGGATTATCAACTGAAACCGGATTTTCAAGAATTTGAAACCCTTTTTCTAATGAAGTATCTGTTTTATTGCTATCTGGCAAATAATTATTTGAATTAAACATATTCATTAATTTTTCTTGTTGTGATTTTGATTTATGACTAAAATCACCTAAATTTGCGGGACCAAAATCACCAGATGAACCTGGATTGGGTCCAAAGTTTGAATTATCGCTAAATTCACTGTTTTGAAAAACCAAAGCTTGATCGAACATACCATCCAACTTATCTTGTGATGGTTGACTCATTCCATCACCATTGAAATCCATTCTATAATTTGAATCGGCATAACTTACCTTTCTATAATTTTTGGCATGATCCACACCATCAGTTTTACCTCTAAATAATTTAGCTCTTGCTGAATTATCAGGAATATTATTTCCAGTATTCACTTCTCTGATTAATGATTGAAGAGCAGATTGATCCACACCAGCAATATCATCTCTATCTCCATTAACATCATTCAACAAAGGATTTGCAAAAGTATTATTTTCAACACTTGTTTGGTCGTTAATAACACCAGCTAAATCTTCTTCATAAGTATTTTCCGGAGTTCCAAATCTCATACCATCAACTTCATTCATTTCATCCGCCATCATTTTTGCATCACTTTTATTTTCACTGACTTCAAAATTATCTACAGCATATCCAGGAAAATAAAATAAAACTATAATAATTATTAATAAAACCACTAAACAACTATTATTCATTTGATTTATATATATTATGTTTATAAAATTTTATAGAAAAAAAAATATATAAATTATAATATTATATGAATAGTATAACTACATTATCCTTAAATACCGTTTTTGGAGGAAATGATAATCAACAATCCAATATGTTAGAAGAATTTAATAAGCATTCCAGTAAAATTTTACATATTAAATCAAATTTTAATCAAAAAGATCATAATGGCAATACTCTCTTGCATAATTTTGTTAGATGTTCTTTAAAAGATGATAAATGTAAAAAATTATTAAAAGAACTCTTACTTAAATACGATTATACAGATGAAATTAAAAATGGAATTAATATTCAAGATAGTGAAGGTAAAACCGCTTTATTCTTAGCTGTTGAAGGTGGTGAAGATGAAATTGCCGAACTTTTAGAAATTCATTATACTGCGGATAAAACTATTAAAACTAATAATGGTGATGTTATTGAAACTGAACAAATGCCTGATGAAACTAAACCCAATGAAACCAAACCCAACGAAACTAAACCTGTAGAACAAGAAATGAATAATAATGAAGTTCCTCAAACATTACAATCTATTTTCAATAGAAATACTATTGAAGAACACATCTCAATTACTCCTTCTATTTTTGATAAAATGGATAATTTATTTAATCAAAATGGTGGTGATAATGAATTTAATTCATTGAGTGAATTAATTAATAATATTCAATCTGGTGGAAAAACTTATTCATCTAAAAACTATGTCAAAGGAAACAGATCTTTAAATTTAAATACTGTAAGTGAAAATGATAGTATTTTATCAAATAGTGATAATACTATTGGTGGAGACTTAGTCGAACTTATGGAAAGCAGAAGTGACTTAGAACACAAGAAATTCGCAAATAAATTACATTCTATGCTTGAAATGAATGAAATTGTCATTAATGATAGAACAATTGAAGATAGCGAACAAAATATGCGTGTCATCAAACGATTTCTTTATAAAAAAGTTAAAGATGAAAATCCATCACTTAACTCAAGAGAAAAAATGATTATTCTTAACAAAATGGAAGATGAAGAAATTAAAGAAATTTTAAGTTCAATCTCATCATTTGATGATTTAATTTCATTAGATGAAAATCTTAAAGAAGACCATTCTAAAAAACAAAATGAAATTAAATCATCAACAAAAGTTATGGAATCCGAAAGTTTAGACAGTTTAGAAGTCACTGAATTAAAACCAAAAAAAAAAGAAACTAAAAAGAAAGAAACTAAAAAGAAAGAAACTAAAAAGAAAGAAACTAAAAAGAAAGATACCAAAAAATCAAAAGATACTAAAAAATCAAAAGACATTAAGAAAAAAACAAAAAAATAAATTATAGATAATATTTAATGTCATTAACTAAAAAAATTTTGGAAAAACTTCAAAATGAAATTTCAAAAGAAGATTTAAATACTTTATTATTTTCACCTATTTATAATTGTATTTATCCTTATTATTATATGATAATAGTATTATTTGTTTTAATATTACTATTATTAATATTAATTTTATTTATTTTAATATTTAAAAAATAATCTTTTTTATTTTAAATTATAATTAAAAAATTATCATTTAATTATTATAAAATGTCAGGTGGTTCTATTGTTTTAGTATCTTATGGAGAAGAAAATATGTTTTTAAGTTATCAACCACAGATTTCATATTTTAAAATTATATACAGACGATATACTAATTTTTCAATTGAAACTATTTTAACAGATTTTCTTAATGTTCCTAATTTTAATAATGTTTATTCCGCTTCAATACCAAAATATGCTGATTTAATGCATAAATCTTGGCTTGTTATTGAATTACCAGAAATACCCGTTCTATTAAATTTTAATGGAGAACCTAATAATAAATTAAAAACTGCTTGGGCGAGAAATATTGGTTATGTTTTAGTTAAATCAATTGAAATTGTTATTGGTAATAGTATCATTCAAAAAACTTGGGGAGAATACTTACAAGCATTAGACGAATTTAATTTTAATAATTATAATTCACCACTCAATCAATATATTGGCAACGTTCCACAATTACATAAATTTCAACACGCAAACACAATTAGAGAAAAATATGTTTTATATATTCCATTAAATTTTTGGTTTTGTAATTCTGCTTCACAAGCTTTGCCACTTATCTCACTTGACTATGATGATGTTATATTTAATGTCCAGTTTAATTCCATTGAACAATGTATTAATGTTTCACCCACTAATTATATTCAAATACAACAATTTTATGGCTCACCAATATTTAATGAACCATTGGTTCAATTCTCTAATCAAGGCATTGCTTGGGCCACTTTTGACACTTTAGACTCAATTAATACCGAAAATAATCCAAATTTTATTGTATCTAATTCAAATTTATATTATAGAAAAATTTCTAATCAATCATTTACAACCACTGATTTATCTTATTATGACAAATTTGATACCACCGATGTTTTAAATGATTTTTTTAATCTTAATAAACCAACCAACTATTTTATTTATGGATTATGGAGTAAAAGCATTTTTATACCCATCAGCAATGAAACTTTAACATCTAATAATTTAGAAAAAACTTATATTTATAAACCATTCCAAAATACACTCAGATTAGGCAAAACATACCTATTAATTGATTACATATTTTTAGATAAACAAGAAAGAGTTAATTTTTTTAATAATAAACACGAATATATTATAGAACAAGTTTATTATACAGGTGAAAAAATAACTAATAATTGCTCCGACAAAATAAATTTAGAATTAATTAATCCTTGTTCCTACTATATTTTTATGGCTCAATTATCCTATATGAGTAATCAAAATGTTAATGACCACTTTAATTATACTAATACTTTTATCAGAGATAAGGATACACAAAAAACTATTGGATTACCTTTAATTAAACAAAATTCATTACTTTTAAACTCACAAACTATCACTGGGGAACAAAATATGGACTTTTATAACCTAATTATACCATTCCTTAAATTTCCTAAATGTTATTACCCAAATGGTATGGGTGTTTATAGTTTCTCTCTATACCCTTTT
>Ga0206130_10002181_pt1 | contig 27499 bp, 23 predicted proteins | sample Helgoland_Spring_9_FD_148637 | JGI IMG/M metagenome (GOLD analysis project Ga0206130, IMG submission 148637) | Pelagic subsurface seawater microbial communities from Kabeltonne, Helgoland, North Sea - Helgoland_Spring_Bloom_20160512_1 | ecosystem: Environmental > Aquatic > Marine > Epipelagic ...
CTTAAGTAATAGACGTGTTAGAACCGTAGGAGAACAATTACATAACCAATTTGGTGTTGGATTGGCTCGTATGGCTAGAACTATTCGTGAAAGAATGAACGTTCGTGACAATGAGGTATTTACGCCGATCGATTTGATTAATGCGAAAACGCTTTCATCTGTTATAAACTCTTTCTTTGGTACGAATCAGTTGTCTCAATTTATGGATCAAACGAATCCATTAGCTGAGGTTACGCACAAACGTAGATTGTCAGCACTAGGACCTGGAGGTTTATCTCGAGAAAGAGCTGGATTTGAGGTACGTGATGTGCACTATACACACTATGGTAGATTATGTACTATTGAAACACCTGAGGGTCCAAATATTGGACTGATTTCTTCTTTGTGTGTATTCGCAAAAGTTAACCGTTTAGGTTTTATCGAAACACCTTACAGAGATGTTAAAAATGGTAAAGTAGATTTAAAACAAAACCCAATTTATCTAAGTGCTGAAGAAGAAGAAGATAAAAACATTGCACAAGCAAATGCTAATGTAGATGACAAAGGTAATTTTCTTGGAGACAAGGTTGTATCTCGTTTAATCGGAGATTTTCCAGTTGTTGCACCACAAGATTTAGACTTGATGGATGTAGGAGCAAATCAAATTGCTTCGATTGCAGCTTCTTGTATTCCTTTCTTAGAACATGATGATGCAAATAGAGCCCTAATGGGATCTAACATGCAACGTCAGGCAGTACCTTTATTAATTCCGAAATCTCCAATTGTTGGAACAGGAATTGAACAATTGGTTGCTAGAGATTCCCGTGTATTATTGCATGCAGAAGGAGAAGGTGTTGTACATTATGTTGATTCGGAAGAAATTCACATCAAATATAAATTGAGTGCAGCACAAAAGATTGTTCGTTTCGAAGATGATATCAAAGTATACAAATTAGTAAAGTATAGAAAAACTAACCAAGGAACTTCTATTAACTTAACACCTATCGTAATGAAAGGTGATAAAGTTACCGAAGGACAAGTAATGGTTGAAGGGTATGCTACTCAAAAAGGGGAATTGGCATTAGGTCAAAACTTAAAAGTAGCCTTCATGCCTTGGAAGGGGTACAACTTTGAGGATGCAATTGTGATTTCAGAACGTGTAGTTCGTGAAGATGTATTTACTTCTATTCATATAGATGAATACTCTTTAGAAGTTAGAGATACGAAACGTGGTTTAGAGGAGTTAACTCCGGATATTCCTAACGTAAGTGAAGAAGCTACTAAAGATCTTGATGAAGGCGGAATGATTAGAGTTGGAGCTGAAGTTAAGGAAGGTGATATTTTGATTGGAAAGATTACTCCTAAAGGGGAAAGCGATCCTTCTCCAGAAGAAAAACTATTAAGAGCAATCTTTGGTGATAAAGCTGGAGATGTTAAAGATGCGTCTTTAAAAGTTCCACCATCAACGGTTGGTGTAATCATCAACAAGAAACTATTCTCTAGAGCAGTTAAAGATAGAAGATCTAAAGCAGCTGACAAACCATTGTTAGAGCAAATTGATGCAGATATGTCTAAGGAGATTACTGCATTAAATGATATTCTAATTGGTAAGTTATTGGAAATTATCGGAGACAAAAAGTCAAAGGGTATTCACAATAACTTTAAAGAAGAAGTAGTTAAAAAAGGTGTTAAGTTTTCTGAAAAGAACCTTAAAGGGGTTGAGTTTATTCATATTAATCCAAAAAACTGGACTGGTGATGAAGCAATTGACGCTTTAGTTGAGGAAACATTGCATAACTACAATTTAAAAGCAACTGATATCTTGGGTCATTTTAAACGTAAGAAATTTCAAGTTTCTGTTGGTGATGAATTACCAAATGGAATTATTCAGTTAGCAAAAGTTTACTTGGCTAAAAAGCGTAAGCTTAAAGTTGGAGATAAAATGGCAGGTCGTCACGGAAATAAAGGTATTGTTGCGCGTATTGTTCGTGCAGAAGACATGCCTTTCTTGGAAGACGGAACACCTGTAGATATAGTTCTTAATCCACTTGGGGTTCCTTCTCGTATGAACTTGGGTCAAATTTATGAAACTGTTCTTGGTTGGGCAGGTGAAAAATTAGACAAGAAGTTTGCTACACCAATTTTTGATGGTGCTAGCCTAGACGAAATTCATGAGTTTACTGATGAAGCAGGAGTGCCTAGACATGGTAAAACTTACTTGTACGATGGTGGAACCGGAGACAGATTTGATCAACCTGCCACAGTTGGAATCATTTATATGATTAAGCTTAGTCACATGGTAGATGATAAGATGCACGCGCGTTCAATCGGACCATACTCATTAATTACGCAACAACCATTGGGTGGAAAGGCTCAATTTGGTGGTCAACGTTTTGGTGAAATGGAAGTTTGGGCACTGGAGGCGTTTGGAGCTGCAAACATTCTGCAAGAGATTCTTACTGTTAAGTCGGATGATGTTGTTGGTAGGGCAAAAGCTTACGAATCAATCGTTAAAGGTAAAAACATGCCAACACCGGGAATACCCGAGTCATTCAATGTATTATTGAATGAGTTAGCAGGTTTAGGATTAAAAATTACATTAGATTAGTTCATTTCTCGCCCTATTGATGTAAATCAATAGGGCTGAAATAATAACAAATAAAATCACTTATGGCTTTTAGAAAAGAATCAAAAGTTGCCAATAGTAACTTCAGTAAAATAACAATCAGTTTGTCTTCTCCTGAAGAAATTTTAGGGAAATCACATGGTGAAGTATTAAAACCTGAAACTATCAATTATAGAACGTACAAACCAGAACGAGATGGTCTGTTTTGTGAAAGAATATTTGGTCCTGTAAAGGATTATGAATGTCACTGTGGAAAATACAAACGTATTCGCTACAAAGGGATTGTTTGCGATAGATGTGGTGTAGAGGTTACTGAGAAAAAAGTAAGAAGAGAAAGAATGGGGCACATTGCCTTAGTTGTCCCTGTTGCTCATATCTGGTACTTCCGTTCATTACCGAATAAAATTGGTTACTTATTAGGGCTGCCAACAAAAAAATTAGATCAAATTATTTATTATGAAAGATATGTTGTAATAAATCCTGCTGGTCAATTAAATGCAGAAGGAGAGGAACTCGTTAAAAATGATTTCTTAACAGAAGAAGAGTACCTTGATATTTTAGAAGCGCTGCCAAAAGAGAATTCATATTTAGATGATAACGATGAAGGTAAGTTTGTTGCTAAGATGGGGTCTGAGGCTCTTGAAGCAATGTTACAACACTTGAGTAGTCCAAATAAGGAAAAGCCACAAATGACTAATTTGGATGCTTTATCTTATGAGTTACGTCACAAAGCAGCTAATGAGACTTCACAGCAAAGAAAAAATGAAGCATTAAAGAGACTTCAAGTGATTGAAGCTTTAAGAGATGCAAATACGCGTATAGAAAACCGTCCAGAATGGATGATTGTTAAAACTGTGCCGGTTATCCCACCAGACTTGAGACCATTAGTTCCTTTGGATGGAGGTAGATTTGCTACTTCAGATTTAAATGATTTATACAGAAGGGTTATTATTAGAAATAACCGTTTAAAAAGATTAATCGAAATTAAAGCTCCAGAAGTAATTCTTAGAAATGAGAAACGTATGCTTCAAGAGTCGGTTGATTCATTATTTGATAACTCTAGAAAATCTAGTGCTGTAAAAACAGATAAGAATAGACCATTAAAGTCATTATCGGACAGTTTAAAAGGTAAACAAGGTCGTTTCCGTCAAAACTTATTAGGAAAGAGGGTTGATTATTCCGCACGTTCAGTAATTGTTGTAGGACCAACATTAAAATTGCATGAATGTGGATTGCCTAAAAATATGGCAGCAGAGCTTTACAAGCCATTTATCATTCGAAAAATGATCGAACGTGGAATTGTAAAGACGGTTAAATCTGCGAAAAAGATTGTTGATAAAAAAGAGCCTGTAGTTTGGGATATTCTTGAAAATATATTGAAGGGGCATCCGGTATTATTGAATCGTGCACCTACTTTGCACCGTTTAGGTATTCAGGCTTTTCAACCAAAAATGATTGAAGGGAAAGCGATACAATTACATCCATTAGTTTGTACGGCTTTTAACGCCGATTTTGATGGGGATCAAATGGCAGTGCACTTACCATTAGGTAATGCTGCTGTTTTAGAAGCTCAATTACTGATGTTAGCTTCTCACAACATTTTGAACCCTGCAAATGGTGCTCCAATTGCCGTTCCTTCTCAGGATATGGTTTTAGGTCTGTATTATATTTCTAAAATCAGAAAATCAACGAAAGAATTGCCTGTAAAAGGAGAGGGAATGACTTTCTATTCTTCTGAGGAAGTGAAAATTGCGTACAACGAAAAGATAGTTGATATGCATGCTTCAATTAAGGTTAAAGTTGATGATGTTGTTGATGGTGAACCTGTTAATCATATCATTGAAACAACTACCGGTAGAATATTATTTAATGAATTAGTTCCGAAAGAAGCTGGTTATATAAATGAAGTTTTAACTAAAAAGGCGTTAAGAGATATTATTAGTGATATTCTTAAAATCACAAATGTTACGGTAACAGCAAATTTCCTTGATGCAATTAAAGATTTGGGTTACATGTCAGCCTTTAGAGGTGGACTATCGTTTAACCTTGCAGATGTTGAGGTTCCTCCTGCTAAAGAGGAATTGGTGAATAAAGCCCACGGTCAAGTTGATGAAGTTAAATCGAATTATAATATGGGTCTTATAACGAATAATGAACGTTATAACCAAATTATTGATATCTGGACGCATACTAACTCTCGATTAACTTTTGAGTTAATGGAGCGTTTGAAAAATGATCAACAGGGGTTCAACTCTGTTTATATGATGATGGATTCTGGAGCAAGGGGTTCTAAAGAACAAATTCGTCAGCTTTCAGGAATGAGGGGGTTAATGGCGAAACCGCAAAAATCCGCTGCCTCAGGAGGTCAGGATATTATTGAAAATCCAATTTTAACTAACTTCCTAGAAGGGTTAACGATTATGGATTACTTTATATCTACTCACGGAGCACGTAAAGGTTTAGCGGATACAGCACTTAAAACAGCAGATGCTGGTTACCTTACAAGAAGGTTAGTGGATGTTGCACAAGATGTTGTAATAAACGTTGAAGATTGTGGCTCTTTAAGAGGTCTCGTAGTTAAACCTTTAAAAAAGGACGATGACATAGTTGAATCGTTATTTGATAGAATTTTAGGTAGAACAAGTCTTTATGATATTGAGCATCCTGAAACTGGCGATCTTATTGTTGGAGAAGGAGAAGAGATCAATGAGATTGAAGCTAAGGCTATTGAAGCTGCTGGAATTGATGAGGTTGAAATTCGTTCAGTTCTTACTTGTGAGCAGAAAAGAGGAGTTTGCTCGAAATGCTACGGAAGAAGTTTGTCTTCTGGAAAGAAAGCTGAAATCGGTGAAGCAGTTGGTGTAATTGCTGCTCAGTCTATTGGTGAGCCAGGAACGCAGCTGACATTAAGAACATTCCACGTTGGGGGTACAGCTTCTAACATTGCGGATGAGTCTGAAATGAGAGCTAAATTCACAGGTAAATTGGAACTTGATGAAATGCGAACGGTTACTAAAACCGACGCTGATGGTAATGAAGTTGAAGTTGTTATTGGTCGTGGTTCTGAATTAAGAGTTATTGATAAAGAAACGGGAGTTATTTTATCTACTTATAATATTCCTTATGGGTCACATTACTTTATTAAAGGAAAGAAAACAATTAAAAAAGGAGACCTTATTTGTAAGTGGGATCCATATAATGCTGTTATTATTTCTGATGTTGAAGGGGAAGTTAAGTTCGTAAACCTAGAAGAGGGAATTACTTTCCGATCTGAAGTTGATGAGCAAACAGGATTCTCTGAAATGGTTGTAAAAGAAAACCGTGATAAGAAGAAAATTCCAACACTTTCTATAGTAGATAAGAAAGATGAAGAATTGAAATACTTCAACTTACCGGTAGATGCACATATTATTGTAAAAGAAGGTCAAAAGTTAGTAGCTGGAGATATTCTTGTTAAGATACCTCGTAAAGCTGGAAAGTCCGGAGATATTACAGGGGGACTGCCGCGTGTAACTGAGATGTTTGAAGCACGTAACCCATCCAATCCTGCAGTTGTTGCACAAATTGATGGTGTTGTCTCTTATGGAAAAATCAAAAGAGGTAACAGAGAGGTTATTATTGAAGCTAAAACAGGAGAAGTAACGAAATACTTAGTTCCTCTTTCTCGTCATATCTTAGTTCAAGAGAATGATTATGTTAAGGCAGGATCATTGTTATCTGACGGAGCTACAACTCCTGCAGATATTTTATCTATTAAAGGCCCTACAGCGGTTCAAGAATACATTGTAAACGAAATCCAAGAAGTTTACCGTTTGCAAGGTGTGAAAATTAACGATAAACACTTTGAGGTAATTGTTCGTCAAATGATGCGTAAAGTAGAAATAGTTGACGCTGGAGATACGCGCTTCTTAGAAAAGACTTCTGTAAACAAATGGGAATTCTTAGAGGAGAATGACAATATGTGGGGAATGAAAGTAATCGAAGACGCTGGAGAATCTGAAATTTTGCAACCAGGACAAATAATATCTGCACGTAAATTACGAGATGAAAATTCAAGTCTGAAACGTAAGGATATGAAAGGTGCAGAGGCTAGAGATGCTGTTCCAGCAACTGCTAATCCAGTACTGCAAGGTATTACAAGAGCCTCTCTACAAACAGATAGTTTTATTTCTGCTGCTTCATTCCAGGAAACAACAAAAGTTCTTAATCAGGCTGCTGTTAATGGAAAAGAAGATGTTTTAAGAGGGTTAAAAGAAAATGTAATTGTTGGGCATAAAATACCAGCTGGTACCGGTATGCGTCAGTTCCAAGATCTATTGGTAGGTTCTAAAGAAGAATACAATAGACTTGTTGGAGAAGACGAAGATGTGACAATAGGGTCTCTTAAATAAACCCAAATTAATGTACTATAAAGCCTTCTCTCAATTTACATTGAGGTGAAGGCTTTTTTTTAATTTAAAAAGTAATATTATGAGTGAAGAAAATAAAAATCAACAGGGACTTAATATCGAATTGAACGAAGAGATAGCTGAGGGAATATATTCTAACTTGGCAATAATAACACATTCCTCATCTGAATTTGTATATGATTTTATCAGAATAATGCCGGGTGTTCCAAAGGCTAGAGTTAAGTCTAGGGTTGTTATGACTCCAGAACATGCTAAAAAGTTAATGAGAGCTTTAGCAGATAACATATCTAAGTATGAAAGTGTACATGGAATGATTAAAGAAAGCACAGGCCCCGAAAATGCTTTTCCGCTTAATTTTGGTGGTCCAGCCACCGAAGCATAGGTAAAATAAAGTTATTCTTAATACGTTTAGGTTGTTGTCCATAATAGATGACAACCTTTTTTTATATTTTTACGTTAATATTGAGATACTTGAAGATTATCCTTTCCATACTGTTTGTGCTTTTACTGTCTGACTTTTTTTCGCAAAGTAGTTCTAGTTTATCTTATGATGTTGGCGGGGGTATGGAAGAAATTGACACAACGAGCATAGATCAATTACATAGATACAATCAAGGTTTGGATTATTTATCAATAGGTAATATCGGGTTGCCCGGTTATAGTTTATTATTTGACATCCAAGATTATGCTGATTTTTCTCCAAGTCTAATTATAGGGGGCAAAAAATATGTGTCAAAACAATTTGATGTCAAAAAACCCTATACAGAGTTAAATTATATTCTTGGATCAAAAGAAGAGCAAGTTCTAAAGGTCCTGCACACACAAAATATATCTCAATTAGCTAATTTTTCTTTTGGTTTTGATAAAGTTAAATCAAAGGGATTTTATAATAACCAAGCTTCTAGTAATAATCATTTATATGCAAATACCTGGTTTAAAACAAAAAACGAACGATACAAAGTCATGCTAAATATTGACCATGAGAGAATTTTCAACGAACACAATGGAGGTGTATTATATGACAGCTTATTTGAGCAAGACCTTTTATTAAATAGAAATCGAGAGTTAATGGATGTTAACCTTTCATTTGCTTCTTCAACAATTAACAGGACGAATCTTCAGCTTGATCAACAATTTCAATTTTCTCAATCTTTTGATTCACTAAATAATGGATTTTCTCATATTCTATACACTACAGTATCGGGGTATAAAAATGACCGTGTTTTTAAAGATTCGTTATTGAATATGAGCTATTATAATCAAATATTAATAGATTCCGTAGTCACAAATGATTTAATTAAATACGAGGGAGTTAAAGGAGCAGTTGGATATCAATTCGTTAAACGCAAAGGAAAGGATAATTTGAATTTTTCAACTTTCGTTAAATGGCAAGGTCTTAAATATGAGCAGCACGTCATTGATACTTTAGTAAAATCTTTTAGTGTTGGAACTAATTTTCAATTCAAAAGAAAGAAGTTCCGTTTTCAGCTGGATGGAAATTATTATTTAAATGGTTATCGAAAAAAGGATATTGATATAAGAGGGGTGCTGACCTATGATTTGACTCAAGATTGGGCTATTTCAGGAATAGGCTCCTACCAAACCATTTCTCCATCATTAGATTTAAGCTCATATTATGGGAACAATATCTCATGGGAAAATATATTTTCTCCAACGGACTATTTAAGTGTATCTGGAAGTTTGACATCCGAAAAACACAATTTGGATTTGAGTGTAGCATATAATGATGTATTCAATCCTATTTACTTTAATTTTATTGGCGAACCACAACAAATAGATGGAGTTTCGCAACTGATTCAGCTTTCCGCACAAAAAGAATTTATTTTAAAGAGATGGTCGTTAATTCCAAAAATGGTTTACCAGTATAGTGGTGGATACAACATCTACAGACTACCGGATTATTATACAGATTTAACAATTGGTTATAAGGCTAAAATGTATAAAAATAACTTAAATGTTTTTATTGGTGCTGACTTAGTTTATTATGCTCCAACAGATATGATGTCATTTAAGCCAATGTTGAACCAATATAACTTAGATGATACTAAAATTGCAGGTAATTATCCATTTGTTGATGTCTTCCTTAATGCAAGAATAAAAACGGTTCGTTTTTTTGTAAAGGCAACGCATGTTAATTCGGGGTTGTTTGGTTTTAATTATTACGGTGCACGCAACTACCCGCTAAGAGACAGAACAATTCAATTTGGTTTGACATGGATTTTTATTAATTAAGTCTCCAATAAATAATTGGTGTTAAATGCTACTGAAATTTGGATAAATAATTTACGGTTTTCAAAGGTCTTTAAGAATTAACATAATTGACGATATATGTTAATTAAAAAATAGTATTCCTTGGTGCATTAACTTATGTTTGGGATAATGGGTTGGCCAGTTTAACAGCTAATAATGTAACACCTTCTTCGACTACAACTTATAGTGTATATGTCGAAGATGCTAATGGTTGTGTCTCGTCAATTGAGCCTATAGTAGTCTCATTAAATCCCGCTCTTTCGGTATCAGCGTTGAGTGATCAATCAATTTGTGAGGGTGAGAATGCTTCTATCAGTGCTGTTGCAAATGGTGGAAATAGTGGTCCCTATACTTATTCTTGGGATCAAGGAATCGGTTCTGGAGGAATCCAAACTGTTGCTCCTGCGGTGACTACCACCTATACTGTAACAGCTAATGATGGATGCGAAACACCAGCAGCTTCGGCTTCCATAACAATTACTGTGAACTTATTACCTTCCCCTAGTTTTACACCAAATTTAACAGATGGCTGTGTTCCTTTAGATGTTGAATTTACAGAAACTATTTCTGTAGCAGGTTATTCTTGTTATTGGGATTTTGGAGATGGAAACGCGAGCACAAATTGTGGTATTGTTTCGAACCAGTTCACATCTGTTGGATGTTATGATGTGGAGCTTACTCTGACTTCACTTGAAGGATGTGTAAATACAATTACATACCCTAGTTTAGTATGTGTTCATGAGTATCCTGTTCCAGATTTTGAGTTTGGCCCACAACCAACAACTTTTATGGAATCCACCATATCTTTTACAAATACTTCAAGCGCAAATGCAACTGATTTTTTATGGGAGTTTGGTGATATGGGGATGTTAGGTGCTGAGAATTCTGTTAATCCATCCTTTACTTTCGATAACCAAGTGCCTGGAAATTATCCAGTTTGTTTAACTGCAACTACTCAATATGGATGTAGTGCTGATACATGTAATACGGTTGTTATTGATGATGTATTTTTAATTTATGTTCCCAATAGTTTTACCGTGGATGGAGACGGACTCAATGAAGAGTTTTTCCCTGTTATTAGCGGTTATGATCCGCTATCGTATCATATGTATATTTTCAATAGGTGGGGAGAATTAATCTGGGAAACGGGTCATTCTAGCCCTAGGTGGGATGGTACAGATCAAAAATCTGGAGTTATTTCGCAAACAGATGTATATGTATGGAAAATTATTGTAAAAGATAAAACATCAGGAGATCAGAAAGAGTTTATTGGACATGTAACTTTATTAAGATAATATGAAAGCAACTATATTAATAATTTCACTATTTCTATTGACAATTGCATCGGTTGCTCAGGAAAACTGGCAATTACTTAGAAGTGAAAATGGAATAGAAATATATTATAAAAACCAAATGTGCGATCCTGAAGCAGGATTCGACCAAGAAAAAATAATATTAAAAGTTGTAAATACGACAGTATCTAGTAAAACAATAGATTGGGATATTTATCTGTGGTATAATGGGGTTTGTAAAACATGTGACGTAGAAACGGGAGAATATCATAAAACAATATCCTTAGCTGCAAATGAACAGCAGCAAGGAGGCTGTTCTATTTATAGTAATTTCGATTTATGTGTGTTTGCTCAATTTACAGATGTCAATTATACAGGAAATAAACAGGTTTTAACTAAATATGAATTAGCTAATTTTCGGGTTGTGGATCAATAACAAAATTCAAATATTTATTATATGAAAGGAGGCCAAGAGCCTCCTTTTCCGTATTTTAGAGAAAAATTTTTTAGATGATAAAGAAAATTTCCTCTTACAGTGAATACAAAACCAACTATAGAAAAAGTGTTGATAATCCTGAGGCATATTGGGAAGAGATTGCAGAAACATTTACTTGGAAAAAGAAATGGGATTCAGTGTTGCATTGGGAATTTGATTCACCCTCGGTCAAATGGTTTGAAGGTGGGGAATTAAATATTACGGAGAATTGTCTGGATAGACACCTAGATAAAAGAGGTGATAAGGTAGCTATACTATGGGAGCCAAATGATCCAAATGAAGAAGCTATTGAAATTACTTATTATCAATTACATGAAAAAGTTTGTCAAGCAGCAAACATGCTTAAAAATAATGGTGTTCAAAAAGGAGATCGGATTTGTCTATATATGCCTATGGTTCCAGAATTGGCAATTGCAGTTTTAGCATGTGCTCGAATTGGTGCGATTCATTCGGTTGTTTTTGCTGGGTTTTCTGCTAAAGCTTTAGCAGACAGAATTAATGATGCAGATTGTAAAGTATTATTAACTGCTGACTTTGGTTTAAGAGGAGCAAAGAAAACACCTTTAAAAGAGATTGTTGATGAAGCATTAAAATCTTGTTCAACCATTGAAACATGTATTGTATGCAAAAGAACCGAGGTTGATGTAAATATGGAGCCACAACGAGATGTTTGGTGGAACGATGAAATGAACAATGCAGATTTAGACTGTGATGCCACAACAATGAATTCAGAAGACGAGTTGTTTATTCTGTACACATCGGGTTCTACTGGAAGTCCCAAAGGAGTAGTGCATACAACTTCTGGATATATGGCTTACACGGAATATTCTTTTAGAAATGTTTTCCAATATGAAGAAGATGATATTTATTGGTGTACAGCTGATATTGGTTGGATAACAGGTCATTCGTATATTATTTATGGACCTTTATTAGCTGGAGCAACCACTGTAATGTTTGAAGGTATTCCTACCTATCCAGATGCTGGACGTTTTTGGGAAGTAGTTGAGAAGCATAAAGTAACATTATTTTATACAGCACCTACAGCTATTAGAGCTTTACAAGCTTGTAGCTTGGAGTTAATAGAGAAATATGATATTAGTTCATTGCGCGTTTTAGGTTCAGTAGGTGAGCCAATAAATGAGGAAGCATGGCATTGGTACAATAAAAACATTGGAAAAGAAAGGTGCCCCATTGTAGATACCTGGTGGCAAACAGAAACTGGAGGAATTATGATTTCTCCATTAGCAGGAATTACACCATTGAAACCAACTTTTGCTACGCTTCCTTTGCCCGGAATTCAGCCTTGTTTGGTAGATGCGGAAGGTAAAGAGATAATTGGGAATGATGTGTCAGGAAACCTTTGCATAAAGTTCCCTTGGCCATCAATGATTCGAACTATTTGGGGAGACCATGAAAGGTGTAAACAGACGTATTTTTCCACCTATGAAGGCATGTACTTTACCGGAGATGGTTGCCGTAGAGACAAGGATGGAATGTACAGAATAACTGGAAGGGTAGACGACGTAATGAATGTTTCTGGCCATAGAATTGGAACTGCCGAAGTTGAGTGTGCCATCAATACACATCCCAATGTAATCGAGTCAGCAGTAGTTGGTTATCCACATGATATTAAAGGCCAAGGGATTTATGCTTATGTTATTTGTGATGCAGAAATGGATATTGAAATAGAAAAAAAAGCAATAATAAGTCAAGTTATTAAGGAAATTGGACCTATAGCCAAGCCGGATAAAATTCAAATTGTTAGTGGATTGCCTAAAACTCGTTCAGGAAAAATAATGAGAAGAATTCTTCGAAAAATTGCAGAGGGAGATACTTCTAACTTGGGAGATACCTCTACTTTGTTAGACCCTTCTGTTGTGGATGAAATTAAAGAAGGCGCATTATAATAATTACCGTATTTTTGAAAAAAGAAAAAAAGTAATTCTATGAATCAAATAGTAAAATATATCGGGGTAGCTTTATTGGGAAGTTCTCTCTTACCGTCTTGTGGTGAAAAAGCCTTAACTGATAATGAGGTAGCGACTACTCAACTCGCGGCGGATATTACCCAATTAACAGACGAACAATACCCAGATAATAATGATATTGAAAGCCGGAGTGAATTGTGGAATGTATATGAGCATGCTAAAGTTGAGGTTGTAAGAAATAGTGAAAATGACTTTACGATAGTTTTTTTGCCAACAAATGATAAAAGTGATACTATTTTTTTAGAGCAGGTTAATTTATTAGCATGGATTCCAACGATTCCAACGCATGCTGCAAAGGATGAATATTTAGAGCATATTGGAATAATAAATGCAGAATGGAATAGACAGCAAGTCCGGTTTGATAAAGATGATTTTAGAGTTTCTACAGATAATGAAGAAGGAGCAAAAACTGTTAGAATTGATTTAGCCAGAAATTGTTTAAATGCCTATGCTTGGGAAATTATTACTTATACGGAAGAGCAAGGAAAACAAAAATCGATGTATCATGGGTGGTTCGATTTTCCAAAAGCAATGTATCGAGAATTGTTTGATGAAGTAAATAAAGGGGTACTAACATTTGCAGAGTACAAACATCACCTAGAAGGTTATACGCATCCAAGAAAGGAAGTTGTTAATTTAGATGTTCTTAGAACAGTAGACAATGAATACGAAGTTACATTCGAGGATTTTAGACATGAGTTTTACCCAATGACTGGTGCTAGGAAATCAAAATACAAAAATATTGTTTATCCGGAAAACCCAATTTCAATTGATCAAATGTTGAATGATTCAACCTGTTACTCTACTTTTCAATGGCCCGGCAGATATGACACCAAGGACCCTCGTGCATCTACTTTAAGTATGTTAGGTATTCCAAAAAAAGTAATCATTAGAGAAACGACCTCTAATAATACAGCAAAAGAAAAATGCTATGAGTTTGATGTTACGTATGCTCGTAATACAGATACAACCTATTTAACTAGAATAGTTATTGGAGGAGTTCGTAAATCTGACTTGAAGCAATTGGATTTAATGGATTACAATGGAGGTTTTAAAATGCCAATGGGAATTGGTAACCATCCCTTTTATGAAAAACAAGATAAAGCTCAAGAAAATACAAGTAAAGAAAACCCTTATTATGGTTTCATTATAGATTCTGAAGGGAAATGGGTAGATAGTCACTTTCTGGGAGTTGATGGGCCCTTGTTTCACTTGGACATAGATGATGCCGATGTATTGCACTATTGGCTTCTGTCTTTCGAACGTCATGCTATGGTTGCGCATTTGACATTTAACTTGAATGAGGAGGGTGCTAATTTATTGACAGAGATTAAAGAATAGAGTAAATTGTTTTAACGCTAAAATAGGTTGACTGCTTTATTATTTAAGGCATTTTTTTCAGAACAGCCATTATTTCAATAAAGCCATTAGTGATTCGTTACTATTGGCTTTGTTTTTGTAACCTATTTTTTAAAAATAGTTATACTAAAAAAACATCTATGAAAATTCTTGTTCTACTATTAATATTGACACCTCTCTTTCATGTGGCTCAAAAAAATATATTTGCCACTACACATGCTAATTTGAGTTTTGATTATTATAAAAAGGATTTAACAGATGTTATTAAAAGCGAAATAGATAGTGTTTGGGATATCATAAAAAATGGATCAGAAGCAGAGTTTCATTTATTATCGAAAGAAGAAAAAAAGAAACTACCAAATAACCACCAATATAAGGTAACAGCAATGCGAGCGGACAGTGTGCTAGCTTATTTGCACCGAAAAAGAATTGCGCCAAAATATACGCAGCTTAAAACGAAATATTTTGAGGGCCCACCTAAAACACAGTGCACCTCTAGCAATGCTTCCTATAGGGCGATTACTCAGAGAAAAGGAGAAATCTCAGTTGTGGTAGAGAAAGACACTTATTCGCGCAAATATTTTCAGCAGAGTGAAAATTCAATGTTATCCTCTACTTGCAATGAATTTATGATTTATCCAGCTACAGAGCAATTTGTTTATGGTAATCAGGGAACAGTTGTACGATTTCCTGCCAATTGCTTTTCTACGCAAGGATTGGCTGACGTAAATGAAATTGAAATAACACTTTGTGAGTATTACACAATGGAGGATATCTTGCTTTCTGGATTAACTACTGCAAGTGCGGATAGAATAATAGAAACAGGAGGTACAATTTATATTGAAGCGCGGTATAAAAAGAAAATTCTCCATTTAAAAACAGATCATCCAATAGAAATATTTTTTCCCAGTGAAATGGATGAATTAAAAAATGGGATGAAATCATTTGAAGGAAAAAGTAGGGATGGATTAATTGATTGGGATATAGAGTCCAATGGAGATGTTAAGAAAATAAAAGAAGGCGCTCAGTTATTTGCAGATGAGCAAGATGTTGAAGATAGTTCAGATTGGGAAAGCGAAGAGATGTTCGGAGAAGGATATTATGCAGAAGCAGACGGGTACTTAATGAAAGTAGGTAAAATGGGTTTTATTAATTGTGATCGATTTTATGATTTTGCCGTAAAGACCGATTTAATAGTGTCAGCTGATACTGATGTTAAAATGAGTTATCGTTTGGTATTTGAAGATATAAAATCGGTGCTACCTGGTTACGAATATTCACCAGAAGGGTCTATGAAATTTCCCAACTTACCAAAAGGAAAAAAAGCAATGGTGATCGCTTATTCGATATCTAAAAAAACGAAAGAAGCAAAATTTGCCTATGCACCGATTACATTGGGAAAACAGAAGAAGGTTTATTTAATTCCAAAGTCAATGAGTATCTCTGATTTGCAGAAAGAATTGTCGGGTCTGTTTTAATATAATTTATTCTAGGCTTTCATATTAAGGCAGTATAAATATCTTTGCATAGATGAATTCTTTATTCAACCCAAACAAAACAGTTGGAGTCTTAGGTGGTGGACAACTTGGAAGGATGCTATATCAAGCATCTATTAATCTTGATGTGGATCTAAAGTTTCTTGATCCAGATATAAATGCTCCCTGCGCTAAGTATGATTTTCAACAAGGAGATTTAAACAGCGTAAAAGATGTTTTTGAATTTGGAAAGAATTGTGATATTGTTACCATTGAAATTGAGCATGTTTCTGTAGAAGGTTTGCGTAAGCTTGAAGCAGCAGGGGTAAAAGTTTTTCCTACTCCTGATTTGATAGAGATGGTTCAGGATAAAGGGGTTCAAAAAGATTTTTATGCAGCAAATAATATCCCAACCTCAAAGTATCAACTTTTCGATTCTGAATTAAAAATTGATTGGCCTATTCCATTTGTCCAAAAATTGCGTAAGGGCGGCTATGATGGAAAAGGAGTTGCGGTGATTAATCAGAAAAATAAATTACAGAATTTATTGCCTGGTCCAACTTTGGTCGAAGAGTTGGTTGAATTTGAAATGGAGGTTTCAGTAATAGTTGCGAGAAATACTAACGGAGATATAAAAACTTTTCCGATGGTTGCAATGGAGTTTAATCCAGATGCAAACCTTGTTGAATTTTTGTATTCACCTTCTGGTTATTCTTCGGAAGTTGAAGAGCAGGGCTCGCTTATCGCGAGGTCAATAGCAGAAAAATCTGATTTGGTCGGAGTCTTAGCGGTAGAAATGTTTTTGATAAAAGATGGGAATATATTGGTAAATGAAATTGCACCTAGACCGCATAATAGTGGTCATCAAACAATAGAAGGCAATATAACATCTCAATATGAACAACATTTGCGATCAATACTAAATTTACCTCTTGGAGAGACGGATATTATTATGCCTTCTGTAATGTTAAATCTACTAGGAGATAAAAATAGCTCTGGTAAAGCGGCTTATCCTGGAATGGATGAAGTTTTAAAAATAAAAGGTGTTTATCCTCACATATATGGTAAGGCAATTTCGAAACCGTTCAGAAAAATGGGACATGTTACAGTTGTTAATGAGTCATTAGCAAAAGCAAAAGAGAAGGCGCTTATGGTAAAAAAACTATTGAAAGTAATTGGTAAATAGAAATACAAAATATTATGGCGGAAGTAGGAATAATAATGGGAAGTAAATCAGATTTACCTGTAATGCAAGATGCAGCAGATGTTTTAAAGGAGCTAGGGGTGGAATATGAAGTTTCGGTCGTTTCAGCGCATAGAACCCCGGATAGAATGTATGAATATGCTAAAAACGCTCGAAAGAGAGGGTTAAAGGTTATTATTGCAGGAGCTGGTGGAGCAGCTCATCTTCCTGGCATGACTGCCTCTTTGTGCACAATTCCTGTAATTGGAGTTCCTGTAAAAAGTAGAAATTCTATTGATGGTTGGGATTCAATTCTTTCTATTTTACAAATGCCCAATGGAATTCCTGTAGCAACTGTAGCGTTAAATGCATCTCAAAATGCAGGTATATTGGCTGCGCAAATTATAGGAGCCTTTGATAATTCCATTGCTGAGAATTTAGAGGTATTCAAGAAGAATCTAGAACTGAAAGTTTTAAAGTCTGCAGAAGAGATATAAGATCTGCGTATTCACGCCTCATTATTTATTATCTTTACAAGCCTAAATCATAATTAATGTGCATGATTCAATTACACAATAAAAAATTTAAACCGTTTATTACTAAAGAGGAGATAAATTCTGCTGTTTTAAAAATGGCTGAAAAGATTCAATTGGATTATGAGGGAATGAATCCGGTTTTTATTGGCGTATTAAACGGGTCATTTTTAATAGTAGCTGATTTAGTGCGTGAATTTACTGGAAATTGTGAAGTGAGTTTTGTGAAGATGGCTTCCTATGAAGGGATCAATACTACAGGCGTTGTCAATGAATTAATTGGATTAAATCATTCTATTGAAAATCGCCATGTTGTAATCATAGAAGATATTGTGGATTCTGGAAATACTGTCGAGAAGTTAGTAGGGTTAATTCGAAAAGATAAACCTGCCTCAGTAAAAATAGCTACTCTTTTATACAAGCCTAAAGCTTATCAAAAAAACATTTCTATTGATTACGCTGCTATTGAAGTTGGCAACGAGTTTTTAGTTGGGTACGGATTGGATTATGATGGTTTAGGAAGAAATTTAAAAGATATTTATATAATAACGGAATAAAATAGAAGTATGTTGAACATCGTATTATTTGGACCTCCGGGTGCAGGAAAAGGAACACAGGCTAATAGGTTAAAGAAGAAATATGACTTGGTGCATATCTCTACTGGAGATGTGTTTAGAGCATTAGATCCAGAATCTGATTTGGCGAAATTGGCGAAATCATATTCTGACAAAGGAGATTTAGTTCCTGATGATATAACCATTAAGATATTGGAGTCGGAGGTTGCAAAACATCCAAATGCAAAGGGCGTTATATATGATGGCTTCCCAAGAACTACGAAACAAGCAAAAGCATTAGATTTGTTTTTATCTGCTAAAGGAACAAGTGTGGCAATGATGCTGTCGCTGGTTGTTCCTGAGGATGAATTAAAGACAAGATTGATTTCCAGAGCAAAAGATTCTGGAAGAGAAGATGATGCAGACCCTGTTATTATTCAGAACAGAATTAATACTTATAATGGAGTTACTGCGCCAGTTGCAGATTATTATAAAGAGCAAGGTAAACTAATAGAGATTAATGGAGTTGGATCGATAGGCGATATTACCAATTCATTATTTGAGTCAATTGAGATAACTAAATAATGGCGGACACTAACTTTGTTGATTACGTAAAAGTTTGCTGTCGTTCTGGAAAGGGAGGAGCTGGTTCAGCGCATCTTCATAGAGATAGAACTACTATGACTGGAGGACCTGACGGAGGTCATGGAGGAAGAGGAGGTCATGTTATTATTCGAGGTAGTCAAAATCACTGGACGTTATTACATCTTAAATATAGAAAGCACGTAATTGCTGAACAAGGTTATCCTGGAGGAAGAAGTCTGAGTACAGGGAGAGAAGGGAAAGATGAATATCTAGATGTGCCATTAGGAACTATTGCGAAAGATGTAGAAACTGGAGATGTTATTTGCGAAATAACAGAAGTAGGACAAGAATTTATACTAACCGAAGGTGGTCGAGGCGGAGTTGGAAATAGTCACTTTAAATCTTCTACCAACCAAACCCCTCGTTATGCGCAATCTGGTGAAGATGGTCGGGAAGAATGGAAAATACTTGAATTAAAAGTTTTGGCAGATGTAGGTTTGGTAGGGTTTCCAAATGCAGGCAAATCAACTCTTTTATCCGTAGTTTCTGCTGCAAAACCAGAAATTGCTAATTATCCTTTTACTACCTTAATTCCCAATTTGGGAATTGTAAAATATAGGGAATATCAATCATTTGTAATGGCAGATATCCCGGGTATTATTGAAGGGGCGAACGAAGGTAAAGGTCTAGGGCATCGATTTCTAAGACACATAGAAAGAAATGCTTTGTTACTTTTTATGGTGCCAATTGATTCTGATAATATTGAAAAGGAATATGAGATATTAATGAATGAATTAAAACTGTATAATCCAGAATTATTGGATAAAGAAAGAGTATTGGCAATTACAAAAAGTGATATGCTTGATGACGAACTAATTGAAGAAGTTAGAAAAGAGCTTCCCAAAGGTATTGAATCTGTATTTATTTCTTCTGTGAGTCAAAAAGGAATTACTGAATTGAAAGATGTATTATGGATGCGGTTAAATCCGGATTTTACCATTGATAAGCCTAAAAGGTTTAAATAAATGGGCCTTATTGAGAAAATAGAACAAATTGATAGACAACTTTTATTTGCTATTAATGATGCCAATTCTCCTCTGTTCGATACCATTATGTGGTGGGTTAGTAAGCCAGCTTTTGGTATTCCATTTTATTTGTTATTTGTGTTTTTACTCTATAAATATTTTGGTTGGAAGTCCGCTCTGATCATTGTATTGAGCACTGTAGCTGCAGTTGGATTAGCGGATTTATCCGCTAAGTATTTATTTAAAGAGATGTTTGAGCGGTTTCGTCCAAGTCAAAATTTCGAAATAAAGGATCAGCTTCATTATGTTAATAGCTACCATGGAGGAATGTATGGTTTTGTGTCTTCCCATGCAGCTAATATGTTTTCTATAGCTATGATATTAGGCTTATGGTTAAAAAAGAAAATAAGATATTCCTTACACTTTCTCTTAATATGGGCTGCATTAATAGGATATAGTAGAGTTTATCTTGGGGTTCATTATCCGAGTGATGTTTTATGCGGGGCTTTATTAGGAATGTCAATAGCCTTTCTTATTTACAAAGTAATCAGCAAAGCAAAATTGATTAATTTTAGCATAAAATGAAGTTACTCTTGGCAATATTTATAGGAGGAGGGTTGGGAAGTGTCGCTCGATTTGGGGTCTCAATTGTAGGTTCTAAGCTGTTTGATGCCAAATTTCCTGTCGGAACGCTTTTGGCCAATTTGCTAAGTTGTATTGTTCTTGGGCTATTAGTTGGCGCTTTCCAGGATAAAGTTAATTCTGAAGAATTAAGAGCAATGTTGATTTTAGGTTTTTGTGGAGGGTTTAGTACATTCTCTACTTTTAGCCTTGAAACTTTAGCTCTATTGAAAGAGGGACAATATTTTATGGCGGCACTAAACGTAATTATTAGCGTATTAGCTTGCTTATTTATTCTTTATATGTTTGTCCAGAAAAATAAAGTAATCTAATTACTTCCTATGCTACATTAGAATTTTAGAACACTTATTTCTTGATGCAATACCCCCAAAATAGGTCAGTCAAGCCTTTCAAATTAACTCTAATTCCATAAACAACAAATATTCTCTAAAATCTTCCGTAATTTCTACCTCAGGATAAACCGAAATAGGTTTAAAGCCAAAACTTGCATAAAGAGAATGGGCAGCTTTCATAAACTTTGGTGTATTCAGTCGCACTTTTTTATGTCCTACTTCTTTTGCAGCATTTATTACAGATTGAAGGATAGCCTTTCCTACTCCAAGCTCTCTGAAAGAAGGGTCTACAAACATTCGTTTAAGTTCACCAACTTCTCTACTAAGGTTATTTAAGCACCCTATTCCGCACGCTTTATTGTCAATAAATGCAAGCAAAACAAGCCCATTTGGCGGTAAATACTTGTCAATTTGTTTAATGTCTTGTTCAACTATTTTAGTCGGGTTATGAGGGTGAACACCATAAGTCATTTGCATCATTTCATTTCCCCATGTAAGGTAATCTGTCCATAATTTGCGAACTAATTCAATATCATCCGGAAGTTGGATATTGCGAATTTCAACAATAGGCCTATGACTCACTAAAAGCAGATTTAATTACTCGTTTGTTATTCTTCCTCAACTCCTTCTTTTTCAATACAGTCGAGAAAAATTTCTCCCATACCAACTTCATCATTTATCGCACTTGTAAAATCGCTGTAATTTGCAGTTGATTTTTCCAAAGAACATTCGCAAAATTCAATACTAAGGTCCTTCTTTTCACAAACCTTAAGGTACTCGGCTTTGTTTTTATCCGACCAACCTCCACAAGAAGTTAAAAAAAGTAGACTTCCAATAAATAATAATAGATTTTGCTTGAACATGATTCTTGTTATTTAGGGTAAAAATAAGAAAGATTTTGTAATAGTACTTTTCAAGAATATTTATAACCTATTGTCGACGGACAATAAGTTAATTCTTTTCAATAGAATCTAACATAAGACTTACTTCTTCTCTGAAAATCAGGTATCTTTTCGCGTTAAATGTCAGACCCATATAGCTTTTTTGAAATGATTCTATATTGTAAGGTAATGAGTCAAACAAATAAATATTTTCACCAATATATTTGAAAAGAGAATCTTTTGTTTGGTCAGAACTATAGGATTTTTCCTTAAATATGCGAGCGATAGGTAGGTGAGAGATGATATCTACTATTTGTTTCCTCCCCAATGGAGAAATAGCATCTTGATCCATCTTAACGTCAACGAGTTCAACCTCCATTTCTGAAAGTGATTCTAATACAGCATCATAAATCCCTTGTAGTTCCTCAGGTTGAGAAGCGTAATAATCTATTGTGCTATGGAAATCTGCAAATGATACGTCATGCTTTTCAAAGATCTCTTGAAAATAATTGTTGGCGCTATCTCGAATGACTGATTGATCCACCCTTACTTCATTAAGGTGTGCTTCTATCAATTGCAATTCGAGAATGATTTCGGTAAAAATTTCCTTTTGAATTAAATTTTCAGGTTGCTCATCCGCAGCTTTGCTTCCGCAGGAGAATAATAGAGTCGTGTAAAAGATAAGACTTATAGCTATGGATTTGTTAAACACCACTATCTGTTAAAAAGCATTCGTTGTCCTTTTGTTGATTCGTCAAATGTCCCATTTTGATAAACGGGGTTTCCGTTCACAAATGTTGTCGTTACTTTACTTTTAAACGTAGTTCCTTCAAAAGGTGACCAACCGCATTTATATAAAATATTGTCTTTGTTTACCTGCCATTCATTGTCGAAATCCACTAAAACAAGATCAGCAAAATAACCTTCTCTTAAATATCCTCTATCCTTAACTTCAAATAATTTTGCCACATCGTGACTCGTTTTCTGAACAATATGCTCTAAGGTGAATTTTCCTAGTTTAACCATTTCTAATAATGCAACTAGTGCATGCTGAACCAATGGCCCTCCAGATGGAGCATTGAAATAGCTGTTGTTTTTTTCTTCTAATGTATGTGGGGCATGATCCGTTGCAATAACGTCTATAGTGCCATTATTAACAGCTGCAATTATAGCTTCTCTATCTTTTGATGTTTTAACAGCAGGATTCCATTTGATAAAAGTTCCTTTGCTTTCATAATCTTCATCAGAAAACCACATATGGTGAATACAAGCTTCTGCTGTAACCTTCTTTTCTGATATCGGTCTGTCATTATCAAAGATACTGATTTCTTTTGCCGTGGAAATATGCAAGATATGTAAACGAGCATCATGCTTAGTAGCGAGTTCGGCTGCGATTGAAGATGAACGGTAACATGCTTCTTCGCTACGAATCATAGGGTGGTATTTCATAGGGAGATTTTCTCCGTATTGTTTACGATAAGTTTCGGTATTTTCTCTAATAATGGGCTCATATTCGCAGTGAGAAGCTATCAATAATTTACATTCAGAGAAAAGACCTTCAAGCGTTTTAGTATTATCCACTAACATATTTCCTGTTGAGGATCCCATAAAAACTTTTATTCCACATACATTTTTAGGGTTTGTTTTTAAAACTTCATCCAGGTTGTCATTCGTGGCTCCAAAATAGAAAGAATAATTGGCTAAAGAGGTTTCAGCCGCGATATCATATTTATCTTCCAGAATGTTTTGTTTAACCGTGTTCGGAATTGTGTTCGGCATCTCCATAAATGAAGTTATTCCTCCTGCTACTGCAGCTTTTGACTCCGTATAGATGTCAGCCTTGTATGTCATTCCAGGTTCTCTAAAATGAACTTGGTCGTCAATTAATCCAGGTAGTAGCAGTTGACCCTTTGCGTCAACGGTAGCATCAGGGTTGCATGCTATCTTCTCTTTTGAAATTTTTGCAATTCTTTCACCTTCTATTAATAAATTACCCATGAAGTTTTCTCCTTCATTTATAATTCTAGCATTAGTAATAAGTGTACTTTTCATACTGAAATAATTTGAACGCAAAGTTCGTAAAGATTTAAATATTTAGAATAGTATTTTTTGTTTATTTACAAAAGGGTCTTCGGGGTTGCTCATTCCTCTTTTGGATGAAATCCTTTAAGACTCCTGTTAACAAAGACCAAAGTTCTGAGCCACTCGAAGGGCGATGATTCTAAAATTTCTTTCCACGCAATTTCAATACCCCCAAGAAAGCTTCTTTGAAAATACTCATGTCCATTTTAGATTGCCCCAACACTCTGTCAGTAAAAGTTACTGGAACCTCTTTTATTTTAAACCCAGATTTAAGTGTAGAATATTTCATCTCAATTTGAAAAGCGTAACCAATAAACCAAACATCATCCAAATCTATTTTTTCTAATACTTTTCGCTGATAACAAGCAAAACCTGCAGTAGTGTCTTTTACTCCTATCCATAAAATTATGCGAACGTAAACAGATGCTAAATAAGACATTAACCATCTTGTAAATGGCCAGTTTGCTATTTGCCCTCCTTTGCAATAACGAGAGCCAACTGCCATTCCAAAACCATCCTCACGACAAGCATTTAAAAGTCTTGGCAAGTCATTTGGATTATGAGAAAAGTCAGCATCCATTTCAAAAATGAAATCGTAGTCACCCTCTAGGCCCCATTTAAATCCATAAATGTATGCAGTACCAAGGCCTTGTTTACTTTCTCTTTCTAAAACATGAAGTTTGCCTGTAAATTCATTCTGTAATTCTTTTACAATGGTCGCCGTACCATCAGGAGACCCATCATCGACTATCAATATATGAAATACTTCATCTAACCCAAACACAGCGCGAATAATATTCTCGATATTCTCTTTCTCATTGAAAGTGGGTATAATTACTAGACTCTTCATTGTTCGATTGACGAATATAATTTAAAAAACAGACTTGGTTACCTTTCCTACATCATTTTCTTATCATAAATTAACTTTAATTAACTTTACGCTTGATGAGGTTATTACTAACTGTATTAGGAATTATTTTTTCCGCCACTTTAACTTCCCAAATTCAAAATGTTTGGAAGCTAGATAACTTTCGTGCTGAGCTTCCGGTTGGAGATGGAGTTTACAACGAGGTATGGGGCTTTGTCCAAGACGGCCAAGAATACGCTGTTATTGGGGCGATGCATGGAACCTTCTTTTTTCGTATTACGGAAGAAGATAAATTGGAACAAGTAGCATATGAAGATGGCGCTTTCTCATCTTATTCGGTTATACATAGAGATTACCATGATTATAATGGATACTTATATGAAGTTTGTGATCAGGGCAGTAGTACATTAAGGATCTATGATTTACATTATTTACCAGACTCAATTCCTATTGTTTATGATGATTCGTCGTTGATTGTTCGCGCTCATAATATATTTATAGATGAGTCATCTGGGTTATTGTATTCTTGTGGTAATACAAGCCAATTAGGAGGAGATGCCTTACGGGTAATTTCACTTCAAGACCCGATCAGCCCTACACTTGTTTATGACTATAATTTTGTTGACTATGTTCATGACATTTATGTAAGAAACGACACTGCGTTTATAAATGCAGGTAATCAAGGGTTAAAAGTTGCTGATTTTAGTTTTCCAACTATGCCAATTGCATTAGGTAGTATGGAATTCTATCAAGATAAAGGTTATAATCATTCCGGATGGTTGAGTGAAGATGGAAAGTCTTATGTAATGTGTGATGAAACATTAGGAATGCGATTTAAAATGTGTGACGTGTCAGATATAGCAGACATCAATGTTGCCTCATTAGATAAACCGGATTCCTTCGAAAATACTTTCCCACATAACGTAATGCTGAAAGATGGGATAGCTTATTTTTCTTATTACAATGACGGTTTACAAATTTATGACGTGAGAGATATCAATAATTCCAAACGAATTGCATTTTACGATACTTATCCAGATGAAGATACTGGCACAAATATATTTAAAGGGGCTTGGGGGGTATACGCCTTATTACCATCAGGCCGATTATTGGTTTCGGATAGGAAGTATGGGCTGTTTTTGCTGGGTTATAATGCACCGCCAAATATTCAGGTAGAAGAAAATGACCACGGAATTTATCCCAATCCCGTTCAAGGAGAGGCTTTTTTTTATAGAGAACACCTTTTCGAATCTAATTACACAGTCGAGATTTATGATTCTCAAGGAAAGTTTGTAAAAGTCTTTAATGGCATAACGGATCATCTGTATATGGACTTAACCTCACTAAGCGCAGGTAGTTATTCTTATCGATATTATAATTCTACAACCAAGGTAACTTTGAGTAAAAAGTTTATCGTGATTAAGTAGCTAATCTGAAATATCTGAATGATACCATTAAAAAGACAATTGGGGTGTTATGTCGTTTGCGTAGACTTCATTTTTGTATTACTTGTCATTAAGGCAAGTGGCCTATTGGCTTAAGCGTAAGATTAAATTTATAATGCCGAAATAGATTAGTCAAATTGAAAGAAGAAAATTCTAACTTTTTTAAAAATGCACAAGATGTTGCACGTCTCATACCAGTTGGAAGAGTTACGTCTTATGGCGCAATTGCCAAATACCTTGGCTCCGCAAAATCTGCTCGCATGGTAGGGTGGGCCATGAACGCCGCAAAAGGATTGGATGTCCCTGCTCATCGAGTTGTAAATCGTATTGGGTTACTATCTGGCGAAAAATATTTTTCAACTCCCACAGAAATGCAATTATTATTAGAAAAAGAGGGTGTAATTGTCGAAAAACAGCAGATTCAAAATTTTAAGGAATTGTTTTGGGACCCGAGTGTGGAGTTAGAATTATAAAATTCTATGAATTATCTAATTAACAATTAGATAAAGTTTGTCTCAATTTGTAGATTTGCGCTAATTATAAAATAAACCCATTAAATATCTTTTATGAAAATCACTAAAATTAGTTTACTAGCATTGCTAGCTTCCTTCACCTTCACGTCTTGCTCTGGAGAAAATGAAGATGTACAAGAAAATATGGCAGATACTACCGAGGAGGTTTCAGTTGCTGAAGTGATTGAAGAAGATGCAGATTTGGATGAAGAGTTGCAGTTTAAAATTGATTTGATAATTGGAAATAATATTACTGGACCTTCTAAGGTGCTTTCCGAAGTAAGAACTAAAGAAATTGGTCGTTTTCAAGAAGGCTTAGTTATCCCTATGGATCAAGCAAGGTCTTTTGAGGGGTCTTCTGTTACAAAAGGTTTAGCATTAGGAGCTCTTGGCGTGGATGTAACTTACTTATCCGTTTATGACCGTCCAGATTTAGCATTAAAGTATATAAAGTCAGTTAATGATTTAAACATTGACTTGGATTGCGGGATGGTAATTGATAAAGAAGCTTCTGCTGCTTTTGAAGAAGCAAAGGAAGATGGTGATAAAATGTCTCAACTGATGTATGACCAGTACTTTATGATGGAAGATTACTTGAAGTCAAATGCAAAATTAGAAGTGGCTGCAAATGTTATGGTTGGAGGAATTATGGAGAGCTTATTTATCTCTACTTCACAATTATTGGAAGTTGAAATGACAAGCGAAGCAATAAGTATATTGTATGGTCAGAAACAAGCTATTAGTGATTTAATCGCTGTATATAAAGACATGGAAGGAAATGAGTCGGTAATAGATGCATTGGTCAGTGTTCAGGCTGTCTTTGAAAAGTCTAGTGCTGAATTTACGAAAGAAGATTTAGAAATTTTACAAGGTGTGGTTAAAGCATTTCATGATGAAATTGCTGAATAAGAAATAATCTAGAACTATTAAAATTTGATACAAAAAAGCCGCTAATGAATAGT
>Ga0206130_10002182_pt1 | contig 27467 bp, 21 predicted proteins | sample Helgoland_Spring_9_FD_148637 | JGI IMG/M metagenome (GOLD analysis project Ga0206130, IMG submission 148637) | Pelagic subsurface seawater microbial communities from Kabeltonne, Helgoland, North Sea - Helgoland_Spring_Bloom_20160512_1 | ecosystem: Environmental > Aquatic > Marine > Epipelagic ...
ACACCGCGGCGCATTGAGGCTCGTCGTGGAAGCCCACGCATTCGGTGCACTTGTCCGTTGTGATGTAGTAGACGTCCATGCTGCCGGGTTCTTGAACAGCCTCGGCATCGATCGCGCCCGCAGAGGGGTGGTTGCCCGCGCCTTTCAAGCCGGTTCCATCGGCAAAAGTCCACTCCGCTCCACCTTCATAGATGGCGTTGTTGGGACATTCTGGTTCGCAAGCCCCGCAGTTGATGCAGGCGTCTGTAATCATAATGGCCATGGTGCTCTTGTCTCTATCGGCGAAATTGCTCTTGCAAAAATAACCGCTTACCCCCTCAGGATGTTGGCCACATCTTTGCAATTCCTACAAGAAATGTCATCAATGTTGACTGAGACCCCAAAAGTGGACGTGGAGCGCGCCCGAAAATTGTTGCTGGATTTGGCAGCTGGCCTGCAATCTGTGGCAGAAGGTCAACCCCAGAAATCGTGGTTGCCCCTCGCCGCTGCTGTAGAGGGTGCGGTCAATTTAAATGGCTGGTTTACCCCTGAACAGGTCAAGTTTTCGCTCAAAGCGTGGGTCAAAGCCCTGCAGCCTGAAGCAGTGGATGCTTGGTTGACAGGCTTGCCCGCCAAGAGCACCGACAGCCCCATTACGGTAGGCATCGTGATGGCGGGCAACATCCCGTTTGTTGGACTGCATGACTTGATCTGTGGCGTGGTTTCGGGCCACCGCATTCAAATCAAGCCGAGCCGAGACGATGCGGGTTTGATCGCGGCATTGTTGTCGTGCTGGTCGGAGGGAGCACCGGGTGTGCAGGAGCAGGTGACGATTGCGGAGGCGGCCTTGTCGGATTACGACGCGGTCATCGCCACAGGTAGCCGCAACAGCGGACGGTACTTTCAGCACTACTTCGGCAAGGTGCCCCACATCATTCGCGGGCAGCGCACCTCCGTAGCGGTGCTCGACGGCAGCGAGACGCACGAGGACATGTGCGCGCTGGCAGAAGACATTTTTCGGTATTTCGGATTGGGGTGCCGCAATGTGACCCAGGTGTTCGTGCCGCGTGACTTTGACCTGGACCGGCTGTTCGCCGCATTTGCGGATTGGGGACAAATGGCCCAACACAGCAGATACTACAACAACTACACGTACCACAAGGCGCTCTGGCTCATGGAGGCTGTGGACTTGCTGGAAAACGGGTTTGTCCTGCTCAAAGAAGACGCCGATTGGGTGTCGCCGGTAGGGGCGTTGCATTATCAGCGCTACGATGCGCTGACCGAGGTCGAAACACGCATTGAGGAGGGCGCAGACAACATTCAATGCCGTGTAGGCACAGGAGGTGTGGCGTTTGGAAGTGCGCAGTATCCGGGGCTGAAGGATTATGCCGATGGCGTCGATACGATGGACTTTCTGCTGGCTTTGGAAGCCTAACTTCGCGGCATGATTCGGATTTCTTTGGGACGGATGGGAGCTTGGTTGGCCTTGTGCCTGACTGTGGTCAGCACAGGGTGCACCACAGACGTCGAACTGAACGCTCCTTATGAGGAGCGGAGCTTGGCGTTCTGTTTGCTGGATCCTGCAGCCACAGAGCAGTGGGTGAGGGTCAACCGCACCTGGCTGGGCGAAGGCAACAACCTCGAGATCGCCATGGTCGCCGACAGCAGCGAGTACGCCGAGGGAGAGGTCAGCATCTCTGTGGAGCAGTTCAATCCGGACGACATCGCTTTTGAAACGCCCCTGTTGACGTTCTCTGCCTCGGACACCCTGCTTCAGGACAAGGATGACAACGGCATTTTCTACGGTCCCGAGTACCGCGCCTACCACTTTGAAACCCCCGATGGTTTGGAGGTGTATGTCGGCAATTCCGAGGACCTCTACACTTACAGGATGACCGTCTCGTTTGCAGACGGCCGCGCTCCGCTCACTGCCGTGACGACCCTCATTGGTTCATCCTTGGGCAACATCAGCAATCCACCTGCGGGCATCCCGGGCTTCAATTTGAATTTCGCCAGTGGGACAGCGGGTCAAGTCACCTATCCCAACGTCAACTTCAAGTGGTCTTCTACGCCTGGAGCCAAACGCTATGAGGCGTCCATTGTCGTGCACTTCACCGAGCGGATTTGGGCCGATGCGGCGCATACCGAACTCGTGTCAGAGACAGAGCGGGAGGTCCGATGGGACTTGGGGGAAGAGAAGGCAGACGATGCCGAAGGCGGCGAAGAGATCAAGTTGCCGATCAACGGAGAGGCGTTCTACCAATTCTTGGCGAGCCGATTGGACGCCGATCCGCTCATCACCCGCGAGTTGGGGGAGTGGAACAACAACATTGATCGGGTCCGTGCTTTTGACTTTGTACTCAGCATTGCCAATCAGGAATTGGACACCTACTTGGCGGTCAATGCCCCTGTGACCGGCATCATTCAAGAGCGTCCCGTTTACACCAACATTGCAGGCGGCTTGGGTTTGTTGGCCAGCCGCACCCAACAGTCTGTGAATGGGTTGGGCATTTCAAAACCCTCTGTTCAAGAGCTCGTCGAAGGCGAGCATACGGCGACGCTACAGTTTTGTCTTCCCCCGGAAACCGAGGGCGACGTGGCCGAATACGCCTGCCCTTGAGGCACCAAGAAACTACCCTCATCAAGATGTGAATAGCCGCTTGAAGAGGGGCACGATCCATCTTGGCATTTGCCTCAACTTACCACCATGTCTCACGCATTCACCTACCAGGCCCCTTATGGCGTTTTCCATTTTTCAGATGGACTGCTGACGGTTGAACTGGCCGAGGACCTCATCGTGGATCTGCCACTGATGCAACGTGTAACCGCCCAGCGGTTGGAGTTGTTGGGCAACCGTGAGGTGGCAGAGTTGATTGTAGTGCCCCGGGCCCACCTGCTGTTGGACCGAGCTGCACTGACTTGGTTGGCCCAATCGGGGGCTTTGAACGGCGTGCACCACCGTGCCATTGTCGTTCCTGCCCATTTGTTGGTCTGGCGCGACAGGTTGTATCAAATGATCAGCCGCATGCGACCCAACGTCAAGGTGTTCCGCAACCGCCGCGTGGCCAAAGGGTGGCTCCAAGAGCGTGCAGGGACATTCATCCCGTTCAATGCTGTGGCCGAACCTGAGCTTCTATCCGAACAAGCTTTGGCCGAACCGGCCGGGGCTTCCGTCAGCGAAGGATAAACCGAACGGGCGCTCCGCCCTTCACCAAAGCGCTATAGGCTCCAGGGCCCCATGTTTCAGAAGGCAGTTGGGTGACGCCGTGCTGTGATCCTAACCGGCCTTCAAACACCACCCGTCCAGCCGCATCGAAGACCTTCACCATCACGGGTGAATTTCCGCCATGGTTCAGGGCAATAGAGGTTCCTGCTGCTGCAGGGTTCGGCGCGACAGTGACGGCGGCGGATGCGTTTTCGAAGACACCCGACGGATCGCTGGCCGCGGGCTTAAACTGCCAAATTCCTGCAATGCCTGCCAAGACTTGAACGGAAAGCACCGGCATGCCTTCCCCAGCCGCGTACCATTCATAGACGGTGCCTTCGCGCGGCAAACTAAATCCGATTTCTGCGGCGGGGACATTGATGGAGTCCTGTGCTTCAAAAACACGCTTGACCCGCAGGCATTCGAAGCTGCCTCCTGGCAGCAACAAGGTGCCCCACGCATCGACCTCAATGTCGGCGGTTTGCGTTGTGCTGTAAAACAGCAAATCGGGAAGGTTGACTTCAAATGCCGAGCTGCCTTCCAACGTGGCTCCATAGGTGAGGGGCAAGGGCAGCAATTCCTCCTCGTCCTCATAGATGACGGGCAAATCGATGAAGTCTGTGGTGATCCCCAGTCCGATGGTCTTGTACGCCGAGCCCCCGAATTCTTGGTAGGTGGTGGCACCCGAAATGGGGATTCCTGTTTCCAAGCCCAAGTCGGGCAATTCAAAGGCGGTGAAGTGATCGGCTGAGGAGAAGATAAACTGAGTGGTAAAGCCCGCTTCGCTCATGGGGAAGTACTCCGTCTCCTGGTCTCCTGTAGAGATGAGGTCGCTGTAGTCCCATGTCAATCCTGCGCCTCCGTTCTCGAGACCATCCGTCAGCAGTGGAGGGACGGCTGTAGCCCGGAGGTACGTTTCCCCGCCTTGAGGCAGGTCCGATGCGGTCAGGACAGGCTGCGCAATACCATGCGCGGCGCACGCCAAGAGTGCCAGACTCAAACAGAATGGAAGTGGGGAGAAAACAGAACGGGTCATGGGGCAAATTAAAGCCCCGGGGAGGGAGCAGCCCTCAGGGCGCCTCGCTTTTGCGCAAGAAGTCCCTCAAATGGTCAAAGCGCACCTGATAGACAGCGCCAAGACCATAACGGTATTGACCGCTGTTTTCGAGGTCACTCTCGGGCTTGCTGTATCCCATCAGTTCCCAGCGCCCGTCAGCAGTCAATTGGTAGCGCAAATCAATCGCTCCAGTAAAAGCAGCAGGGTCGACTTGCAAACCGTCGGGACTGCGCGCCCCAAGCGTACCGGATATTTTGAGGCGGTCGTTCAGCAAGTTCAACCCCAAGTCCATTTCGAAGGCATCCTCCGCAGAGGCTGAATTGGGGTCGATCGCCGCACCAGACGCCGATGGCAGATAGCGGAGGCCGATTTCCACATCATCCGACAGGTTGCTGAGCAATTCAGAAACGCCCGTTGAAACCAGGTCTGTGGCCTGTGCAGCAGCGGTGGCACGGCCCAACGTGTTGCTGTTGATTTTGTCCGACGGAATGAACTGTCCCGCAGCGAGCAGTGCAAAGGCCTGTCGTTGGGTCTCTTCTGGTGTGGCCAAGGCGGGCTGCACTTGGGCCAGCAATTCGGGATCGGCTTTGGCGTAGGTGGGGAAGGAGATGGAAAAGTCCAAAGTCGGGCTGGCCAGTTCACCGGAGATGCCCATGCCCACTTCAACATCGGTCTTTCCGACGGGGTACATGATGCCCGGTAATAGGGGCTCCGGAGACGCCTTCATGGAAGCGATGGCGAGCAGGTCGAGCCGGGCTTCATAGGGGTTGCCGTCCCAGTCAATGCGCCCACCTGGAGCCACGTCTATGGTCTTGGTAAACAGGTCACGCAAGCTGAATCTGTACTGTCCTTCCAGTATTTCAAGGCCGCCTTCCATGGCCAGCGATTGGTTGCGGTTGCTGACCAGCGACAAAGCCCCTTGGGCACGGCCGTCCACGCGTTCTCCGGCTTGTTGGTCGAGCACGAGGGACAGCTCAGCCTCGGGGGTGACTTCGATTTCAATGGCCATGGACACGTCGAGCGGGGAGGGGGCTTTGTCCTCCGGGACATCGGCAGCACTCCCTCCCGTGAACCGAATGCCACTGGGGATGCCAGGCCCCTCCATGGCGTCGAGTGGCATGGTGAATTGGGTGCCTTCGGCGCTCCGAGCATCGACTTGGATCGACAGGTTGTCTGCAGTACCAGAAACGTTCGCATCACCGGTGACGAGCACCGAGCCGTAAAACAACTTGCTGCGGTCAGCGGCCAAATCCATCACCTGGAAAGCCTCGGGCAACTCAAGTCCCAAATCATAGTTCCAGTCCGAAAAGTTGGTGTGCAAGACGGATAGGTTCAACAGGGATCTTTGCCCATTGGGGTCCATAATCTGGCCCATGTCCATGCCGATGAGACCGTCGTTGAAATCAAGGTCTCCCTTCAATGCGTAAGTCATTCCTGTCGCACCGATGGAGAGCGCTTGGGCATCAATGGTCAAGTCTCCTTGGACCGAAGTTGGGACTCCGTTTTTTTGAAGGCTCACCGCCAGTTTTCCTGTGGCCGATCCTTTGAGGGCAACCCCCGCATCGGTAAACAGGGGTTCAAGCTGTTCAAGGGGCCAATCGAAGAGGTTCAACGCGACGGCCTCGGTAGAAGTCATTTCAGCGTGAAGCACTTCATCCTCTCCTTTGAATTGTTCGAATTCCAGGCGGGGCTGGTCGCTCCAAGACGCATTGAGGCAGAGGTCGCCCAGGTCAAAGTCCTCGAATCGGGCATCTTCCCACTGTGCCGTTCCTTTTACCGAAAATGGGGAGAGCCCTATGTCAAAAGCGGCGTGTAGCAACCCGTCTCCTTGGGGCAGTGCAACCCCTGTTGACGGCCCCAGCATGACGAGCCACGGGGCCACAGGGAGCCTGTCGAGCCTTACCGTCATGTGGCCGGTCCCGTCCCTATTGCTGCCGCGGGTGTTGCTTTGGATGGACAACAACCCCTGGCTGCCGCTCAACCGCATATTGTCCACCATAATGGAGGTCCAGTCCGCTTCTGTCCAGCGCAACCGCGGAGACTTCTGGGGGTCGAGTTGCCATGTCGCGTCAGAGAAACTGAGGTCCAGCTTGGAGGGGGTGACGACGTGGACATTGCCTTCTTCAAGGTGGTGTTCCAAGGCGAGGTCGACAGGAATGCCACCGTCCCATGACGCCCGAAACTGGGAGCCTGAGGTGAGTCCGACCTCTGCAGAAAGGGCCACTTCGGAGATCATGCCATAATCGGTGTGGCGCACGCTGTCCGCGTAGGCCTGCCATTCCATGGGAACCTTGCCACCACGGCCAGCTATGGTCACATTGTGGGCCATCACATCTCCCACGTGAAGGGGGCGCAAATCCAACATAAAAGTGACCTCGCCATCCCGGTGCTTGACCTCTACATGAGACCCGCTTCCAATGGACCATTGGCTGTGGCTGTATCGCTCGAGCAAATCATCGCGCCACACCGTAAAGTTGGCCGTCCAATCAGATGGCCCATGAGCGCCAACAGCTTGGCCTGCACGCCATTTTTTCGCAGTGCTTTCTGTGATGATTTCTCCCGAGACGAGGGCATCGATGAGGGGAGCCTTCCAAGCTGAAATGGCAAGGGTTCCGTCAATGTGACCTTCGATAAAGTCGCCTTCTAAATCCACTTCAAAACCCTGATGATCTCCGCGACCCCTGGCGTGAAACCGCTTCATAGACAACGGAGCACCTTGGCGCTGCCGGCCATCAAAACCAGGCAGGGGAATGAACCGCCCTCCATTCAAGTCGATATGCCCCCACCAAGAGTCGATGCCGCCTTCGCCCGAGATTTTGACTTCACCAGACGATCCCCATCCGCCATAGAGTTCCAGTCCTTCGGTGAGGCAGACAGGAGCGGTGCGCGCCGATACATCCCAATGCACATCCACGCCTTGGGCATCGTTAGCCGTGGCGACTATATCGAGCGTTCCGTCTACCGCTCCCGACCCCGCTTCGTCGCCATCCCGCTCCATGCTCCAGGTGCCTTCAAGACGGGAATCATGAGCTGGAGATGACAGGTCGAGGGCTGAAATGGGCGCGAATTGTCCTTGGGCGGACCACGAAAATTGGGTGGCACTCAAGGCTCCTTCAGTGCGCGTGTGCCATTCTCCAAGTGAGGCGATGTCACCCGAACCCAAATCCCATTGTGCGGATGCGAAAAAAGGGGTGCCCCGCAATGGAGCGTGGCGGTAAGTCAAGGACAGCTCGCCGAGCAGGCCTTGCCAATCCACTTCAGGGGACATTTCTTCTGGAATAGGCAAGGTGATGGGGCCAGTGGCCATCAAGTGGCCATGCGGGGGCAGCTCCATGGGCAGCTCCACGGGCAGCTTGGTGTAATGCAGGGCGACGGTGTCCAATTGGATGTTCTGGCCATCGAGCCCCCCGAGCAGGCGCACTGTGCCCCAATCGGCGGTCCCGGTGAGCTCAAGTGTGGAGTCACGGCGAGAAATCTGGGCAGCCCATTCTCCCGGCAATGCCGATACGGTGGTGGAAGGATACAAGGCGTTGTCGAGCCAAAACGCTGGAGCGGTTGAAAGTCGAACCGTGAATGGATGGCCTTGGTCTTCCCACGCCAGATTGGTGGTATTGACGGGCCCTGAACTCCCGTCTTGACTCCTGAGTTGAACGAGGCCGGCCGTGTTCGACCATTCGGGCCACCCACCCTGCCATGTCAGCCCTTGCACGGAGGCCTCCTCGATGAAGATTTCGTGCGACCAAGGAGAAGCGGCCAGGGAATCTGGCAAAGCGATGCGCACATTGCGCAGGTCCAGATCCGCAATGGAAAGAGGGGCTACAGCGTCAGGATCAGTGTGGTCCGGTTCAGACGTTCCGGAGGTTCCATTCATGAGCCATTGACTGCCTTCGCGGGTGATGGTCAGTCCTTCCGCTGACACCGTCAACCAGCGCTGTCCGGAGCGATCCGCGGGAAGCACCACGAGTTGCGAAAGGGAAGCCAATGGTATGCCGTCATCTGAGCCTCCCTTCTGTATGAGGTCCAACCCGTTTAAGGACAAGCCCAAGGGCGACCAGCCCAAGTCAACAGCATCCAATTCTACTTGAACCTTGCCACCGTCATTTCCCACGGAACCGACGACCATTCCCAGAACTTGGTGCACTGCCCATCGTTGTCCAGAAGGAGTGAAGAGCACAAAAGCGAGCGCAATCGCCACCGCTGTGACGGCCCCCAAAAACCACAAAAGCCCTTTGCGTCGCGTCTTTTGCGGACGGCGCTCTGAACTTTGGGGCGGTGGTTGTGGGACCTTCATTTCTCTATGCGAACTTCGCCCATACAGAAATGATGCCATGATCGCTTCCGGGCAAGAACAAAACGCAGCAAAAGACGGCTTGGTCTCCATGACCGAGCGCATCATGTTGGGCATTGAAAGCTCGTGTGATGACACGAGCATTGCCATCTTAAAAGGGCAGCAGCTATTGGGGCAATTCGCTGCAGTACAGCACATTCACTCTAAGTATGGCGGCGTGGTTCCCGAATTTGCTTCGCGGGCCCACCAAGTGCACATCGTTCCCGTCCTCGAGGGTGCGCTCAAAGAAGCGGGCTGCAGTCTCCGTCAAATCGATGGCATCGCCTACACACGAGGGCCCGGCTTGCACGGGTCACTTTTGGTCGGAAGTGCCTTTGCCCGCAGTCTGGCCTGGTCGCTGGGGGTGCCCATGTACCCGGTGCACCACATGAGGGCCCATGTGGTGGCGCATTGGATGGCCGATGCAGCGCCCAATCCCAGTCAGCCCATGATGGCCCTTACGGTCTCCGGGGGTCACACCCAGCTCTTGGAGGTGCGCTCTCCCACGGACATGCACGTCATCGGGACCACCATGGACGACGCTGCAGGCGAAGCATTTGACAAAGTGGCCAAGATGCTCGGGTTGCCATACCCTGGAGGCCCTGAAGTTGACCGTTTGGCGGCATTGGGCAATCCCGAGGCCTTCAGCTTTACCGCTCCAAAAATGGAAGGGCACAACTTCAGCTTCAGTGGGGTCAAGACTTCGGTACTGCGCGTCTTGGAAAAGACGCTGGCCACGGGGGTCGAGCTGTCCGAGACCATGATCCAAGATGTCTGCGCATCGGTTCAGGCGACCATCGTCTCCATCTTGGTCAGCAAGCTAGAAGCTGCGGCCTTGGAGCGGGGCCTCAAAGCCATTGCAATCCAAGGTGGAGTCAGCGCCAATTCCGGCCTGCGTCAAGCTGTTCAAGAGCTCGGTGAACAACACGGATGGGACGTTCATATCCCGCCTTTTCGTTATTGCACAGACAATGGGGCCATGATCGCATTGTCAGGCCAATATGCTGCAGTGGAGTCGAAGGAAGGCCGGTTGGACGAAGCGCCTCTTGCGAGGTGGCCAATGACTTAAGGTCAGGCAGTTACGGCCTCCATGTTAAAGTGCTCTGAGAGCAAGGCCCAATAGTTCCTGTTCCAGGATTCGGTCATCCATCCTGCATCTACAGAAGGCACGCCAAGGTGGTTGAGGATCAAGGTGGTCTCACCGTCGGCATTCTTACTCAACCTCAAGTCCACAGTGGTGAAATGTCCTGCTGGAAATTTCTTGTGGGTCCAAGCACATACAATGCGTTTGTTTTGGACGAGGTGAAGGAAATAGCCGGTGTGATTTTGGTTGCACAGAGAAAAGGCGCCTCCTTCATGCGGTTGAATGAAGGCTTCTTTGTCCGTGAAAGCAACGTGCGCGTCCTGATCGAGCAAGGCCTCAAAAACCTTGGCAGGTGCAGCAGCCAATTCAATGACCTGATAAATGTTCTCCGTTTGGAGTTTCATGATGCAGCGGTGTTACCATAAAAGTAAGAGGTGCACTTCAAAAAATAACGCCGAACTCGGACAAGTAATTCACCGTGTTGATGTGCACGGAACAATCAAATTCACTTGGGTATTGTGGGGCGATGTCACCATACGCAGTCCGCTTTTCCCTGAACGGTCCAACAGGTTAAGGCGCTGACGAATGAGGTCGTTGGCATGGCGCCTGCGCGGGGTGCTTTCGTCGGGCCGGACGGGCTCAGGTTCTTGTGTGCGCGAGGAGTTGGGTGTGTTGTGCACATGGATGGATACATGGCCATCCCCTGATTTTTCTGCCCAAAGTGAAAGGCGTCCAGGACCTTTTCTGGAAGTTCCGCCCAAACCATGCCACAGGGCATTTTCTACCAGTGGTTGAACCAACAAAGCGGGGATGTGACACCGCATCAAGCCGGCGGGCAACGGGGCCAAGTCCCATTGGATGGGGCGGTCCAACCGGCGCACTTCCAGTTCTATGTAGTCGTACAATGTGGTCCACTCATCTTCCATGGTGCGCCAGCCATCATGCCCGGCTTGGATCTGGTGTCGTGCCAATCGATTGAAGGCCTTGAGGTGGTGCACGGCGCGGTCCCATTCACGGGTCATCAGATCGTGCATGATGCCGTTGAGTGCATTGAACAGAAAATGAGGATCCATGAGCCGGCGCAACGATTTGGCTTGCACCCGGTCCAGTTCCTTGCTGCGCAACGCCGCTTGATGGGCCAATCTTTGTTCGGTGGGTTTTCGCACCTTCCAATGCTCCATTTCGATCTGCCTCTGATGGGATTCACGACTTATAAAACCATGTACGCTCTGGTCCAGCATGAAGGCTCCTGCAGCGCCCAGCGCCAGCGCAGCGATGGCCAAGGCGGGCACATGTTCATACAGGGCCACGCCCAGTGCGAGTGGCAATAGGGTGGGACATGCGACGATGGCGGCTTGTTGCCCAGCACTGGTAAGCCCCATACGCCACCATTTGCGTCGCGCTGCCCAGTCCAATCGGTGCAAGACCATACCCCCGAAAACGAGCAGCCCCATGGCGAGTCCAGCAGCGCAGCATTCGAAGAGCAATAGGGAAGGGGCTGGCAAAATCACGGTCTTGTTGTCCGCCTCTATGGAACAACATTCTGTGCGAACCGAAGCCGATTCTTGGCTGCAGTTTTGTGAGCGTTTGCGATGGATTTGTGGACGGTTCAGTCCTCAAAGGCGAGGCGGATCAACTGCTTCATCTTCCGCTGGTACTCATCCATGAGCCATTGGCGGTAGTTGTCCGTCGTCTTGGAAATACACTTGGTGTAGTCTCGAATGCGCTGCTCAATGTCGCCTTCTAAATGGTCTGAAAGCTCAATGGCATGAAATTCGTCTTCTGAGACAGCAGCCAAGATCTTGACATGGTGCTCCAAGCTGGCATCAATGGCCGCTTTGGGTCTTTTTCCCTTGCGTGTTGCCTCGATGTAGGCATCCTTCATGTTGAAATCAGGATGGTCATCGAGCTTGAACAAAACCCGCAGGTTTTGGGGCATGGTGTAGACAAAAGTCTCCTCGATTTCATCGTCCGTGTAGAGGCCTTCGAGGTAGGCATTGGGAGAACGGAAAATGTCAGGCCAGTTGACGTGAGCATCCCACAAGCCAAAGCGCCGGGCATTGTTCCCCAAGTCAATCACCGTGAACTCTTTCTTGTTTTTGAAGGTCCTCGAGCCGCGGCCAATCATCTGATGGTACAGGGTCAAGGACTTCGTGGCCCGATTGAGAATAATGGTCTCCACAGATGGCGCGTCAAACCCGGTGGTTAGAATGCTGACCGAAGTCAAAATGGCATCCGGCTTCTCATGGAACCACGCCAAGATTTCGTGCCGTTCTTTTTCGCTGTGGGTATTGTCGAGGTGACGGATTTCGTACCCCTCCTCTTCGAACAGCTGAGCCACTTGCAGTGAGGTGTGGATGCCGTTGTTGAAGATCAGTGTTTTGGTCCCCTTGGCCTTCTCCTCATATGCGTAAAGCAACTTCTCCTGCATGAAGTAGTTGCCGTACAGCCGCTCCGAACTGGACACCGTGTAGTCTCCATTGATGCCGACTTTGAGTGACTTCAAGTTGACGTCATAACTGTACGTCTTGGCCCGGGCCAAAAATCCATCGTCCACCAGTGTGGAAATCGACTCTCCAACGAGCAACTCTTGGTAGTTGTCCTTGAGCGGAAGCTTGATGTTGCTCGACAAGGGCGTGGCCGTGACACCGAGCAAAACCTGATTTTCAAAGTGCTTGAACAGCTTTCTGAAACTGTTGTAGTGGGCTTCGTCAATGACCACAAGGCCCAATTTGTCGAACACAATGTGCTCGTCATTCAATCGGTTGTTGAGGGTCTCGACCATGGCGACAAAACACCAATGCTGCTTGTCTTCTTCGAGTACCTTGACCTTGGAGTCGATGATTTTATTATCGACGCCGATTTCAGTCAGCATCCGACTGGTCTGGCCCAAGAGTTCGATTCTATGGGTCAGAATCAAAACCTTCTTACCCGTCTCGATAATAAAACGCTTGGCCAATTCGCTAAAAATGACCGTTTTACCTCCTCCGGTCGGCAACTGGTACAGGAGGTTGTATTGGTCAGGGAACTGACGCATGCGCCCCATGATCTGATCAATGGCGCGTGCCTGATAACCGTACAGCGTCTTGCCTTGGGTCGATTCGAGTTTCTCCTTGAGCGTTTCCAACATCATCAGACAGTGCGCAAAAGTACCGAGGGAAATGACGATGACCAATCGCGGAGGGACTTGTATTTTAGGAGGTTTCACACATGCTCGCGTTTGAGGACGAAATATCTGCGGCTTTGGAAGCTGCCATCGCCATTCCTGGCTGGGGTGATGTTTTGCTAAAGGCCATGCCTTCAGGCTTTTCTGAAGACATTTCGGAGGCCTATCGCTTGGGAACGGCTCATCCTGAACCCAAGCGGTGGTTTAGGGCTTTGGAAGAAGTGGGGCCGCCAAAAAATGTGAGGGTCGTGATTTTGGGGCAGGATCCCTACCACGGGCATGGTCAAGCCGATGGTTTGGCGTTTTCTGTGCCCATGGGACATCCCTTGCCGCCATCCTTGCGCAACATCTTCAAAGAAATTTCAGCATCCTGTGGTGGGGTTCCACCGGGTTCCGGTGACTTGGTATCATGGGCGTCGCAAGGGGTTTTATTGCTCAATGATGTTCTGAGCGTGGCACACGGTACACCGCGTTCGCACCGCAGTTTGGGATGGCAATCGGTCACTTCTAGCATATTGACCGCATGCGTAGAGCGGCCTGCGGCGTTTTTGCTGTGGGGGAAGCACGCCCAACAGCATGCCGAAGTGATCCGAGCGCTGCCGCAGGAGCACTTGATTTTGGAAGCGCCCCACCCGAGCCCTTTAAGCGCTCACCGGGGATTTCTGGGATGCGGTCATTTTAAAGAAGTCAACCGGTGGCTGGAGTCTCGGAATGAGCCACCCATGAGTTGGTGGTCCGATGGCCTGTCTTTATATGACGCAGGCTGAGACCTCAGCAGGGGTAACTTTGTGACCATGTCCTCCACCTCCCATAACGGCTCAGAAGCAGGACACAACACGTCCCCTCAGCCGGTACTTCTTCAAGCGTTGGAAGGCCACCAAGGCGCCATTTATGACCTGTGCCTGACCTCCAATGGCGATCTGGTCAGTGCTGGAGGTGATGGTTTGCTTGTGCTTTGGGCAAAGTCGGGCCAGGGGTGGACCAACCAGGGAAAGGCGGTGGCCAAGGCGGCCGCTCCTTTGTTTACTGTGTGCACCAACGAAGGTGGGATGTTGGCTGGAACCGGTGACGGAGGAATTCTCAGCTTGGCTCCGGGAGGAGAATGGGAGATCAAGCCCGCCCATCCCGGCGGGACCTATGTGGTGACGCCCGAGGCAACTGGCGGGGCAGATGGCCAATGGCGAACATGGCCCGATGGTCAGGCATTGGCCCATTTAGCAGGGAGGGTAAGGTGCAGCCTCTCCACAGATGAAGGCACATTCGTGGGAACTTCGGAAGGCACCATCCATCACATTGCGAGCGGAGCGGAGACGGCAGCCCATGAGGGCGCGGTGCGCGCTATGGTCATGTGGCCGGGAAAGTCCGCGCTGGCCAGTGTAGGTGGCGACGGTCGGCTGTGCATTTGGCGAACAACAGCTGAGGGGAAGTTGGAATCCGTGTTGACAGAGGATGCGCACAAGGGGGCTGTGTACCGCATGGTGGTTTCACCGGATGGCCGTTGGGTGGGAACTTGCTCCAGAGACAAGAGCATTGCTCTGTGGAATGCGGACACTTTGGCCTTGGAAACCCGCATCGTCCGGCCACACTGGCAGGGTCATACCCGTTCCATCAATGCGATGGTGTGGAGTGGCAACGGGACCTTGGCTACAGCGGGTGACGATGGCCGCATTCTCATTTGGGGCTTTTCCCGTTGAAGGAAGCCCGCGTGGCCTTGTAACTTTGTCGACTCAGCATGAGCAAGCCCAGCATTCCAAAAGGCACGCGTGACTTTACCCCAGAGGTGATGGCGCGCCGTCAGTGGATTTTCTCCACCCTTCGTTCCGCCTTCGAAAGGCGCGGTTTTCAGCCCATCGAAACGCCGGCGATGGAGGCCTTGACGACCCTGACGGGGAAGTATGGCGAGGAAGGCGATCAGCTGATTTTCAAAATCCTGAACAACGGGGACTTTTTGGGCAAGGCTCAAGACGACACCTTGAACGCCCGAGACAGCAAAGCGCTGGGCTTTCAGATCAGCAAGAAGGCGCTGAGGTATGATCTCACTGTGCCCTTTGCCCGCTTTGTGACCATGCACCGGAACGAGATTCCCATGCCGTTCAAGCGTTATCAGATGCAGACCGTCTGGCGGGGAGACCGACCCGGCAAAGGCAGGTACCAAGAATTTGTGCAATGCGATGCCGACATCATCGGTTCGACTGGAGTCTTGTGCGAACTGGAACTCGTGTGCCTGTTTTATGAAGCGCTGACTGCGCTCAAGGTGCCCCAATTCAGGATTTTGGTCAACGACCGCCGCATCCTTTCCGGAATGGCCGACCATTTGGGCATAGGCGATCGGCTCACTGAGTGGACCGTTGCGGTCGACAAGGCCGATAAGGTTGGCATTGAAGGCGTGTGCAAGGAGTTGGGAGAACGCGGCTTTAGTACCGAAGTCCAAGAGGGCACCCAAGCCCTATTCGCCGCCCGGCCATCGGGCGTGGAGGGCATGAAGACCCTCGCCGAACAATTCCCTGTTCCGGCTGTCCAAGAGGGTGTTGCGGCTTTGGCTTCGCTGTGGAACCTCGCCCAATCAGAAGGTGTCCAAGAGCCAGAGCTCGTGTTCGCACCCGGCTTGGCCCGCGGATTGGATTACTACACAGGAGCGATTTTTGAAGTTCAGGTGGTCGATGGTCCAGTGGGCAGCATTTGTGGAGGTGGCCGTTACGATGACCTCACCGGCATTTTTGGAATGCCCGATGTGAGCGGTGTGGGCATCAGTTTTGGTGCGGACCGCATCTACGACGTCCTTGAGCATTTCGGTGCTTTCCCCACGGGGCTGGATGTAGGGCTCGACATACTGCTCCTTCATATGGGAGAAGAGACCTTGCCACAAGTGCTGGCCACGGCCGCAGCGTGTCGGCGTGAAGGGTTGCGCACAGAGGTGTATCCAGATGCTGCCAAACTCAAGCGCCAATTCAAATATGCCGACGACCGCAACGTCCCTTACGTGATTGTCATTGGCAGCGATGAGGCCGCAGCTGGAAACGTGACGCTCCGCGACATGGAGTCTGGCGCACAAGAGTCTGTCTCATTGGAGGGGCTCATTGGCCGCTTGAAGGCCTGATTCGGGACCTGAAAGGAGCGGGAGTTCGAACGCCCAGGCCCCTCCCGCATGGGCGATGCCCCCATGTCTGAGCATAAATGCGGCATCCCAGTCGCGGTACTCATTGCCACCGAGTTGCAAGGGGGCCCCACCTGTTGTTTCAAGCCGGACAACGTGCCCGTCTATGGACCACTGCCAATACATGGGTGCGGCAGTAGGATTCTGAAGCGCGGCCACGCCGAGGCGCTCAGTGGCACCCAACATCAGCAAGGCGGGGATGCGCCGCTGGGACAAAGGAGAACCGGCATCGGGCTCACCTGAAATAGAAATGGCCGAAGCGCCTAATTTTTCAAGCACTTGTGCCCAACGTGTGATGTGTCGGCAGGCTTCACCCAGCGGAATGTCATCGCAGTCAGACTCCATGAAAACGTGGCGCAAGTGCGCGGCAAATCCCCCGATCACATCGGCAGCATCCATAGCGCGGTGCTCCATGCTGGCCACCTGTTCTTCGAGGGTGTTAAACAACAGGGTGAGGTCGTTTCCGCCTCTCCTCGTGAGCATGAGGGTCGACTGACATCGGCGCAGCCGGCGTTCCATGGCTTCGCGCTCGCAAGCGCGCATGATTTGGTCTTGGACACTGCCACGCTGCCGCACAATCCAGCGCATTTCTTGGAGTTCCTGATTTTGAAACAGGGTGCGTCCATTTTGGCCTGTATGCCAGATCAATCCGCACAAGGTGATCGCCACACTAACGGACAAAGCACCGGCCAAGGGCACCTCAAAAAGCACCCAGATCAGGGTGAAGCTTCCCAATAAGTGAGCGGCGGTGACCGTCAGCAAAAACCATTGGTTCTCCGGAAGTGCGGGCAGCGATGCCTGCCCTTTGAAGCTCGAGTCTAAGGCCAACCCGATTTCATGCCTCAGCGCCATCCCCATGGCAAAGGCAGCGCAGCACAACGAAAGGGCGATAAAAGTGACCAGCACGACAAGAAGGTGAGGGGCGGAAGACCCGCATTCTCCTTCAATCTAAATGTTTCAGCAAGACCCGCACCTGCTCCATCGGCAGGATTTGTGAGTGCGCGGATTCTTCTTGTAGCCGTTTCCACAATGCCGCAAACTTGGGGTGGTTGCGCACCTGACGCAGGGCTTCTGCAGCCAATAGGGCTTCTGCACTGTCCCGCCATTGTCTGGACCGGCGGGCCTGAAGGTTTCCATTGCGTCTGGCTTCAGCCAACCGCGCTTCGAGCGCATCGATGAGGGCATGGACTTGTTCGCCATTCAACGCTGAACCCGTACCAAAAAGGGGAGGGGCACCGTCTTCTGGTGCGGCCAGCAACGACAACGCGCCTTGGTACACTGAAAGGGCAGACTGCGCGGCAGCCATGCGTTCGGGACCGCCGTCGGCTTTGTTGACCCACACGGCATCGGCCCACTCTAAAATACCCCGCTTAATGCCTTGAATGCCGTCACCTCCTCCAGGGATCAGCAACAACACAAAAACATCGGTCATGTGCCGGACTTCGGTTTCGCTCTGGCCCACGCCCACTGTTTCGATGAGGATGCGGTCAAATCCTGCCGCCTCGCACAGCACGGCAACTTCTGCAGTCGCTTCGGCTACGCCACCGAGCGTACGCCCTGAAGGCGAAGGCCGCACAAAGGCGTCCGGGTGCAGAGAAAGGTCCGACATCCTGGTTTTGTCCCCGAGCAGGCTGCCCCCGGTTCGGTGGCTGCTCGGGTCGACCGCCAGCACGGCCACCCGATGACCGCGCGAGATCAGGTCGATGCCCGCCGCTTCAATCCAAGTACTCTTGCCCGCACCAGGGACGCCAGTGATGCCATAGCGCAAAGCGTGACCCGCTTTTTCCGCGGCCCGCTTGAGCAGGGCTTCGGCCGTCGCCCTGTCTTCGGCCTTGGTGCTTTCGACCAAGCTGATCGCCTGCGCCAAGGCGGTACGGTCGCCCGATGTGATCTTGGCCATCCATTCTTGGACGCCGTGCACATGCTGGGTTCGCGCTTCACGAATTCTGTTCAAGGCCCGGTGGCGGGCTTCATTTTCAAGGTCTTTGGCCATCCCGTGCCCAAGTTAGCGGTAGTTTGGCACCATGGAGCACCGTCCGTTCTTCCAACAAATTTCCGCAGGCATCCTCGCCCTTATGGTGTGTGCTGGAGGCCCCGCAGTGTGGGCACAGGAATCCGAAGTTGCCCCCCAAGTAACGCAGCAGGTGAAGCTCAGTGGAGAGGTCTTGGGGCCCGATGGCCGTGGTCTTCCCGGCTGTATGATTGTGAACCGCAGCACAGGTGAAGGCCGTTTTGGGAGCGCCAGTGGACGGTTTGCGTTCCTTTCCACGCCGGGCGACACCTTGCAATTTGCCGCCATTGGCTACCGCACAGTGTCCAGGATGGTCCCCGCAGGGCCAGCCCCAACTTCGGGGTGGTCCTGGTCTGTACACTTGGCGCCCATATCGGTGCAGGTGGGGACCGCCGAGATCATTGCCCCCCGAGACTTGGGTGACATTGTGCGCGACATCAAAGCGTTGGGCTACAACGAGAAGGAATACCGAACGAGTGGAATCGATGCGTTGACCAGCCCGATCACGTTCCTCTACGAACAGTTTAACCGCATGGAGCAGAGCAAACGTGAGGTGGCCCGTCTAGAAAACGAGGACCAGCGCAGGGAGCTGCTGCGGGAACTGCTTGGCAAGTATGTGGACTATGAGATTGTCAGCCTCGAAGAAGGGGAGTTCGAGGCCTTCTTGGACTTTGTCGATCCTGGCGAAGCGGTGCTGAAGGCGCTCACGCAGTACGAGTTTATTTTGTGGACACGTGAGCGGTTCACGGCCTTCAAGTCCCAGCCAGAAAGGTTGGAGGACGTCGACTATGAATACCAGTGGGACGATTGAGGTCCTGCAGGACGGGGGTTACTCGAGGTATGCCGAGTTCAGGTAGAAGGTGAAGGCCTTGAACACCAATCCGGCCATGCAGATGGCAATGGCGGTGACACGGGCATTGCGGCGGCGGTTTTCGTAAGCATCGAACCGAACGATGAGGTCTACAAAGACAGAGAGCGCCGCGATGACTTCGAACAAGGTCACCCAGCCCCGACGCGCGTCGATGAAAGCCATAAACGTGGCGGCCCAGCGGCCCAGGCCTTCACCATTGAAGATGACATCCAACAAGAAGAGGCCATTGTATATCACCAAGATCACCAAGCTCACATCGAGTAGCCATTGGTCTTGCCCCTTGTCCTCTGCTCCTTTCATAGGCCGAAACTAAGGGTGGAAAGACAACCACAAACCTTCTTTGTCATGGAGACAACATTTCGGTGCTTACCTTCGTTTCATACCCGCTATGCCGAAACCAAATCCAACCGAATTCGGGCGCTCCTCTGAGCTGAGCAATGTCTCCGCACTGGATGCCAGTCAGTTGCATCGTCACTCCAACCTTCAGAGGTTGTTCGTAGTGACCATGGGATGTTTGTGGATCCTCGCTTTTGCGACCGGTTGTAGCCGGAACGCCAAGAACTGCAGCGCATATGATGGCGTTGATTTCTCGCAGGGAACGGTGGCCGTTCAGGCCGCTCACCAGTCCCAGAATTGACCCTCAGAACTGGAAGTAAATAAACGGCGTTCCTCCTGCAGAGAGGATGGCCGAGGCCAAGGATACCGCCAGAATGGCGCAACCGGCCTGAAGCGCCAACGGAGCGCGCACAAAAGCTTGCCGATACGCCTCCTTGATCTTGGAAGGCAACAAGTGGATCAAATAACCGATGACCATGACGCCAAAAACCATGCGGTAGTGGCTCACGACATCCAGTCCTACTGACAGAGGAGTGGCCTCGGCCAATTTGGAGAGGATGATCATGGCGGTATCCCATTCGCTCACCATATCGTGTTCCGTTCCAAACGTTGCCCAAGTGGTGTGGGAGGCACTGCGGAACCAGATGCGCGTAAAGGTGATGAAGTGAAAGGTGAGCGCCACCGCAATGGCCCGTTTCCAAAAGGTGTCCTTGGCCTCCCAGGGGCTGACTTTGCGCCAGAGCTTGTAGACAGTAATGCCCAAGCCATTGAGCCCACCCCAAATGACAAAGTTCCAGCCCGCGCCGTGCCACAGGCCGCCGAGCAGCATCGTCATCCAAATGTTGATGTTGGTGGTGACCCATTTGTGAAACGCAGGAACCCGGGCCATGACCAGGGCAATGGTGATCACCACACCGGCCAACCCTCCGAGCACTTTGGGGTTGGGCCACATCATCGCCACAAAAGACAGCAGGAATGCCCCGCAGATGGCTGTGAACCAAGATGCCTTGCGGTTCCCACCCATGGGGATATAGAGGTAGTCCTTGAGCCATCCGGATAGGCTCATGTGCCAGCGCTTCCAGAAATTGCCACAACTGTCGGCCTTGTATGGGCTGTTGAAGTTTTGAGGCAGGTGGTAGCCCATGAGCAAGGCGACCCCGATGGCCATATCGGTGTATCCACTAAAGTCGGCATAGACCTGGAGGGAGTAGCCGTACATCGCCATGAGGACTTCAAATCCGCTGTGGGTAGCGGGTGACGCAAAGACCCGGTCGTTGAAGTTGACCGCGATCCAGTCGGCCAGAAGGACCTTTTTGAGCAATCCGTTGAGGATCCAAAATCCTGCCCTTCCTATGGTGGCCTGGGTCACCGGCTTGGGGTGCAGGATTTGAGGGATAAAATCAGCGGCCCGAACGATGGGGCCGGCGACGAGTTGGGGGAAAAACGACACGTAGAATCCAAAGTCGCTGAGCCGTTTTAGGGGCTGAACGAGTCCACGGCGAATGTCCACGGTGTAACTGATGGTCTGGAAGGTGTAGAAGCTGATGCCCACTGGGAGCAGGATGCGGTCTACAGACCAAGAGGAGCCTGCAGCGGCATTGACCCCCATGGCCAGCCAGTTCCGAGGGATGATGGACGACCCCGTGGCCGCATTCCACGATTCGGTCAGAAAGTAAGTGTACTTAAAGTAGAACAGCAGGGCCAGGTTCAGGCCAATGCTGAGGGCGAGCCATCGGTTCTTACCACGGTCGCCGGAGCTGGCTGCAATGCGGTGTCCTATGAGGTGGTCGCTGACGGTAGAGAAGACCAGAATGAGAAAGAACCACCCCGAAGTCTTCCAATAGAACAACAAGCTGGCGGCCAAGAGCCAAAGGTGTCGCAGGCCGCGCTGGCGGTCCCTGTGGAGGGCGGCGTCCAGGGCCAGGACGACAAGCAGGAAAAGCCAAAAGGAGCCATTCAAGAAGGTCCAGGGCGACGCGGCGTCGTGATCGAACAACTGCTGCAAGGCGCTCATGGGGAGGGGGTCCTGTGTTGTATGGCCGCTCTGAGAAGCAGTTCATAGAGCAGTTCACCCATCAGGATGTAGCCGTCTTTCCTAAAGTGCAGGCGGTCACCAGCTGCAAATCCGCAAGCGTTTAACGCGTCGATGGATCCCGCTCCGCCCAGGTGCCCGTATAGGTCCCAACAGGCCACGCCACGTTGAGAGACCAGGTCCAGCATGGCCCGCCGAACATCTTCGGCATTGGGGTTGTGTCGGTGGCGATAATGGCTGTCGTTGTTGGTGACGAGCAAGATTTCTATTTCAGGCCGGGCCATCCGTATGCTGTCGATAAGGGCCGCGTAGTGCTTCGAAAAGCGGTCCACGTCGAATCGGCTTTGGGCCATATGGGCATCGTTGATGCCCCATGCCAAAATGACCAGGTCGGGCGCTATCGTGCGCAACTGCTCTGGAAAATGAGGGTTGCGCATCCATGACGTAGAGCTGGCTCCATTGGCTCCCAGATCGTGGAAGACGAAGCCGGCCTGCTCGGGAATCCATTCGACGCCGTGAAGGGCCTGCGCGCCCGGTGCGGTAGGTTGGAGGGTGAGGGTGTCGGGAGCGGTCCCGCCTTCGGGGCCCACCCACTGTGTGATGCCCGCTGCGGACTGGGCTTCAAGCATCGGCACCCAAACTTGGGGGAGGAGGGGCTGCCAACCCGTGGCAGTGTCCGGACGGGACAGCACCCGGATCTCGGAAATGCAATGCTCTCCAGCCGGGGAACCGCTCCAGCACGACACGGGCGCCGCCGATGTGCTGATCGCCTCGACCCCGGTGATGCCCCAGTCTCCTCGGTGGCGGCGGTTGGCACAAGACTGTCCAGTCCAAACTGCGGGCGAAGACCAACCCCTTTCGGGCGGACCATTCGATTCCATCAAACGGTGGGGAGATTGAATGCCACAACCGACCACCACGCCCGGCCTGTCTTCACGCAGCCTTTGGCGAAATGCCCAGCCTATTCTGCCCGCTTGGACATGAGAACCGCCGAAATGCACCACTTGCAAAGGACCATCCAACATGGGGGCTTCGGAAGATTCGTCAAACAAAAGGGCGTGCCACGAAGCCAGAAATCGGGAAAGATGTTCCGATCCATAGAGCATGCCATCCATGTCGGCCAGCCCATTCAGGCCGTCGTCGCGGTGCGCATCTCCCCGTTGCAGGGGGTGCGTGGATTCACTCCATTCAGATTCTGTAGCTGCCGAGTCGCGTTGTCCCCAGCAAGATTCGCACAGCCCAAAGGATGCGCAAAGCAGCCCTGCCACCATGAAGGCCCAGCGCTGACAAGCCCAAGCGGGGCGGCTCACATTGTGGTCAGCGCCGCCCATCGGTTTCGAGCACTGGGGTTTGCAGTGAGGATGGAATGACCGGCGCTGCAGCGCGTTTGGGCATGGCAGATGGAGCCGGTTTGGACCAGTCCTGCCTCCATTCGCTGTAACACGCCAAAAAAGAACGGTCCAATAGTGTGCCCACCTGTTTGGCGCCCAGCGGGGTAAAGTGAACGTGATCGGGCCCGGCCAGTGGGGGTTCGCTGTCCACCCAAGCGGGCATGCTGCCCAAGCCTCCCATGACCTCGAGCAGGTCCCAATAACCGGCGCCATTTTCCAAAGCGGTGCGCTTCAACACATCCCGCACCGCCTCCAATTGAGGGAATGACGTCCACTGAAGGCCGGTTTTTTCGGCCATGTCCGACGGGCCGATGACCAAGATGGCTGCCTTGGGGAGAACCCTTTGGAACAGCCTGATTTGGCTGCCAAACCATCCGCCAAACCGTTCGGCCTGAGCCAAGTCCTTGCAGTGTGGAACCACATTCCCGCCGTATTGGAGGATCACCAACTCAGGGGATAAGGCCCGCAATTGACCGGTGAAGTGCGGGCGGTCCAGTTTCCTGAACAGCGTGCCCGAACTGCCCCGCATGGGCACACCATGCCATTGCACGCCTTGTCCTTTGGGTTCCACGGCAAAAATCCGCGGCACAACGCCTTCAAAACAGACTTCCGTCTCTTGCAGCCCGACGATGGGGCCGTCCCCCGTCATGGCAAGCGCCGTGTCGGCCTTTGGCCAACTTCCATGGAGGTCCAATACCGAGGCCGGTGTGCCCGCCCGAAGCGTATCGAGGAGGATGTCATTGACCCTCACAACACAGTCTGTGGCGACCGAGTCGTGCCACAAACGGATGCCCTTCCACATTCCGAATTGGCTGTGGTTGCGGGGTTCGGGAGCCAACGTGAGACAGGCGGTGGATCCGGTGGTGTCTTCTAGCTCTGCATAGCAGGCCAGCAGGCCATATCGCTCGTCGGTATCTGTGGTGTCGCGACGGCCATACCGGGTATGGCGCTTCCAGGGACCTGTGTGGGATTGCCGCAAGGCAAAACTTTGAACCAACGGAACAGGCGCCTGAAGCCCTGGCCCTGATCCTCCCCAGCGTTGTTGCCAAGCATGGCGCATGATGCCGGAAATCCGATCCCCCTCAATTTGACTGTCTCCGTAATGCAAAACGTTGATGTTCCCGTGCTCATCGAGTTGGGCGAAGAGTTGGCCAAATGCCCATTGGGCCGATTCCGGAATGGTCAGCCTCAGGGCAGCGGGCAGGGCCGAAGCGTCCGGAATGTGTGCAGGGCGCCGCCGTGGTGGGGCAGGAGCCGGCCCAAGGGCAACGTCTGCTTCCTGGGCGATGCTGTCAACTTTTTGTGGGCTTGAGCCCGCCACCGAGGTGCTGTCCACTCCCGTAAAGTCCACTCCCGCAGTGTCTGCAGCACGGGCATTGGCCGGTTCCAATCCAGTGGCTGCCGTCCAACCGGAGTCGTATTGGGCCAGCAAGTCCGAAACATCTTCGGGCCTCCAGCGTGGCACCACCAATTGTGGTGGGTCGGGGTGGAGCCAAGCCCGCCAAGATTCCGGGTAGGCCATGCGCACCACTGTGCCGCCTACATTGATCCCCTCGGCAGGAAATGAGGCAGCCAGAACCGTTACCACACAGCCCACTACAGAGAGGGCCATGGCGCCTTTCCATCGGTCGTCACGAGGGGGGTGTGGCGCGCTCATGGAGGCGGAATCTTGAGTTTCATTCCAGGTTGCAATGCCTCCGCGGATACGTCATTCATCCGCATGATGTCTTCTAAGCCCGCCTGAGGATATTGAAGGGAGATGGTCCAATACGATTCGCCTTCTTGGACGGTATGCCAAATCCAAGGAGTCTGGTCGTTCATACGGGGAGCAACGGATGGCGGCGCAGGTGCAATGCGGCCCAAGGATCCGGGAATCTCGAGCCGTTGGCCGACCCTAATCAGATCGCTGTCAAGGTTGTTGTACCGCTTGATTTCTCCAATGCGCACCCCATAATCGCGGGCGATGGCACCGAGCACATCTCCGGGCCCCACAACGTGCACGGTGCTGGAAACGGTCACGGAAGGTGCGGGGCGTCGGGCACAAAAGTGGTCTCGGTCAGACCAACGTTGGCCCACCTTTATGGGAATCAAGAGGTCGGGTCTGGCGTCGCTAAAGCCGATGGAGTCGGTGGTGAACCATGGGTTTTCCATGCGAAGGGCCCCGTACAAGGAGGGCACGGTGTCGGCCATGCTGAAATAGGCAGCCCCCCCATTAGGGCATCGCAACCGTTTCAGCTCGCCGGCGCGCAGCATCCACAGGGCATGGGTGTCGTTCCAATCAAAATTGCGGTCTACTTGCAAAATCACCCGGAACAGATGCAGCCATTCCAGCAATGCGGCATCCAGCGAGGTGACATCCAAACCGCGGGCCGCCTGTGGGCCACGCACGAAAGACATGACCTGACGCAGCGGGTCTTGGGGGAATGCAAGGGCGGCCTGATGGGCCTGCGCTATGGCCGCCGATGTCATGGCTTCGGGGACATGCCGCTCGTCCCAACCCCGGCGGATTTCGAGTCCGTGCGACAGGGCAGAGGTCAGGTCCATGGCCCATGGCCCTGCGCGGCGACCTGGACCATAATAGGCGTTGTTCCAGCCCGTAAGCGCCATGGGGAGCATGGCCCAATCGGCAGGCAATCCCGCGCCCTCAAAGGCGGCCTCGACCTCATTGCGGTGCCGGTCCGTGGACGCCTCCATCAACCGGAAGCACAACATGCCATCGGCCAGCATCCGCTGGAGGGCTCGGTCCGCATGATGTTCGGCCAACGGAAGGGCTTCGAGCTGTTGCAGCAAGGATTCTCCCCACGGTGAGCGAATCCGCCAACGGCTGGGATCCATTTGCGGTTGCATGGGAGTGAGGACGCAACCAGACTCGAGAGATTCCAGGTCTTCGACCCAGGTCGACCATTCCATGGAGCGCACCAAGGATTCCCATCCGATCAGGTCCGGTTGCGCGCGGATGGCCGACCACTGCATGCCCCCCAAAATGAGGGTGAATGCCAAAATCAGCTGTATCCAGAACTTCCGCATAGCGCACTACGAATATGGAACGGATGCGCAGTAAATTACATGTTCGAGAGGTCGAACATCCCCAACATGCCAACACCGTCGAAATCCGACTTAAAAAAAAGACTCTCCGCCTTGGAACAAGAGCGGTCTTTGTTGCGGAAAAAAATTGCGCAATGGGACGAATACCAGGGCGAAGATGGGCTTCAATGGCAAGCGGCTGATGACGCCAAGACGGAGGTCTATATTTTGGACAAGGCCGCCGACGGCATCTTCACTTTGGACGAAGGGGGAAGGGTTTGTTACATCAATCCAGCGGGAAGCCGAATGCTGGGTTTGGAGCCGAATGCCCTGAAGGGCCAAAAAATTGTCGATGTCTTGGGGAGGGATGGACACGATGAATGGGCCACAAAAATTGGGGAGTGGATCCAAGACCCGCACAAGTTGTCCCCCCAGCTGTGGCTGGAGATTTCAAGCAAGAACATACTGGGCACGCAGCGTTGGTTGAGTTTGAACCTGAGTTGGAATGGCAACGCGCAAAATGCCAGGGAAGTGGTGCATGGCATCATCCGCGATGTGACCGACCAGAAACGGTTGGAAATCGCACTGCGCCAGTCAGAGGAGCATTACCGCGGAATCATCGAAAACATGGACCTCGGCATATTGGAGGTCGACACGGAAGAACGCATCACCCGGGCATTCCCCAAATTCTGCGCCATCGTGGGCTACACAGAAGAGGAGTTGCTCGGGCGGAAGGCATCAGAAGTCTTTATGGTCACCTCCGAACGCGAGCGCATGGAAGCGCGAACCGAAGCGAGGAACAAAGGCGAGTCAGAGCTCTATGAATGTTCCATTCGGAATAAAAATGGAGAGCTGGTATGGTTGCTCATTAGTGGCGTGCCTTTGCGCAATGAAGCGGGACAGTCTGTGGGCTCGATGGGCATCCATTACAACATCACCGAGCGAAAAAAAAACGAAGAAAGGCTGCAAAAAGCCATGCTGGTGGCCAATGCGGCACGTGCAGCTGAACGGCGTTTTCTGGCCAAAATGAGCCACGAGATCAGAACGCCCTTGAATGCCATCATCGGGATGTCACATATTCTGGAAGACACCCCCCTGAGTGAGGAGCAGTCCAAGTTTGTCAATGCCATTTCGAAGGGCGGTGTGCTCCTCAAAGAGTTGCTCGACAGCGTGCTCGACATCGCCCGTCTAGAAGAAGGCCGCAAGGAGCTCAACATGCGTTCCACGACACTGCGCCCCATTTTTGATGGAATCATGGTGGTCTACAAGCCCCTGATGATCAACAAAGGCATATCGCTGGAGTTGGAGTGGGACGGGGCGCTGGATGGATCCTTCAAGCTCGACGTGCAAGCATTGTCTCAGGTACTGTTGAATTTGGTGGGCAATGCGGCCAAATTCACCGAAGCAGGTTCTATCCGCTTGAGGCCGAGCTTATTGGTTGACGGGCGGCAATTAAGGCTGAAGGTTGAGGTGTCTGACTCGGGAAGAGGCATCGCTCCCGAGCACGTAAACCGGGTGTTTGATCGGTTTGCTCAAGTCAAGGACAAGTCCGACAAATTGCAGGATGGCAGCGGCCTGGGATTGGCCATTTGTAAAGAGCTTTGCAGGCTTCACGGCGGGAACATTACCCTGGTGAGTGAATTGGAAAAAGGCAGTACGTTCACTTTTGAATTTGCAATCGAACGGGGCGAAGCCACGGTGGAAATCAGCAAGGAACGGGCGCAAGATTCGGTTCGAAGTCTGCGCATCTTGTGCGCTGAAGACAATACCGTGAACTTGATGTACCTCAGCAGAATACTCAAGGAATGGGGGGTGACTTTCGAAGCTGTG
>Ga0206130_10002195_pt1 | contig 27384 bp, 13 predicted proteins | sample Helgoland_Spring_9_FD_148637 | JGI IMG/M metagenome (GOLD analysis project Ga0206130, IMG submission 148637) | Pelagic subsurface seawater microbial communities from Kabeltonne, Helgoland, North Sea - Helgoland_Spring_Bloom_20160512_1 | ecosystem: Environmental > Aquatic > Marine > Epipelagic ...
CTGCTATCGGGGAAAATAGTCTCCGAGTCATCGATGCCGTAAAGCTTGAGAGGAAGTTGACCTTCTTGGCTTGAGGAGTTTAGACCGACAAAATAGAGCATCTTTTGCGTGTTGGGGACGAGTGATGCTTTGCCAACCAACAGATAGGGCTTCTCAGGTTCATCGTGATCGATGAATAACTCCAGCGAGGTGGCTTTGGAGAGTGGGTAAGGGTCTGACCTTCTGCCGTTTTTCCATGTGATCTCGATGAACTTGTCTCCATTTCGATAGTAGAGATTTTCATAGGGGATATCAGAGAGTGCGATGGCAGAAAACACCTTGCCTTGATATGGTTTGCCTTGGTTGCCATCGCTAGTTTCTTGAGCGTAGCAGGGGCTGCCAAAGATAAGTGAGGCAGCGACCGCCAGCCGCAAAGTGAATTGTAGTGAACTCATACAGGTAAAATTATACTTCGCTTTGATCTAGCCACCTAAAGCTCTGAATTTCAAATTTCCTGCCGTAGGTCTGGTTGATGGTATTAAGAGTAGGGGTCTGAGAATCGTCGTCCCATGGATCGTCTGTTTCAGAGTCCACATACTCAGGGAGGCGCTGCACGATTGCCTCGCAGGTAGCCTGAGCGATGATGTTGTCATCGGAGTCCCTGACCTCGCCATAAGCTCGGATCCTGAAGGTGTCGGAGCGGGCACTTAGTCGTGGTGCAAGGGGTAAGAGGATGTTTGCCTGATTGACCTCCATCGGAACGCCGGTGGCGTTGTTTCTACTGCCGAGGTATGAGCCAGTTGCATAGGGAAATATACCATAATTCGAATAGTTTGGGATAACATCTGAAGTGCGGTCCCTGATGCTCAAGTCCGTGATTGGATCGTCGAGGTCATTGATTTCGGCCTGCTCAATCGCTTCCTGAATGGCACCTTGGTAAGTCCTCAGGTCAGTGCTAGCACCAATGCGTCGATTGACAAAATCAGAGAAGCTCATGAAGGGGCCTCGAGCTTTGACTTGATTGACGATCTCAACAGCAAGGCCGGTATCGTCAGTGAGGTCGCTAGGTGTGTCATTGTCATCCCAAATTTGATCATCGGTGAGGCGAGAGAATTTTTCCCAGCCGTTGTTGGAGCTGGTGTTGGATGTGGTGCTGCCCAGTGGGAAGGGAGTGCCTGTGCCTGAGTCAGACGTGCCTTGAACTGATTCAAGGGCGAGATTTTTGTTGCCTTGCAGGAAGGCGCGCCATGCCTTCACCGAGGTTGAGTTCACATTGAATGCTCCTTTGATCAGGCTATAGGCACCGACTTTCTTGTAGCCGTCTTGGTTAGCATTGCTTGGAGTCAGCTCAGTGACAATCTCGGCGGGTGATTTGCCGGCTGGCACGTGTGGTTCGAGAGCTGGATTGGCATGAGCTGTTTCGGGGTCAACCGTCTGTGTGGTGTCCGTCGGGTCAATGCCGTAGAAACGCTGCAAGGTATCTTCTATCGCGTCGCTAGTATTAGCCACGGTCGGGGCATACCCGCCTGCTCCAATATTAAATTCCGGCGCTATGCCCGAGAGATAATACCGGTCAAACAGAGCATCATTTACCTGCCAAGAAACATCATTGGTGGTATACTTCGTGCCGTCATGCATAAGGTTTGTCGGGTTGTGATAAATCGAATCCCATGGCACATAGGGAGGTTTCCAAGAGTTGCCAATCGCATGGGTAGGTTCAAAAAGCCGGGTGCCGATGTTGGCTCCAGAAAGCTGAACCAAGGAATGTAAGGGGGCCTTCGGAATATCTATAAGAGGGAATTTGGTATCACCACTGGCCAGTGAATAACTTTTACCGTAAAAGCCATTGTCACCATCTCCAAAGGCATCAATGTCGACGCCCACTTGATTCATGAGATTGTTGATGCCATTGGCATTGATTGTTTTAACCACAATATTCAATGGTGCTAATGAAAAGCGTTCCAACTGAGTCCTAAGCATGGGGGTAGCATTCAGTTGTGAGAATGGCTCCATCTTGGTGTCGGCCTCCACGAAATCCGTCGGCATAGTCAGCATCGAAAGTATGCCGAAAGACGTCTTAGTGCCACTCAGCTCGCTCGAGTTATAGCTGAGACTGTATCCACGCGTCCCTTTATCGATATTGAGAGTAGTTATGCCACCTCCAAGGTTGAGACGATATTCTTGGGCGGATACATTATTTCCATAACTCTCCTCAGTAGTGAGGTCTTCAGGGTCTGGATTATTGGTAGGAATATTAGTTTCGATAATATTAACAATGGCAGCGCCACTTTGGCTGGCTATATTGAACACCACATCGATAGTGTGTGGGCCATTTTGAGCGGGGTCGAGGGATACTGTATTCCACCCCTTAAAAGCCCAGTAGCCTTCACCTTTGTGATTCAACTCCCAAGCATACCTGGGAAACTCATTAAAAAAGATGCCGGAGTCGGTGTTGTTGTATCTTAAACCCGTTAGAAGCTCGTCATTGAGCACGTTGGCATTGGCACCCCTGAGTCCTTCATTAGGGGGTGAATAAATCATGACCTCACCCGGCGCCAGGTCAAGATTGTCCACGAGGTAACTAACATTACCATTTACGCCTGATTTTCTTTTTGCGAAGTCAACAAAATATGTGTCCGATCCCTGGCCATTGCTCCAACCACTCGGCTTTCCATAGAGTGTTTGCACGCCGTTTCCATCTGTATGTCTAAACCTCATGCCTCCGGCAAAACCGCCTTCAACGGTGACGGCAAATTTGTCTGCCTTGATTTGAGTATTGTAGGGGTTCCACATAATAAAGAAGGGGTCGACCACCATTTTCAATTGGTTGCCGCTATAAACGAGGCTGTAGATGGCATTGATCCCAAGAAGAACAGGGGCGTAGGCCGCCCTGACTGGACGATAGGCATAATTGGTGCCAGCAACGTTCGTTTCCCGATTGACTGAGGGACCTTTAATGAACTTATATTTCCAGTCACTCCATTGGTTGTCAGCGTGAATATCTGATAGGTCTTCGACGAACGTGCTGTCAGCTGGGACCATGAGTGTTGTGGCAGGATCTACCGGAGTCGTTCGGTTAGGATAGTAAGCACGTGCACTCAGTGCATGGGTGCTGCCTGAGGTTTTTAAGCGTTTGTAGAGATTGGCGTAATCACGTAATGGCCACCAGCTGGGGCCTCGCACTGTGGTTAGTGGCTGGGTGATGTCATCGGAGAAAAAATCGCCCGCACTGGGAGTCCCCGCACCAGAATCGGGACCCCAATCCCTGAACAAATGGCGAGCTTTGAGTTCCATCCCCGGCATGTTGTAGGGGCTGGATAGCTGATCTCCATTGCCGACAAATTCTCCCGCCTGCTGATTAAATAGCGTCGCATTTTCCGACTCCGCGGCAGCATCCATCTCGAAGGCCAGCGAGAGATCCCGGCGCAATCCCCCTTTTTTGACATCGGCCAGTACCCCGCGGCTACCAAAGGTCATGTCATGGCGGTGTGCTTTGAGCCAGTCGCTGTGGTTGTCGGCATCCCCCATCACCAGTGGCATGTCCGCAGGGCTGAAGGCTTTCTCGAGACCATCAACATATCCGCTACCTTTTTCCAGCGGGTAGGTTACTCCGCTGGCGAAGGGGCCTTCAAATACGGCGTGGTCAGGGCCTGGTGCGGATGAGAGCCTCGCTGCTTGTTGGCGGTCAGCATCGGTAAAGCTGCCCTCATTCCATGCTAAGTCTGCCTTGACTCCCTGGTCCTCGACCCAGTAGGCGTAGTAGGAGGTGTTTCCAGCCGCCGCTGTGGCTACCTCAACCTTGGGGACCTTGACGGTGGAAGCTGCATCGGCTCCCGCAAAAATTGCGGTGTCGTCGGCAGCAGGTAAGCTGCGAGCATCTCCGAGTGCATCCAGCTGGTCTTGGTCACCAGAAACCAACCAGCGTAAGAAGTTTTTATTATCAGGGGCAGTGGGGCTGTAGCCATCGGTATCCCAGACTCCAAGCCAGTGCTTCTTGCCGTCTTGGGCCGGTGTGCCAGTGGCGTGAGGATTAGAGGTAGATCCAAGAATTGATGCCGTGGCCGTCACCCGCTGATCGGGTCCTGCTGCTTTCTGCAGCTCACCAAGCGCGATCATTAGCGCCATGCGTGCGTTCGCGCGTGCCATTCTATCTGCCTCGTTGGCACCACCACCCGAGCTGCGCTGCTCGATGGTTGTTAGGCTCAGCATGCCCACAGCGATCAGCGTCATCAGCACCATCATGCTGACTGTTGCTACAAGGGCGAACCCAGATCGGTATTGATTGCTGAGTCTGTGGGGTTGACTTATGGTCTTCATAGTTCGTGAGTTTGATGCTGTTTACGTGCGGCGTTATGTGAAAGGGCCAGGGGGCAATTGTTTAGCGAGCTTCTTGTCCACTTTGTAATCTTAATGTTGCTTGCTTAGGGTGACTTCAGCCCTGTAGTTGAAGTCAACACATAATACATACACTATGATGAGGCGTATTGGTATAGCATTTTTGGGTGATGCTAGGCGTCTTGATGGTCGGTCTAAAATGTCCGCATAGCTTATTTTTTGATAAAAAGTAAGGTATGAATTAGCTTATATTATATACAGTAGCCTAAAAAAAGCTGCACTTGTGCGTAAAATTAATGAACTGATGCGCTAGCACGCAAGCACCTCATTGTGCTCAAAGACCATATGATCGCCACTTGCGAGCTACATGGGCGGAATGGCATGCGATGACTGAGAAGCGTTGGTTAAGGTGGATAAATGTTGTTCTATAATTATTATCTTAATTGAGCATTCAAACGCGGGGAATAGTGGAAATCCACATACTCATAAATAAAATCACCATGCAGATGAGTAAGTGGGGAATGATCTTTGGCCAATGCCTACTCAGTAAACAAGCTGACCAAGTAGATTGTTTTTGATTACTGTGCCTGTGCCCCAGGTAAGTTGGAAGTGTCGGCGGCGGTCTCTAGTACGCAGTATTTTGATTAAGGGCTTTGTCTAAGGTGGGGGGGCATTCGCTGGGTGATTGTATTTCGATCAATGAGAGGGTCTCTTATTTTATTACTATTTTTACATTCTTTGTTGTGAAGACTCGCGTAATTTAGCAAGATGCGACAGTTGTGTGCTGACACAACAGATGAAGGTGTGGCAAATTAAGCGATGGCGAACCCGAAAGAAGAGCGTTATAAGATCATCAAGCTCCTGAGCAAGGATGCTGCGGGTGGGATGTATCTGGCCGAGGATACGATGCTGGGTCGTAAGGTGGTGTATCGCCACATGGAGGCTGATGCCAGTGAGCAACATTCATCCGAGAGAGCGGCGGAGATGGCTAGCTATGCAGGGAAACTTTGCGCATTCCAGCATCCCAACATCATCACCATCTATGACGTTCCCATTGACGAGAGTGGATTCTCACTGGTTACACAATATGTAGAAGGGGAAACACTGGCAGAGAGATTGACTCAAGGTCCTTTGCGGGAGTTTGGAGCTTATTGCATGGCGAGTGATCTGCTAGAAGGTCTTCATGCAGCCCATGATGCAGGAGTGTATCATGGAGCATTGCACACGGGGTCGATTAAGCGGCTGCCTCGGGCAACGAGTGGCTTTCGTTATCTCATCTTAGATTTGGGATTGAATACTCTAGCAACCATGGTGAAGGGGCAAGACATACACATTGCCGACCCCGTGTTATTGGCGCCTGAGCTACAAGCCGACGATGTTGAGCCAGATGAGAGCGCTGATTTATTTATGTTAGGTCAGCTCTGCTATACGGCACTTGCTGGTGGACATCCTTTCTCGGGTAGGTCTGAAGAAGATTGTGCATCAGCTCATTTAGCAGGTGAGTTGCCGTTGCTCTCAGATTACGTGCCTGATTTGAATCCAGATTTTGCAGCTTGGGTGATGAAGATGTGCGCTGGGAGTCGTGATGACCGTCCAGTATCGATAGATGAGGCCACTCAGGCTCTGCACGCATTCAAAGTGCACGATCCAGATGCCAAGGCTGCGACATCGAGTGTGCCAACATCGACTGTTCCGATGGCGACTGCAACAGTGCCTATGGCAACGGCAACAGTGCCTATGGCAAAGCCCGTCGTGCCTGTCGCGGTGGCAACGGTGCCTATGGCTTCGCCAGCAAGCCAGAGTCAAAAGGTGCCTGTGGCTGTACCAACTGCGCAGCAATCTGTGCCAATGGCAGCGGTGAAGCAGGTTGGGCTTGGCGCGACTGCGCCACAATCAACTTTGGGGATGACTGGCCAAGTATCTGATTTCTCTGCAAGTCAGGCTCCATCGAACCAGAAAATTTACATCATTATTGGTGTCTTGGTGGCTCTCATTGGTGTTGGTATTGGGCTTAAGTTTTTGTTGCCCTCAAATGACAAGCCTGAGGAGAAAAAAGAGCTCGTTGTGCTCGATCCCAATGTCAAAGCTCACCTTCATGAGGTAGCGCTTGTTGGGCAGAAAGGGGACACTGGCTTGGTCAATCTTGACGGAGAAAATACCCTTGATTGGATGGTTCTCAGTGGAGCTGCTACAGGTGGCGAGAAAGATCAAAAGGCAGGCAAGCCATATCGCATCACTGTCACGACGCAGGGGCGCTATCAGGAGGTTAAGAAAAATGGCATCCCAGTCTTTTTTGAGTCGAAAGGGAAGGAATACACGCCCAATGTCAGCACGTCTAACAAATCAGGTGCGAAGGCTGGAAATGGGTGGAATGTCTTGATGAGATTGCCCAAGAGTCACAAGGGGACAATGCTGGTGAATCTATATATGCTGCAAGAGTGGTGTGGATTCGATATCGAGGTTACCCTAAGCAATAAAGAGGTGGTCGAGCTTACCGTTCCTGCACTAGACCCAGGTGTGACGTATATCCCTATTGAGATACCAAATGCCAAAGGAGGTAAGTTTTATAACATCAAGATCACGGCATCAAAAGATACCACGGGGGACTTTACGATGGGACTCAATGCGGTGGTAATTGAGAAAAGGTGAATCCGCGTGGGCGGAAGGGTAAATTATCAAACGCTGCCTGTTTTACTGGAGGAGTCAGCATTAACCCTACTTTGTTCCCAAAGTAGAAGAGTTACTTCGTGTCCGGTGTTTTTTTATCGGTGCGAATGAGGCTGTAGTCAGGCGCCCAGTTGGGAATGCCTTTTTCCTTAAGCTGGGTGCGATAGCGCTTCTGCATGTGATACTGACCCGGCTTGACCCAGGGCAGGTCTTCGTTGTCGAGGAAAGGGGTGAGGCTGTCCCACCAAATATCGTAGGTTGCACTGAGTTCCTTGAGCACCTCTGGGTGCTGGGCGGCGACATTCTTTTTCTGGCCGGGGTCGGCGGAAATGTCGTAGAGCGCGGTACCGTTGACCAGGCGCCAGCGCTGGGTGCGCACAGCAGAGCCCTTGTGTTTGTTGTCCTCGCGGGGTGTCTTGTTCCACTTTCCGTCATTCCAGCGGGCTCGGTGGACAAAGAGAGTGCGGTCCTGCCAGTTGGCAGAGGCTTCTTCTGGGTTTTCGAGCAGGGGAACAAGCGAACGCCCGCGCGGGGGCATGCTGCTCTCTGGCACCTCGGTTCCGGCGAGATCGCAGAAGGTGCGGTAGAGGTCAAGATGGCGGGTGAGCGCGGGGATGTCGGCGCCTTCCTTGGTCTTACCCTTCCAGTACCAGAAAGAGGGCACCCGGGTGCCGCCCTCGTCGGAGGAGTTTTTCTTCCCCTTCATGCCGGCGTTGTGGGCTTCATGTTTCTTGCCGTTGATCTTAAAAGAGCCCATCGCCATGCCGTTATCGGTCATGAAGATCACCAGGGTGTTCTCCAGAGCCTTCCATTGCTCCAGGTGATTCATCAGCTTGCCGAAGTTCTCATCGATGTTTTCGATCATGCCGTAGCGGGCGGCAGCGCCTTGGTCGAAGCCTTGGTCGGTAAAGCGCTTGATGTTCTTCTCAGGAGCATACATGGGGCCGTGAGGCGCGTTAAGGCTGATGTAGGTGAAGAAAGGTTGCTTGGCATTGAGCTGCTGTTTGGTCCAGACGAGGGCGGCATCGAAGAAGATATCCGTGCAGAAGCCCTTGGTTTGCACGATAGAGTCATTGTGCAGCAGGATGTTATCAAAATACTTGGCTGCCTCGTTGGCCTTGAAGTCACCCCACTGGAACTGGCACAGGCCACCCGCTGGGTGGATCAGCACCTCGTGAAAGCCGCGGTTTTGCGGCAGGTAGGCCTCCTCATCCCCGAGGTGCCATTTGCCGAAAATGCCGGTCTGGTAGCCCGCTTGCTGGAGGACCTGAGGCATGGTGATCACTTCCTTGGCGAGGCGTTCACGGTAGCGCACGGTATGGGAAACGCCCACTTCGAGCGGGTGGCGGCCACTCATCAGGGCCGCGCGGGTTGGCGAGCAGGTGGGGCTGACGTGAAAATCGCTGAAACGGCTCGATTTGGCGTAGAAGGAGTCAATGTGTGGGGTTTTCAGGAAGGGGTTGCCCATGCAGGAGAGATCCCCCATGCCCTGGTCATCGGTGAGGACGAAAATGATGTTCGGTTTGTAGAGCTTGCCCTGCGAGCTCTCGGCCGCTGGGGTAACGCTTGCGCTCCCGCTGGTCGCCCGCTGCTTGCCCTGTGCGGTGACGCTTGCGTTCCCTTCGGTCACCCGCTGCTCGGCCGCAGTTACCAGCTCTTCTTGCCCGCTGGGCTGGTTTTCATCCATATTAGTCGTGGAAGTGTCATCCCCTGACTTGCAGGAGAGGCTCAGCAGGGTGATGGGAAGTAGAAGTAGGCTGGTGTATTTGGCTAATTGTTTCATATTTCTATAATATTAAAATGATTCCTTGGCTATTATTTTATCCGCAGTGGATTTGCCGGCCTTGAGGCTGTAGGAGCCCTTGGTGTAGACGGGGGCGGAGAAGGTTTGTTGGCTGATGCGGTGGCAGTAGACAGTCTCACCGGTTGCATCGTTGATCAGGGCGACTACCATGTTGGCTGCGGGCAGCTCGGCCTCTGGGAAACGGGCAATGGGCTTGCGACTGTCGTTTTCTGACACATGGAAGCTCAGCGGCCAGCCCTGGTATTGCACCTCGGCGGCGGATTTCTCACCCCAGAAGCGGGGGTAGCACTCAAAGGCGATTTTACCTGATTTCTTGTTGAAGCGGGCGATGCCAAAGCCGTCGCCGCGGGAGCCACGGTTCTTGCGAAGGTCACGCCCATGGGCGTGCTTGGGGTTGGCGTAGGCGAGCATGGTGATCTTGTTGCCAAAACCGTCCTCGTAATCGCCGGTCCAGGGCAGGAGGGAGTCGATCTTAGCACCGCCACCTGGTTTTTCATCCTCGGGCCACCACCAGCGGCCGTAGACGGTGTTGACCAGTGCAGGGTTGGTGAAGGTGATTGGACCGTCACGGTAGCCCTCAATGCCGTGCTTGACCACCACGGCGAGGTGCTGGTCTCCGCAGAGATGGCTGGCGCGTGCCTTGCGCAGGATGCGCAGCGCCTTATTGCGGCCGCTTTGGGGCCAGCCGTTGCTGTCCAGATCAGCCAGTAGGCGGTTTTTTTTGCTGCCGTGGAGGTGAACCGCGCCACAGAAGGCGGTCTGGGAAAGGGCGACTTTCATTTGTGCCCCAGTCCAGTCCGTGGCCCAGTGCTCGAGGAAATCGAGCTGGCGCTGGCCAAGCAGCATGAGGCCGGGGGTGTCCACGGATTGGCGATCGTAGGCAGGGTCCTTGATGTGGTCCGGCCGGGGTCCCATCTCGGGGATGTTGCCCAGGGGCGCGGATTTGAATTTGCGATCCTCGAGCAGGGCGAAGCTGACTCCACCGATATTGAGGGAGGTGTAATACACGCCGATATTCTGTTTGATAGGCGTGGCATCGTAAGGATCGGGCAGGTGGAAGGTCTGGCAGCGCTCCACCATGTTGATGAATGACGCGGGATACATGAAGCCGCCATCGGTAGCCCCCTTGGTGCCCTTGGAGGCCTTGCCGCCCTCGCCCCAGAGGTTGCCGTGGCCGTAGTCATGATCATCCAGCAGGCAGACGGTGGGGCGGTCCTTGAGCAGCTCGGCAAACTGGACACCGTGCTGAAGCCAGCCGTAGGTGTGCTCATCATGGTGGTAGGACTGGTCCCCGGCGAAGAAGACGAGATCGGGATCCAGAGCACGCAGGTTTTTGACCAGCTCGGCACGTTCGTACTGGGTCTCATCATAGGGAGAGTTGCAGGAGGTCGAGGCGACGGTGATGCTGTCCTTGTCACTGGCGTCTTTACGGATCAGGCCGGTGAAGGAGGCAAGTTCTCCGAGGCGGACGCGGTAAGGGGTGTCGACTGAGTGATCCCAGTTCTCCACCCGGAAGTGGGCGGACCATCCAGGATACTGCACGGCTTGCTGCTGGATAGCTTGCCACTCGGCACCTCCTTTACCCCCGCGCTGCACTTCCAGGGTGATGGTTTTGGGCTCCTTGGGCAGCAGGGGGAAACACTGGGCAGTGAGCTTGAGCGTGCCCGCATCCACGGTGTAGAGACAGAAACCGATGGCCTTGTTGCGCGGGCGATCCTTGAACCACTTGAGCATGGCGAGCTGGCGCTTCTGCTCGCTTGCTCTGGGGCTGGAGAAGTCTGCCTCGCTTTTCTCAAACCAAGGGCCGGTGGCGGTCTCATCCGCAGTTTTGGCGTAGTGGGTAGCGGTGCCGAAGGGGAATTCAGCATAGTAGTCTGTCTCGGCAACAGCCGAGCAGAGGCTCTGAACAGCCAGCAGGGCCGTGATCAGCAAGGTCTTGGTTTTGAACATGGAGAAGTCAATCATATGCACTGGGATGATACGTGGGTGGGAGGGGAGAAGTTTCTGGGGAAAGCAAAAAGTTGAAAGTGGTCACTGGTTAAGAGACAACAACAGATGCCACCGCAGGCTGCTCCAGCTTCAAACATCAAACTGAATACTTTAATCGGATTGCTCATCGACCGTGCGCCTGAGTTCGTCGAAGGTTTCTGGGTTGTTTTCACCCGCGCACCACTGCTCGAGTTCGGGCCAATGGATTCGACTCATCTGGCGGAGACAGACAAGGACGGCCTGGTCAAAGAGATCACGGGTGCCCCAGTGTATATAACCCGCGAGCCGGTCTTTTACACAAGAGGTGGGGGATAAAATTTGAATGGCCTGCCCATCGATGATGATTTTCTCTGGCTCTACCGGGCATTCCTCCCCCAATTCCACCGGCCCCCGGGGGAATTCGATACAGAGATGCTCGCAAGCGGGGTGTATGAAATACCGGCCTTTTGCCGTGAACCCGAGACCCTCCAACACGCCCGCGATGCGGTGGCGCTCAAATTCATCAGGAACGATGTCCAGATCTGACGATTGATAGAGGCCCTCGGTGTAGATCGCCACAACGGCACCACCGACCAGGACCGAATCAATCCGGGATAAGCTGAGGTGCCAGGCAACGTATTCCCAGAGTTCCTTGATCGTGCATTTGTTCCAGTCTGGTGGGTCCATCCGGAGGCAAGTCTACGACAAAAACAACACATTACCAGAAACAATGACTTGAAATTAAAGTCATATGACCTATTATGCAGGTCATGAGTGCAATGGAAAGTCCATCGGCGGGAGAAACTCCAGCTGCAAAAACTGCTGCGGGGCAAGTATCATCATACGCCACACCGCTGCGGGATCTTTTTGGCAGCCGTGCGGCCGAGGCGGCGCTGCTGCACCTCTATCATTACGGGGAGAGCTATGGGCGTGCGATCTCGTCAGACTTTGAAATATCCCTGAACTCGGTGCAACGGCAGCTAGAAAAATTTGAGAATGCGGGGGTCCTGGTATCAAAACGGCAGGGCAGAACCCTCCTCTACAGCTGGAATCCAAAGAGCGGGCTCACCGAGGCCGTGAAGGGTCTCGTGGCGGTTGTGTATGAGCGCATCCCGCTGGAGAAACGCCCTGTAGTTTTCCCAACTAGACGCAGGCCACGAAGGAAGGACAAGCCTGGTTAGGCATTGGTCACTGGTAAAAAAGACAGCAGACAGCAGAAAGTGGAAATGAGGAATGCTTGGCTTTTTAAACTTGGCGGTTTTGGCTTGCTAAAAAAGAACTCACGCAAAGACGCCAAGACGCCAAGGCGCTAAGGGGGGAGCTTGCCCCGACAAGGTCGGTGGCTGCGCGGCAGTTCAACTTGCAACTTCAACTGCCGCCATTGGGTGTGCCGGGCTTCAGCTCCTTAATCACAAAGTTGCGGTAGAAGATTTCCTGACCCTCGCTTTGCAGGCCGATGCCGCCCCAGACGAGGGGTTCGCCGGGCTCCTTGCTGCCCTTTTTGGTGTCACGCAAGTTGGTGATGAGGTTGACGGTGTGGCCGTTGTGGATGATCTCCACGGAATCGGCACCATGGACGATGGCCTCAAGGGTGTTCCACTCGCCGTGGGGATTGCTATTGGGTGTTTTTCCCGGGTAGTTGGCGAGGATGGTGCGTTTGCTGAAGGGGGATGCATTGTGGGCCTTGCCGCCCTCGGCCTCGGGCAAGTAGGTTTTACCTCTCTTATCGACAAAGCTGGAGGCGAATGGGCCGAGTTTGCTCGCCAGCCAGATGCTGCCGGGTGCTTTGGCGAGCATGTTGATCTCCACCGAGCGGGGCCGGTTGTCCTTCACACACTTGGAGTTGAGATCGACATGGCTCATCAGCCCTGCGTTCATCGAGCCGCCCTTGGCACCCCAGCGGTAGTCCACCTTGACGTGGTAGTGGCTGTAAGGTGCCTTGGTGGTAATCAGGCCGTTGGTGCCTTTTTTGACGTGGATTTGCCCCGGCTCGGCGACAAAGACGTCCTGCTTGTACACATCATCAATGTAGCCCTGACCACGGAAGTAGATGCGGAAGTCATCCAGGGTGCCACGGTAGAGTGGCTGCCAGTCAGAGGAGGGGGTGGCGGCTTTGTCCGATTTGGCGGTTTTTTCGGACTCCAGTTGAGCGGTTTTTGTTGCCGGTTCGGCCACGGCCACAGCACTCAGAATTGATAAAGAGAGAGCAAAAAGGATGTTTTTTGTCATAAGGTTGCTACGGGTCAGGTTGGAGAGATCTTTCTCAGAAAAGCAGAGGGCGGAAAGCGGGAGTAGAAATGGGTTGGTAGCACGAGGTCAACAAGCCATGATCTGTATTGAAGAACAGGCTTGGCGATCTTGGCGGCTAAGAGTCTGCCCACAGGGCTGTGTGCAGGTTTTTATCGCTCTTGCGTGGCTTTTATCTTACTTGCGCCTGCCAGCCTGCTCAAGATCGATGTGTTTGATGTTCACCACGTAACCGTTGGGGGCTGTTTTCGGCACGAAGCGTAGCGTGTGGTTGCCCTTGGTGAGTTTGATTTCCCCTAGGGCAATGTTCTGATAGTCATTCCAGGCTTTGTTTCCTGAGCTTCCTTTAGCAGTGCCACTCAGCGATTGGCCGTTGATTTGTAACTCATAGGTAGCACCGGCTTGAGGGGCATTGACTGCCTGGTTGATGCTGACTTGGTAGGTCCCCGGGGTTTCTACAATCAGCTTCCAGGATAGCGTGGTCTTGGGGTCGCGATATTGACCGATGTGACGGCCTTTCTCGTTTTTGGCGCCGCCACCGTGGATGTTTGCCAAGAATCCATCGATTTTTGTTTTGCGTGAGTTGATGGTGACCGGGGCTTTCAGGGTGAGTGGCTCAGATTCGGCGGACAATGGAGTTAGCCCATTGGCACCCTTGTCGGTATACTGGGCGCGTAGCACATAGATGCCTTTCTGATTGTTCGGGTGTGCGGGGCGTTTTATCGTTTTGATACTACCTGATTTGCTGCGGTCTACATTGGCGGGGTCTCCCGTCATATCCATGATGGCCTTGACCATTTCCTTGATGTGCTCATCGCTGATGTGGGCTTGCGCGGGCATGGGAATGTGGCCGTAGACGCCGTTGCCTCCGTTCTTAATTTTATCGAGCAGGTAGCTGCGGTTCTTTGCGTTATCGGGGTAGCGCCGTGCCACTTCCATGTAGCTGGGGCCTACTGATTTTGAATTGGATTGATGGCATGCTAGGCAGTGGTTCGCCTCGATGAGTCGCACGCCAGGGAGTAGTAGGTTCATGCCCTCTAGGCGTGGGTCTGCGGTTGAGGTGGCATCGGTATTAATCTTGCTCGGTGGGATACTGCGGTCAGGGCGATACTCCGCCACCACCTCGATGTCTGCTGTGTCCAAGGTTCCGTCCTCTTGGTCATGGCCAGAGACCAGGTAGCGGATCTCACTGCCCCAGTCAAAGTAGCCGTCGTTGTCACTCAGTTTGAGAGTCAGCTGTGGGCGTTCGTTTCCAGCGATGATTTTCAGCGAAGCTGTGTTCTCTTTGCCTTGCTCGTCAGTAACGGTAAGTGTTGTGGTGAAGATGCCGGCAGTGGTGAATTGGTAATTGGGGTTGGCATCTGTGGAGCTATCGCCATTACCGAAGTCCCAGTGGTAGCTGATGGTGTCCCCGTCTTTGTCCACCGTGCCTTTCGAGGAGAAATTGACGATCAGCGGGGTGGCTCCCACACTTTTGTCTGCGGCCAGTTGGATCACTGGGCGGCGGTTTGGTCCACCGTAGCGCACCTTGAGCAGGTTGCCGTCGGTATTGCCGGACCAGGCGGAGCCGTAGTTAAGAATGTAGAGGTCTCCCTTGTTGCCGATTTTGATGTCGATCGGGTGAACTAACTTGGTCGAGCTGAGAAAAGGCTCAAGCTTCACGGCCTTGTTGTCCCCATCCAGCGTGATCATCATGATGCGGGCACGTACCCAGTCATACCACATTGGTTTGCCATCAAAGTAAGCTGGGAAGTTGTGCTCCAGCCCATCTTGATAAATGACGGGGCCTGCCATGGAATTGCGTCCGCCTTCACCTAGCTCGGGGAATTGATCTGACTTGGCGTAAGGATACCAGACGGTGGCGGGATTCACTGGGGGTAGCTCTTTGAGGCCGGTATTACGTGGCGAGTCATTGACAATGCCCTCGGCAAAGGAGGCACCACTCTTCTCGGTCACGTAGTCATACTCATTGTAATATTCTACCCCCACATGGTAGGGCCAGCCGAAGTAGCCCGCCTTGGTGGCAATGTTGTATTCATCATGGCCGCGCGGGCCACGATGATTAGCCTCCCGGGCGTCCGGGCCGACCTCGCCCCAGTGTAGGTAGCCGGTTTTTTGATCCACTGAGATGCGGAACGGATTGCGGCAGCCCTTGATGTAAATTTCAGGGCGTGTGTTGGGCGTGCCCGGAGCGTAGAGGTTTCCCTCAGGAATACTGTAGCTGCCGTCTTCATTGATAATGATACGCAGGATGGCGCCGCGAAGGTCATTGGAGTTGCCAGCGGAGCGCTGGGCATCTCGGTGCAGACCTTCTGCTGAATCATCAATGGGGGCGTAGCCGTGGGCGGCGTGAGGGTTGGTATTATCACCGGTGGCGATAAAAAGCTCACGATTGTTGCCAAAATGAATCGAGCCCGCGTGGTGTGGGCCAGCATGGCGTTCTGTGACTACCTCCAGCACATTGACCTCATCGATGAGCTGGTTGTCCTTGAAGGTGAAGCGGGACACACGGTTACAATCCTTCTCAATAGGTGAGTAGTAGAAATAGACGAAGTTGTTATTCTCAAAGTCCGGATCCAGAGCGATGCCCAATACCCCACACTCACTGCCACCACGGTACTTGTAGATCTTCTCGATCGGCCGGTTTTTGTGGTGTGCGGGAAGCTGATGAATGGTGACAGCCGTTCCCACGGTGGGATCATAGAGCTTCACTGGCCCGGTGCGCTCGGCGATGAAGATGCGCTCCTTGTGATCAATGGCGATCTGCATCGGGTCATTGAGCGAGGGGATGACTGTGCTCACCTCAAAGTAGTCATCACTCGGGAGCTCTGGTGCGATGGCTTTGTCCTTATCCTCTGCAGTGACTGCGGTTATTAACGCTGCACTCAAAAGTAGATGGGCTATGAGACTTGCTGATTTCATAAATCTGATGGATTAATGGATGTGATCGGATGAAGTGATCTTCAATCTAATGACATTCAATGTTACAGGCACATTACAACATCATTTTCATGCAGGTGTAAAAAAAACCCCAAGAACAAGAAATTGACGATTTATGATAAGTTTTAGGAAAAACCCATCGCGGCTAACTCCTCTAGCTTGGCGATCTTTGCGGCTTGGCGTGCTGTAAGCGAAGAGGGCTCACGCTAAGGCGCTATCCGCCTGAGGCGGACGCCAAGAATCCGCTGGATACAAAAAAACCCCGACAATCGTCGAGGCCTTTCTGTGTGTGTAGACAGTGTGCGCTGGACTATTAGCTGCGCTTGCGGCGCAGCATCAGTGCGAGGCCGCCGAGGCCTAGGAGGGCCGCTGAGCTTGGCTCAGGAACGGCGTAGGCTTCGAGCACGAGGTCAGAACCACTGAGCACAATCTGCCAGTTCCAGCCAGGAGCGTTGCTAAAGCCACTTGAGTCGAGTGTGAAGTTGTCTGCGTCAAAGCCGGTGATGCCTGATGAGGCGGTGGCAATGGTAAAGCTGTAGTCGACGTCGCCTGGGCTTCCCTTGGTCCATGTATCAAAGCCAACTGCGTCTCCGGCAATGTTGCCTGATGTCAGTGAGTCAATGTCGATGGTGAAGCCACCTGCAGTGAGGCTGCTCAGGTCAAGTGATCCGGTGATATCGAGCCAGTCCCAGCCGGGATCAGCGCCCTGCGTGCCACCGGCATCATTGGATGCGTTGATTTCCCAAAGGTAGCTACCTCCGTCGTTCCAGGTCTGGGCTCCTGTACTCAGGGTGCCTGGCGAGTTGCCGGGGCTGATGACGGAACCAAGGGCGATGGTCATGCCACCTGTTACTGTTCCCGCTCCAGAGAGTGTCTGGCCATTTGCCAAGGCGAAGCCGTTGGTGATGCCCGAAACATCCAGAGTGGCACCGCTAGCAACATCGATAGAAGTGGAATTTGCGATGTTGTTATCCGCAGCGGACAGTGTAAGCGTGCCGTTGCTGACCGTGGTCGTGCCGGAGTAGGTGTTGGCGCCGGTGAGGGTCAGCGTGCCGGTGTTGTCCTTCTCGATCGCACCCGTGCCACTAATCACGCCGTTCAGGTTCTGGTTGTTGGTGCTGTTGTGGCGGAAGATGGCGTCGTTGGTGATATTGCCTGAGTAGTTTCCGTTGACCAACCGGCCTGCCCCTCCGAGCTCCACCACGCCGGCGTTGATATCGAGGACGTTTGTCTGCAGGTTGTTGGCGGTGCTTGTGAGGCTGAGTGTGCCGGCACCATTTTTGGTAATGCCAGCGCGGTTGTGGCTGTTGCTCACCTGCAGATCGACAGCATCCGTGCCATCGGCGACATCATAAACAGGGGTGCCGAGATCAAGTAGAGACCCGGAAATGTAATTGGTCGATCCTCCGGTGGTAACAAATGTGGTGCCGTTGATTGCCATGTTACCACCAGTGAAATTGATCGTGCCGCTGCCACCGTCTCCGAAGGTAAACGTTCTGCCACCAACGTTGATACCAACGGTGGTCTGCAAGGTGGCATCGTTATTGATTTGATAGTTTCCACCCGTGCCACTTAAAGCGGCTGCGGCTGCAAGCGTCAACGTTCCATCATTCACCGTGGTCAGGCCGGTGTAGGAATTGCTGCCGGAGAGGGTCTGTGTGCCGGTGCCCACTTTGGTGATACTGGTTGTATTATTGACACCATTGGCGATTACGCCGGAGAAGGTGCCGTCGTTATCGGTATTGCCGAGGGTGACCAATGCCGTGCCTCCTGCTGTCCCGTTGTTACCGACCATGACACCGGTTCCGCTGAGAGCCCCCATCTGGAAGGTGCCGCCGTTATTATTGGCCCAACTGATTGCGAGGTTATTGTTGGAGGATTTCATCAGCTCCATGGTGCCATTGAGTTGAATGTCCGCGTTCTGCAGCCCCGTGGTGTTGCCGGCGACCCCGATGCCGCTGCCGGCACCTTCGGTCGCACTGGCAATGCCGTTAACGATCAGGGTTCCGGCGAAGGTGGTGTTGTTGTTGCGCAAGTTCACCCCGTTGCCGGCGTTGGTCGCATTGATCGTCACCGTGGCCGTCGTGTCCGCTCCGGTGCTTTTGAGTCCATCGTCCAGGTAGAATCCTGTTCTGGCGCCCGCATTACTTTCGAGATTGATGGTGACACTGGCCCCGGTATCGACCGTGGTACCACCGCCCACGGCGCCTAAAACTACGAAGTCGTTAGGGCTGGTATTCTGCAGGGTCGAACCGTCTTGCAGCACGATTGACCTGCCTGCCTGTGTGTTGTTTATGTCCCCTGTGCTGGCAAATGAAAGCGTCGCGCCGTTTGCAACAGTCGTGGCCGATCGGTGACCTCCGCCAGCGGAGCCGGAAAGGACGAGCTCACCGCCGTCGATGGTGGTCGCGCCGCTGAAGGTGTTAGCGCCGGAGAGGGTAAGGGTGCTGCTGTTGTCTTTGATTAGCGCGCCCGAGCCACTGACGACACCGGTGAAGGTCTGATCGGTGGTGCTGTTGTAGGTAAAGGTGCCGTTGTTGACAATATTACCGGTTCCCGAGCCGCCACCACTGTATACACCACCTGAGCCGAGAGAGCCCGAGCCAGTGACCTCGAAGGCAGCACCGCCGGCGACTGTTATTCTTTCAGTTTCGCCGATGCGGCCTGACACCTCCAGAGTGCCGCCGTTGACAATGGTATCCCATTCGTAGGAGTTCTGCCCCGAGAGAGTCAGCCTGCCGCTGCCGCCCTTAGTAAAGCCTAGCTCTCGGGCACTGTTTACATCCAACAGCTGGCCACCAAAGGTGGTGTCGGTGTCCTGGTTGATCGTTAGGGTACTGTTGTCACCAGTAAAGTTTCCACCATTGCCAGAAAGTTCGCCGAACGTGGCATGCTCCCATAATCGAATATTACTTTTATTGTTGGTGCCGTTCACCTCAAGTGCCGCCGTCGTATTCACGGTATTTCCATCACCAAAGCTGAATGAATTTAAATTCGCTACAGAGTCGAATATTATTTTACCGGTAAAGCCGTCCAAATTATCTGTAATACTAACCCCGCTGCTCCCTTGGCCACTACCAGAGCCACCGATAACCAGGGTGCCGGAACCTGTGATGTCGCCGGAAAGGTTTAGGCCTACCGACCCTGCAAACACGTTGGTCGTTCCCGAGGCATCGATGGCATTGCTTAATGCAATAGTAGCAGCAGCAGTATCGGTTCTTAAGGTTCCGCCGGCAAGGGTTGCGGTGCCGGTACCCAGCGCGCTGCTGTCACCAACTATAAGGGTGCCGCTGCTGAGGGTGGTGTCCCGGGTGTAGGTGTTGACCCCGTTAAAAGTGACCGTGCCGTTACCCTGGATGGTGACATCGTCGGCTTGGCTGCTAGACTGCTGGATGACTCCATTGACCACGATGGCGCCGCCGTTGGTGTTGTCGAAAACTAGGCCTTCGTTGTAACCGGTGTGATGATAGATGCTGTTGTTGATTGTCTGGGTGTTGGCAGAGTTGTTGATGATTTTCGCCGTGTCTATGTTCCGGGGGTTAGAGGTTGGTGTGCCAAGTAGGTCGAAGGAGCTGCCGGACAGGGTGAACGCACCGGCGCCGGCATTGAAGATGAGATCGTTGGTGTTTAAGCCGTTATTGCCCGGGACGATGTCTACATTGGAATTGAGCTGTGAAGTGCCGTCAAAAACGAAGTTATGGTAACCGTCTGCTTCTACCGGAACGACGTCGCCAACCCAGTTTGTTGCCGTGGTCCAATTGCCGTCACCACCGCCGCCGTCCCAGGTAAAGGTGGTCTGCGCGCTGGCCGTGCCGGGGAGCATGAACAGCATCACGCCAGTGGCGAGGATGAGGTGTGGGATTTTCGTTTTCATGATGTATATATGGTTTTGAGGTGTTGAGAGTTCCTTGTTCCTGGTTGAGACCGTTGTTAGGCGGCGCAGCATCAGGGCCTGAGAACGATGTGGAGGTTAATATTTAATATAATTTAAATAAAATCAATGCTTTATTCAATATATTTATAACACAGAAGGACTTAGAGATATACCCTCATTTTTTAGGGTACATAAAAAACCCCGCTGTGGGTCACAGCAGGGGTTTTAAACACAAAGGGAAAAGAACAAAGGACGGCCGCGAAGCGGCTATCATTCATCCAGCTTGAGAATACCTAGCTTGTAGCCCTTGGCGATGGCGGAGGGGGCGTTGCTGGCCTCGAGCTTGTCATAGATGTTGCTAACGTGGCTGACGACGGTGGTAACACCGATTTGGAGAGTTTGTGCGATCTGCTTTTTAACCATGCCTTCCGCCAAGAGGCGCAGTATCTCGAGCTCACGTGCTGTGAGCATTTTTTCCAGTTCTTCATGGGGTAGCCTGATCCTGAGGGACTCCATGACGTATTTGGCGATTCTAGCATCGAGAGTGGCGCCGCCTTTCATGACGTTTCTAATGCCTTCGATGAGCTGTGGCACGGTGCTGGATTTGAGTAGATAGCCAGAGGCTCCCTGCATGATGGCATTGAGCACATCCTCCTCGTGGTCAGACTGGGTGAGTACGATGATCCGGGTTTTTGGGGCTTTTTTTGCAAGCAGCTCTAGGACCTCTAGGCCACTGATGCCAGGCAGTTTCAGGTCGAGTAAAATGACGTCCGGCTTGTTATCCAATTCGTCATCTTCAAGCTGTTGTATGGCGCGTTCAGCAGTGCCAAACTGATCGCCCAATGTCATGTCGTCTTGCCGCGATATCGCCATTTCGACAATTTCCCGATACTCTGGATGATCTTCGATCATCATGATAGTTGTTTGCTTTTTCATTGGTAAATGGATTTGAATATTCCGAGTTGTTTGGCTGGTATGTTGAGTTTGACCGAGGTGCCGCCCTCGGCCGGGTGTTCAATAGTGACTCTTGCTCTCAGTAAGCGGGCTCGGCGACCAAGGGATTTGGGAATGTATCCGGATGGCTGCTCCTCGATACCGATGCCATTGTCCCGAATGGTCAGGGTGATGCCTTTCTGATCCGCTGACAGATGGGAGCTTATACCTGAGGCCCTTGAGTGCCGGCTAATGTTGACCAGGCACTCCTTGAAAAATAAAAACAAGTCCACCCGTATCCGGGGTTTTAACTTTTGAATATGGGTTTTGCCCTCGATGGTGAGATTATGGTTCAGCTTGGCCATGATACGGCGCGCGGCGCGGCGCATGTCGCCCTCCAGATTGGAGCAGAAGTCATCCAAAGCAAGCAGGTCCATGCTGTTACGCACTTCGATACCGGAGCGGTCTGATTCCGACCTGATCCTGCGGTGAATCTCGGCAAATTGATGTTCATCCCCGCGGCTGTCTACGGCCAAGTCACTGAGCAAGCCGATAGTGTGCAGGTTGGCTCCCAGCTCATCGTGCAAATCAGCGGCAAGGCGCTCGCGGATCCGGGCGATCTGCCTCATCCGGACCATGCGGTTCACAACCAGGGTGACGACCACTGCCGCTGCTAGTGCTACCGCCAAAACCATCAGGCGGTTGAGCAGGTTTTTTTGTTCCTCGTACATGCCATTGAGGCGGAGCTGGATTTGTGGCCGTTCCAACAATAGCTCATGACGCAGGGCCAGCTCACCGAGCCACTGCCTCAATGGCAGGATCTCACCGTAGATATTCCGTCCGTCGGTGAGTGCCGCGTAGGTGCGATTCAAGCTCGAGATGTTATAGCTGCCAGCGGCGTGTTTGCCCTTGGCCACGTTGATGCCACCGGCAAAGACTTCGACTTCAGCAAATCCCACATTGCCATCGGTTTGTATGAATGCGGTCACAATCTCATCCCTGTTGGGCTGGATGACGCGCAGGCGAATGTAACGGTAGCTGGAAGCGGGAAATTGTTTCATCATGATCGGGCCGGCATCAAATACGGAGGAGACCCTGAATTCCGTCAGCGTTTCCGCATCGCTGAAGTCCGGAACGTTGCTTCCATCGACGATCAGATGGCGGGGCATGCCGAAGTTGTTGAAGCGTTTCTGAGGAATGGAATCGCTCAAGTCCACGGCGTGCAGATGGATGCCACTAACGGGATGGTCCTTGCCTAGGTCGATGACTAGGTGGCCGCGCTGATCCGATAGTGAGGGGGCCAGAAAGGCATTGCTTCCCTTGCCCTTGGCCGAGTCCATTACGTAGGGAAGAAAACCATCGACCAGAAAGGCCGGGTTGATTTTGGCTAATGTCGATTTGTTGTACGATGATGCCTTCACGGATCTGTGCAGGGCGACGTTTTCCTGGCCGCTGAAAACGAGCATTTCAAACAGGTGCAGGGCGTATCCTTCATCCCAAGAGCGCGGGCTGAGCTTGGTGGCTTCTAGGCGTATCCACGATGCTTCGATGCCATCACAGGGGATGACCAAGGGGGCGATGCGAGGCAGGATGCGGTCTTCCATGGTGTAGCTCTTGATGACTTTGCCTCGCTTGTCCCCGGCTGTGCCAGCAAGGATACGGAACTCCTCGGGAAAGCCATCGGCCCTCAGGCTAGTATCGGTGCTGCGCCAGATCTCGGGCACCAGAACCACTTCATCGACCTTGCAGCTACGGCCAAGATCGATTTCAATCCATTCCAGATGGTCGGGTTGCGCGCGTCGCGATGATCTGAAGCCGCCGACACCTACGCCACTGCGTGGATTGTAGTTGGCAAGGGTGCTCAGCTGGGAGTCAATGTCCGCAAGCCGCTGCTTGAGCATGCTGATGCTTTCTTTCACGTTAGTATCTGCTGCTGACGCTGTGCAGCTCAGTGAAAGCAGTAAGGAGATGGCCAGCGCCAAGACACTCAATACGGTAAAGCGTGCGTTAAAACGCGCGACCCTTCCCGATACTATATTATCTTTCATGCTAGGAAAAACTATCACGCTGGCTTATTATTACAACATGCTACTGATTGCGGTTTTGGCTGCAGCTGAGCCGCAGCATGATGAAGCTGCGGTAATTTCCGCCTTGGTCTCAGCACAGTCTGTATGGCCGCCGGAGTTGGCAGTTCAACTGACATGCTAAACTAACCTCAGGTGGGGGGAGAAAGATATCCTCATTTTTGAGGGTTTTCGGCAAGGAGCTCAACTTCGGTGAAGTAGGCGCCGCCAGATTCGCCTTTGTCGTTGGTGAGCCAGGTGGTGAGGGTGGTTTTGCCGGCCGGTAGCTCGAGGGTGAAGGTGGCTTCTTTGGCACCTTGTTTGACGGGGGCTTCTTTCTCGATACCGGCAATCTGGAGCTTTGCTTTCACGGCGACGAGGGGTTTGCCGGCCACTTCGGGGAACTGGCGCAGGGTGAAGCGGTAGCTGCCTGCTTGGGTGACATTGACGTGCCAGGGGCCGGTGATTTTTTTGAGTTGGTTGATTTCACCATAGTTCCAGGGTGGGTTGCCGGTGGTGAGCCGCCAGTCCTGGGAGCAGAGCTCGGTGGGGTTCTGGGCGGGGTTGCCGAGGTCGAGGCAGACGGGGGTCATGCGTGGTGAGACCGATTTCCAGAAGGTATCGTAGAGGGCGCGTAGCTCGGCAACGACCTCGGGGTGTTCTTTGGCAACATCCGCTCCTTCCCAATGAGCATTGCCGACGTTGTGGAGGACTTCGCCGTTGTGCAGGCGCCAGGGGCCTTTGATGACGTTGGAGAAGGCGTATGGCTTAGGTTCGGCCTGCATCCAGGGGCCACCGTGGAACTGGACAACGACGTGGTCCCGGCAGGCGGGGGCGGCGGGATCACGGAGCACGGGGAGGAAGGATTTGCCATCGAGGAAGGTATCACCTGTGGGGACTTGGCAGAGCTCGGCGAGGGTGGGCAGCACGTCGAGGTGAGCGGTGAGTTGGGCGCGGTCCTTGCCACCGGTGAGGCCACCCGCGGGCCAGTGGATAAAGAAGGGCACACGGTGGCCACCTTCAAATAAGGTTGATTTCATGCCTCTCATGCCGGCGGTGAAGCCGCGGAAGTCTCCTTCCACCAGTCCTTTGCCTCCGTTGCCTTTGGCAGTGCCGTTGTCGGTCATGAAGATGAGGATGGTGTTGTCTGCGATGTTGAGCTCGTTGAGTTTGTTGCGCAGTCGTCCCACGTTGTGATCAAAGTTGGTGATCATGCCGTAGAACTCGGCACCCCACTTCCACTTGACGCCATCTCGATAGGGCTCTGACCATTGCTTGCCGACGCGGTAGGGGCTGTGCGGGGCGTTGGTGGAGACGTAGAGCAGGAAGGGTTTGTCTTGATTATCCTGCACGAAGCGCAGGGACTCATCAAAGAAGACGTCGGTGCAGTAACCCTTGAATTTTTCCTGGCTTACCTTTCCGTCAAGGGAACGCTCGTAGGTGTCATCAAAGTAGTCATTGCCGTAGTAGTCAGAGGCCTGGCCGATGCCGCCGCATTTGTGCCAGAGGACATCCTGGAAGCCTTTGTCCTGTGGGCGGCAGGGGGCGTTGTCACCGAGGTGCCACTTGCCGATCATGCCGGTGCTATAACCCGCCTTGGCGAAGTGCTGGGCGATGGTGAGCTCATCAGCGTGCAGGTTGCTGCGGCCGCTGGAAGTGCGGAAGGCCCCGGTGCGGGCAGGGTAGCGGCCGGTCATCAGGGCCGCGCGGGTGGGTGTGCAGAAGGGGCTGACGTGGAAGTCGGTGAAGCGGATGGACTCGGCGTGTAGCTGGTCGAGCTGGGGGGTCTTGATGACGGGATTGCCGTGGCAGGCGAGATCGCCGTAGCCCTGGTCATCGGTGATGATGATGATGATATTTGGTTTGAGAGCTTGCCCTCCTCCTTCCGACTGCGTCGATACACCGTCGGCCGCTGGGGGCGCTGCCGCAGCATCCAAAGAGTGAATGGTGAAGAGTGAAAAGAGAAAGAGGATGGTGATGGTTTTCATAGAAGATGGAAGATTGCTGCTTCGCAGCAGTTTAGGTTACTAGTTCGAGTTGCTAGTTCAAGCTGGGAGTTGCAGGCATGGAAAAGCCCTGCGGCTGGGAGGCGGCAGGGCGGGTGAGGATGATGGGTGTTATACTTTAAATACGGATAAGCTGACACTCACCATCCTACTGGGAAGGTGCCGTTTTTAGGCAAATGATTTTACCCAGTCCGGATTTTCCGGGCCGAAGATCTTGAGCATGACGATGGGATCTGTCGGTGATGGGTTGGTGATGGTGACTCCTGCCTGGGCGGTTGCCTCGGTGACGAAATACTCGTCATGGGTAAGCTGGCCGAAGCGAATCATGGTGGGAGTCTCGATGTGGCTGGCTCCCATGGTGCCATGTCCTTGCATCATGATCATGCCGTAGCAGGCGGCGTTCTTGATGGTGACAGTACGCCCGGGAAGCACGGTGACTTCCGTGGCACTGTAGGCTTCATTGCGGTAGCAGATCCACTTTTCATCGTAGCCGTTCTCCTCGACTTCCTCGGCACTGCCGAAGCATGACTTGGGCTCCATGAAGTGGTTCTCGACAAAGTTCGGGTCGACGTTGGCTTCCCAGTCGAGGACTTCGATGAGGTAATCAAAGTCACCGATCTTGTCCTCGGGGCAGTCTTTCCAGAGTAGCTCGGTGGGAACGACCTGGTGGTTAACCACGGATTGATACATGGCGTAGACGTCGGATGCTTTCTGTGGCTCGAATGTGCAGAGACTTCCTGGTGCATGAAGGATGCCCGGAGGCACGTCCCAGCCAGTGCCGGGATCGAGGCGGTAGGCCTTGGAGTAGCTTGTGATCTTGTTGTCGCCCTTAGTGAAGTTGACCAGGCACTCGCGGATTTGGTCCTTGGTGGTGCCGGGCTCAAAGCCAAAAAAGGTGTAGGGGTAGTCGGCTCCGTAGTTGTTGACCTGGGGTGGGAAGTAGTAGGCCTCTGGTTTGCCGAGTTGGCCAACTTTAGCGGCATATTCGTCACTGTGATGGACGTGGTGGGGAAGGGGTCCTTTGTTATCAAAGAACTTGGAGTAAACGGGCCATTTCTGGTGCTCGTCCCAGAGGCGGCTGCCGATGATCTCACCCTTGAGCTCGTCGATGGCATCACGCAGGGTGATCTGGTGGGTGGTGGAGCCGTCGTTAAACACGACCATGCTGAGGCCTTCGTTAACACCGGTGAGTGGGCCGTTATCGGCTGGTGTGGTACTGGAAAACCAACGCTCATCAATGCCGCCACGCTCGCCACCAAGGGCGTAATAGTCGTCAGGGTGCAGTCTGATGCGTCTGCCGGGAACACAGAAGGAGCGGGGGACCCAGTTAGGGGCGAGGCGTAAAATTCCCTGACCTTGGTCAAGGGCGTCTTGGGCGATTTGTGAGGTGCTCATGGTTTTTTTAAGGTGTTAAGATGTTAGGATATTAGAGTGTTTGGTTTGTTTGGAGTGGATGCTTTGTAGGATTAGACATCGTGCCACTGCTTGTCCTTGCCGGACTTGAGCACGGCGGCGCAGACCTTGTCTGTCTGGAGGGCGTCGGCGAAGGTCGGGTAGTGTCTCTTGCCATCATCAGCATCGGGGTTTTTGAGGAACTCATAAACACCATGGGTGAAGCTGTGCTCGTAGCCGATGTTGGTGCCCGGGATCCACCACTTGTCCATGTAGGGCTGGTCGCCGCTGTTATTGCTTACATGGACATTACGCCAGCCGCGGACGGCACTTTCATCAGCGTAGTCATAGTAACCAAGGCGGTGCATGTCATGCAGGTCCCAGGTCATGGAGGCGTTCTCACCATTGATCTCGAAGCTGTAGAGTGCCTTGTGGCCACGTGCATAGCGGGTGGACTCAAAGATAGCAACGGAGCCGTTTTTAAAGCGAGCGAGGAAAGCACAGGCGTCATCAATGCCGACTTTTTGCACGGCGCCCGTGTCTTGGTGCATGCGCTCTTTAATGAAGGTTTCTGTCATTGCGGTGACGGACTCAATCGGCCCGTTGATCCACATGGCTGTATCTATGCAGTGAGCGAGTAGGTCACCGGTAACACCACTGCCTGCTGTGTCCACGTCGAGACGCCAAAGGCCTTCACCTCCCTGGGGGAGCTCGGCATCAATGGTCCAGTCTTGGAGGAAATTGGCACGGTAGTGGAAGATACGGCCGAGTTTGCCACTATCGACGATGTTTTTGGCCATGGTGACGGCGGGAACAAAGCGGTAGTTATACCAGACGAAGTTAGGCACGCCGGCTTTCTCCACAGCATCGACCATCTGCTGGCTTTCTTGTGGATTGCGCCCGAGGGGTTTTTCACAGAGAACCATCTTGCCAGCCTCGGCGGCAGCAATAGCGATCTCATGGTGGGTGTTGTTGGGGGAAGCGATGTCAATGGCATCGATGTCATCACGCTCGATGAGCTTGCGCCAGTCGGTCTCGTTGCTTTCATATCCCCAGTTCTCAGCAAAGGCTTTGCCGCGGGCATCATCACGGCCGCAGATGGCTTTGAGCACGGGCTCGTATTCGAGATCAAAGAATCTTGGTGCCTGGCGGTAAGCATTGGTGTGGGTTCTGCCC
>Ga0206130_10002201_pt1 | contig 27363 bp, 22 predicted proteins | sample Helgoland_Spring_9_FD_148637 | JGI IMG/M metagenome (GOLD analysis project Ga0206130, IMG submission 148637) | Pelagic subsurface seawater microbial communities from Kabeltonne, Helgoland, North Sea - Helgoland_Spring_Bloom_20160512_1 | ecosystem: Environmental > Aquatic > Marine > Epipelagic ...
TTGCCCCACGCAAGATGAAGTTCGGTATGTCCGAAGGCATGGTGTTGGCTGCAGGCCCAGGCAAAGATGAATTATGGCTATTAGAGCCTCACGCTGGCGCACAGCCCGGAATGCGTGTCACTTAAGTCCAAGAGAAAAACGAATGACGATGTCCAAGCGCTCTGCAGTTAACCCGAATGTTGCGAACGGCGCTAACCGCGTTAGCCATGCGCTAGGCGCGCGGCCGCGCGGGCAACGACTTTTTAGCAGGGCAAAGCAATCGATAGCAGTGCTGTTTCTAATGCTGATTGGGCTGCCGACGCATGCAGCCGACTCGGACCTTGAAGCCATCCAAGACTCGGTAATCAAAATCTATACTACGCAAGCTGCGCCCGATTATTTTACGCCTTGGCGACTACTCACACCGAGACAATCAAGTGGGTCGGGGTCTGTGATAAAAGGCAATCAGATCCTCACTAATGCGCATGTCATTGCGAATGCAAGCTATGTGCAAGCGCAGAAGCACAACGATCCTAAGCGCTATCTTGCCCGAGTGGTCTTCGTCTCGCACGATGCTGATCTTGCCCTGATCACTGTCGACGAGCCCGGTTTTTTCGACGACCTTGAGCCCCTCGCGCTAGGCAAGTTGCCAGAACCACAGCGTGAAGTCTCGGTTTACGGCTACCCCATGGGCGGGAAATCACTCAGTATCACGAAAGGGATTCTGTCGCGCGTCGAACAGCAAATCTATGCGCACGCAGGCGCGTATTTACTTGCAGGTCAAATAGACGCCGCAATAAACCCTGGCAATAGCGGCGGACCGGTCATAGTAGACAGAGAAATAATCGGGGTTGTTATGCAGGCGAACAGCGGCGGCAGATCCGAGAATCTGGGCTATTTTGTGCCGCCTAGCATTATCGCGCACGTGCTTGCCGATGCTGGCGATGGCACGAATGAAGGCTTTCCAGACTTAGGGTTTCGCACTCAAACCCTCGATAGTCCTGCCGCGAAGGGTGCTTACGGGCTGAAGGACGATCAAGATGGCGTGCTCGTGATCAAGGTCTTCGAAGACTCCCCCGCCTACGGCATGATCGAGGAAAACGACGTCATTGTTGCTATCGACGACTTTGTAATAGCCGAAGACGGCAGCATTAAATTATCTGATGAGATCCAAACCGACTACAAGCATGCCATCGACCTGCATCTGGTTGGCGATACTGTGTCGCTTTCATTAATTCGCAATGGGCAACCGCACGACGTTAATCTAGAGGCTCGCGAAGCGCTTGATAGCTACAGCCTTGTTATGGGCGAGCGCTTCGATCGCGCGCCCGAATACGTTATTTATGGCGGTGTATTATTTGTTCCGCTGAATATGAATCTCATCAAGCGCTGGGGCAATGACTGGAGCCGTTCTGCCCCTGTCAGCCTGCTTCAGGCGCGCAACGAATGGAGCTCGCCGCAACGGCGGCAGCTGGTTGTGGCACTGCAAGTCCTCGCAGCTGACGTCAACCTTGGCTATCACGACTGGCGTAACTGGATTGTCGATCAGGTTAACGGCGTTCCGGTGACAGACTTCGCCGATTTCGCTGCACGCCTTGCCGCGAATACCGATGCCAATGTCGTTTTTGAAAACTCAAACGGCTATCAAATGATTATAAATCACGCGGCCGCTCTTGCCTCCGAAGAAGAAATATTGAGCCGCTATCAGATTCCTGCGCTGCGCTCGTCGGCGTTGCAGTGGGGTTCTGCCGAGCGATGAGCGTTTTCGCGAGCGCAGCCTGTCTCCTCATTATTACCCTTGGGGTTCTGCAAGCGAGCCGCAGTCCCGCTGCAGGCCTGCAATTAGCGTCGTACCATTCGCTCCTTGTAACGGCTACGCTCGCTTTGGTAATGGCGGCTTCGCTCTATGCCCCCTCAACGATTGCGTTCGTTCGTCTACCGCTCGGCACTTTATTAGTCGCCCTCGTCGTCTCTGCGAGCCTAACCTCTATTTACATGAAACTATTACAACATCATGTATTGCCGTTACGCAGACTCAAGAGCCAGACAATTTTGGCAACAGGTAATGCCACAGCGACCTCGCTGCTTGCCTCACCAGTCCTTGCCCAAGGCAGCGGAGCATTCACACTTCTCGCAGTCCCGTTACTCGGCATCACTTTTTATTTAATCCTCGTTTTACTCACATCCCTGCGTGAGACAATGCGTCTCAGAGCTGCGGCGTCTTCTCTCTCATCTTCAATTGCCGCGTTTACAGATGCAGCTCTCAACTCGCCACAAGCCAAGCAGCCGGCGTTCCAGGAGACGGCTCACGCGCTTATGGCATGCGCGGTTATTGCTCTCTGCGCTCTCGCTTTAGCAGGGTCGCTCTAATGGATAGTCTGCTCACCGCATTATCAGCCAGCGACATGGTCACAGCGCCAGTCGTTATTGCCTTTTTGGGGCTCATCTTAAGCGCACTCGCCTTACGCCGATTAACGGCTACAGCACCCAAATCTTTCGCCGCCGCGACACGCGACGTTGACGCACAAATAACGCTACTCGACCTCTTGTTACCCCAAACGCAATGCGGGCAGTGTGGCCATCTCGGCTGCCGGCCCTATGCCGAAGCTATTTTGCGCGGCGCGGAAACTAATCTCTGTCCACCTGGCGGCGAGATTACCGCGCGCAGACTCGCGCAAGCGGTAAACGATTTTCCTGCCGCACTCAACCCAGCGCACATGCCACCGCTCTCGTCGTCGGTGGCTCGTATTAGAGAAGACGAATGCATAGGTTGCACTAAATGCATACAAGCGTGTCCGACAGACGCAATCTTTGGCGCGGCCAAACGCATGCACAGTATTATCGAAGCCGAATGCAATGGCTGCGACCTTTGTGTTGACCCTTGTCCGGTCAATTGCATCGACCTTGTCGCGCGAAACGATGAACAGCAGAACTCGCAGCGACGCGCAGGCGGCCGACCGTGAGCGTAAAGGCGTCGTTTATTCAGCGCGCAAAAATCCTCTTGTTTACGCGCGTTGCCAGCAGCGCCGACCAATCTCAGTCTATCGACTCGAACACCGGTAGCGGCGAATGCACAAGCTGCCAACTCTGCGTCATAAGCTGCCCTGAGAAGCTCGACCCAAGCAAACTCATCGCACTGGTCAGTCTTGCATCACGTCCCACGCTCACAAGTACTACGCAGGCCGAAAAAGTCGACGACCTTATCGCAAATAATTTGGCTGCTTGTACTGCTTGCGGTATATGCATAGAGGCTTGCCCCAGCAACGTAGCCCTAGCCCCATTGCTGGCAAGAGGACGCGAGCTAGTCAGCGCAGAAGAAAGAGAAAGGCATTATAGCGAGCACTGGAAAGCACGCTTCCTGGCGCGACAGAGCCGCATAGCAACGACAACTCTGAGCCGCAAAGCGAAGGCAGAGATGCGTGCCGAAAAAAAACCGGCCTCCTATATAAAGCCTGAAATTAATGAAAATCAGAGACAGGAAGTTGCAGATGCTACGGCGAACAACCAAGCGAGCATCGACAACAATTCGCCTTTTTCGCGCGCAACGGCACAAGACGATATTGCCGCAGCGGTTGCGCGGGTGAAGGCTAAAAGAGAGGCGAAATTGGCAGCAGCGACGCGCACTACTCGTGGAGACAGCGAATGACTCGACTTGTTTCTCCGGCGTGGAATAATGCATCTCGCCAGGGATGGCAGCTTTTTTGCGCGCTTGTACCTTGCTCTCTTGCCCTACTCGCTCTACAGCCCACTACTGCCCCGATTGTTTTAACTGTGTTTGCTATGGCTCTGTGTTGTCAGCTTGCCACCGATCTCACAATCCGCCCTGGCAACTCCGTGCGGACACGGTCGACTGCATTGCTCAGCCAATTTTTCTTCAACGCGCTGCTACTCGCCTTGTTATTTGGTTTGTTTGTTCGCCTGCCAGACTCAGAGCGCATCGGGGTCACTCAATCCGCAACTCTCGCAACGTCTCATTTTCTTCGCCACCCGATTGCACTAGGGTGTTTTGCTGCGGTCCTCTCGTTTTTAGGCCTACATCCTCTTTTTAACAGAAGCGAAGCTGGGGCATTTAGTTTGCCTGCACTCGCGATCGGGTTGACTCTCACTATTGCAGGACTGACTCACGCAACGGCGCCTCCCGCCCCTACACCGGTTCACTTGGCACTCGCCATCGGGGTGTGCTGGCTTTGCTGGCTTCGCTTGTTACGCCTCCGCCCAATCGCGTGCTTCCTCATTGCTGCGATAGGTGTCACGTTGGTGTTCGAGCCCAATCAGGTCTCAACCGCATTCACTCAACATAGCGCCGCTTTGGCCATCATGCCTCTATTTGTCGCCCGACTCGAGCTAAGCCCCGCCGCCAATAACGACGCTTGTCTAGCCGGTTTTATTGCAGGGTTAGTCTATGTAAAACTCAGTGTGTTCTCAGGCGCGCTTTATTCACCATTGTTCGCACTCTGCGTGGCAACGCTTTTCAGTAACGCCTTACTCCCTCTTTGCTCTTCTCTTTTATCGCAAGCAACCAACACCGCATCGAGGCGGGGAATAACCTTGGCGATAGTTGGGTTCTCGCTATCGGCGTTCACCCTGTTAAATTGGCTAGTAAGCGAGGGAGTCACAGCAGAGATTGCTGACCCAGACACAGCAGGCTCGGTAAAGTTAGTGCCACTGGGTCTGGCAGGCCTTGCCTTTATCAGCGCTGTACTTACCCACTTTCTCGAACCCACGCTTAGGGGCTGGATGACTCTCAGACGCCTGCGCCAGCGCGAAGCAATCGAGAACTCAGGCCAGACAGTGCTTCGCGCTCGGGTTACAGGGGCACTTCATCCCGCATCGAAAGACTAAAAAATATGAATAAACTCAAGCGTACTGACATCTTTTCGCGACTGCGAGCTGAGAACCCAGCACCTGAAACGGAGCTGAATTACGCGTCTCCTTTTGAGCTGCTTATCGCCGTAATGCTGTCTGCTCAGTCGACCGATGTGGGCGTAAACAAGGCAACCGACAAACTGTTCCCCGTTGCCAATACCCCAGAGGCGATCTACGCACTGGGCGTAAAAGGGCTTAAGGAATACATCAAGACCATTGGCCTCTTTAATACGAAAGCTGAGAATGTCATCAAGACCTGCTTGCTGTTAGTCGAGCGGCAAGGGTCAGAGGTTCCTTCGACGCGGGAAGAGTTAGAGGCCCTTCCCGGAGTCGGACGCAAAACCGCGAACGTTGTGCTTAACACCGCGTTCAGGCAGGTTGCTATGGCAGTTGATACGCACATTTACCGGGTATCGAATCGGACCGGTATTGCCCCTGGTAAAACCGTCTTAGCTGTTGAGAAAAAGCTCATCAAACTGGTTCCTGAAGAATTTTTGCTCGATGCACACCACTGGTTAATCCTTCACGGCAGGTATGTGTGCGTCGCCCGCAAACCGCGCTGCGGGGCATGCACTATCGAAGATTTGTGCGAATTCAAGCAGAAAACAAGCGACTGACGATGCTTAGCTGACGCGCTTAGGTTTGATTGTTTACAGCGAGCAACTAAACAGCGACCAACTAAAAAGGCCATCGAGCGAACGCTGCTCGATGGCCTTTTTGTGCTTACGTGCGCGAGTGTCTTTACAGACTGCGCGACCTAATGGCTTGCGCGCCCTTTACGAGCCGCAATGCGCAAACGCAGCGCATTCAGCTTTATGAAACCACCTGCGTCTTTCTGATCATAGGCGCCGTCGTCGTCTTCGAACGTGGCGATGCTCTCATCGAAAAGCGAGTCGGCAGACTCACGACCCACAACGACCACATTACCCTTATACAATTTAAGTCGCACTCGCCCATTAACAAAACGCTGCGACTCATCAATTAGTGCCTGCAACGCAAGGCGCTCTGGAGAGAACCAGTATCCATTATAAATAAGTGATGCATAGCGCGGCATGAGATCGTCTTTGAGATGCGCAAGTTCGCGATCCATTGTCAGCGACTCAATTGCCCTGTGCGCTTTCAGCATAATTGTGCCACCTGGTGTCTCGTAACAGCCTCGCGACTTCATGCCTACATAGCGATTTTCTACGATATCGGCGCGACCTATTCCGTTCGCTCCGCCCACCTTGTTCAGCGCTTCGAGGACGGTAGCGGGTGACATTTCAACGCCGTTCAATGCCGTTATATCGCCTTTGACATAATCGAGTTCTATGTAGGTAGGTGTGTCGGGTGCAGCCTCGGGGGAAACGCTCCAGAGCCACATAGCCTCTTCGGGTTCTGCCGCAGGATCTTCGAGAATATCGCCTTCATAAGAAATATGGAGCAAATTCGCATCCATAGAATAAGGCGACTTAGTGCCTCGCTTTTTCTCGACCGCGATATCGTGTTTAGCGCAGTAGGCGAGCAATTTTTCGCGCGAGTTAAGATCCCATTCGCGCCAAGGTGCGATAACCTCGATGCCTGGCGCTAATGCGTAGGCGGCAAGTTCGAATCGTACTTGGTCATTACCCTTGCCAGTCGCTCCGTGAGAGATCGCGTCGGCGCCGGTTTCTTGTGCAATTTCAACTAGGCGCTTCGCGATGAGCGGCCGTGCGATCGAGGTGCCCAGCAGGTATTCACCTTCATACAGTGCGTTAGCGCGAAACATAGGATACACATATTCGCGCACAAACTCTTCGCGCAGGTCTTCGATATAGATCTCTTTAATCCCCATCGCTTGTGCTTTCGCGCGAGCGGGTTCGACCTCCCCTCCTTGGCCTACATCTGCCGTAAATGTCACCACTTCACAGCCATACGTTTCGGTAAGCCATTTAGCAATGACCGAGGTATCTAACCCACCAGAGTAGGCCAAGACGACCTTATTAATATCCGACATGCTTTGCACTCCTTTAATAGGCTACCGCGACCTCGCGGCGCCCCACTATCGATTTCGTCTGCAGCTCTTTGCTGCTAAACCTCTATTCTATCACCACTCCTCGTGACATTCTGCTGCCCAGACGACTAAGCTTTCAACACGCTGGGTGACTAGAGTATTTAGCTCCGCCTTTGAATCCGCTACAATGCGCGCCCAACCTGGTGCTGACACAGCGCGACTAATCCCATCCGCCCACAAGGTGTTGAAAACGATGAACTCACCCGATCAAGCGAACGAATTGACCAGGCAAAGCCTCACCCTAGACCAGCCCGATGATTGGCATCTGCATTTACGCGACGGTGACGCCTTGGCGACAACTGTCCCACATACCGCGGCCCAGTTCGCCCGCGCGATTGTCATGCCAAATCTTAAACCACCAGTAACCAGCTTGCAGGCGGCGAGTGAGTATCGCGACAGAATCCTCAGCGCACGTCCAAGCGGAAGCGAATTCGACCCGCTGATGACCCTCTACCTCACCGACTCTCTAGCCCCAAATGAGGTCGAGACGGCGTTTAACAGCGGCATCGTTCAAGCAGTCAAATATTATCCTGCGGGTGCCACAACGAATTCTGACTCTGGCGTTTCACACATGAGCGCGGTCATGCCTGTGCTCGAACGCATGGCTAAAATTGGTATGCCTCTCCTGATTCACGGTGAGGTCACTGATCATGAAATCGATATTTTCGATCGCGAAAAAGTTTTTATCGAGACATTGCTCGAGCCTTTATGCCGCGAATTGCCGACGCTCAGAGTGGTGCTGGAGCATATCACCACGCGTCATGCCGTCGATTTCGTTAACGCTGCGCCTGCCAACGTTGCAGCTACGATCACCGTGCATCATCTTCTTTTCAATCGTAACCACCTGCTCGCCGGCGCAGTACGTCCGCATTACTATTGTTTACCGATACTCAAACGCAGCAGTCATCAAGAGGCATTAATTGCTGCAGCGACAAGCGGAAACCCTAAATTTTTCTTAGGGACTGATTCGGCACCCCACGCGCGCCATGCCAAAGAGAGCGACTGCGGCTGCGCGGGTATTTATACGGCCGCGTCGGCGATCGAACTGTATGCCGAGGTCTTCGAAGACGCCGGAGCGCTCGACAAACTCGAAGGGTTTGCTAGTCATTACGGGCCTGACTTTTATGGACTTCTCCGGAACACCAACAAAATCACGCTAGAGAAAAAATCGTGGCAAATGCCATCAAGCTTTACCCTTGCTCAAGACGAGCTCATCCCCCTACGCGCGGGCGAATCTATTGCCTGGCGGCTAGCCAAATAAAGAGTGAATCATGAGCGATTTTGAGAACGAGTTCGACAACGAAGAGGATAGTGACGCTGGCTTTGATAGTAGCTTCAGTAATACCTTTGACAACAGCTACGAGCAAGAAGAGAACCAAGAGGCCGACGAGATGGCTGCGTTAATGATGGCGGCCCGCTTTCGAGGCTACCTGCCGGTCATCATCGACGTGGAAACCGGAGGCTTCAATTCGGCCACTGACGCGATGCTCGAGATAGGCGCAGTAATCCCTTGCTTTAACGCGGCAGGTGAACTCGAAACGGAACAAACCTTTTTTCAACGAATTATTCCGTTCGAAGGCGCAAACCTCGAAGAGGCCGCGCTTAAATTCACTGGCATAGACCCCTTTCATCCGCTGCGCATAGCCCGCTCTGAGAAAGAGGTGATGACCACTTTGTTCGCGGTAATAAGACAAGCGTTGAAGGCGAACCAATGCAAGCGAGCCATTTTAGTCGGTCATAACGCCCACTTCGATCAAGGCTTTGTCAACGCGGCAAGCGCTCGCCATGACCTCAAACGCAATCCGTTTCATCCTTTCTCGAACTTCGACACCGCGACTCTAAGTGGGCTTGCATTCGGCCAGACGGTTCTCGCCCGCGCCTGCGAGTGCGCAGGTATCGAATTTGACAACAATGAGGCGCACTCTGCACGCTACGATGCAGCGAAAACAGCAGAATTATTTTACGAGATAGTTAATCGCTGGCAGCGACTCGGCGGATGGCCGTTAGGCGGAACTTAAGGGGAATGCCTGATCTGCGCTATTCCTGGGTTTAGAGGTGCGCTCCCGCGGATCGCATTGCGAGTCAGACGTCCGAAGCAGCTGGCGAGAGGTGCTTCGCGGCCTGGCTAGGCGCTGTTGACGCGCTAACCGGCCGCTTCGGGCATTCGGTATTTACTCTACCTCAACGCCTTCGATTAGCGTTTGTAATTCACCTTTCTCATACATTTCGACGATGATGTCGCAGCCACCTACTAATTCGCCTTCAACAAAAAGCTGTGGAAATGTCGGCCAGTTAGACACGCTGGGCAGCGTTGCTCTAATCTCAGGATTTGAAAGTATATCGACATAGGCGAACTTTTTGCCGCACGCCATCAGTAGCTGCGTTGCCTGCGAAGAAAAACCACACTGTGGCGCCTCAGGATTGCCTTTCATGTAAAGCAGGATTGAGTTGCTCGCGATCTGGTCTTGGATTGTTTGTTCGATGCTCATGGACTGTCCTCTTTGTCTTTTCAAATTGCCGCGTGTTAAGTGCCGCGTGTTATAAGTACCGCATGTTAGATGCCACGCGTAATGTGCCGCGCGTTCGTGAAACGAAGCTTACCTCGTATCGGTTCTCTATGTAAGAAGCCCGCAAGATGTGAATGAGAACGAAGCGCGAATAACTGTCAGTCTGGAGAAGTCCCCCAGCCACCTCCGCCAGGGGTTTCGATCAACAACCGATCCCCAGCGACGGCAAAGATGACCGCCTTTGCAGCAATCTTTTCACCGTTAAGCCAATTATACCCCACCTCGCCGTCGCCTCCTCCGCCAAGCCCCCAGGGTGCAAACCGCCGCCGCTCGGTCAGCAAGCTCACCTGCGCCCCTTCAAGAAACTCAATTTCGCGTATCAAACCCTCGCCTCCCGCATGCAATCCAAGTCCTCCGCTACCGCGACGTATCGCGAAGCGAGTCAGCCGCAAGGAATAATGGTATTCTAGACTTTCGGCAGGCGTGTTTAATGTGTTGGTCATATGCGTATGCACCGCCGAGCGCCCGGGTCGATGCGGCCCAGCGCCGGCGCCACCTGCTAGCGTTTCATAATAGTCCCAGCGCGCGCCATTCGCTCCGGCAGCGCCCATTGCAACGTTATTCATCGTGCCCTGAGAAGCAGCAGGGATACGGTGCGGCAAGGCTTGAGCTAACGCGCGGAAGACTACGTCAACGAGGCGCATCGACGTCTCAACATTGCCTGCAGCCACTGCCGCGGGAAATGCAGGATTCACTATCGAGCACTTACTTGTCAGTATTTTGAGATCTTTAAATAAGCCCGCACAAAGAGGCGCACCCACCGGCAGCAAACAGCAATGACAATAATAAGCAGCGGCTGCCGCAACCGATTCAGGGCAGTTAAGATTGCCTCGAACCTGATCGGAGGATTCAGTGAAATCATAGCTAATCCCCGCTTCGCTGATCTCGATACTCACGCGCAAGGCAAGGCCCTCGCCACCAAAGCCATCGTCGTCCAGAAAGTCTTCGGCTCTGTAGATTCCGCCAGCTACCTCACTCAAAGCGGCAAGCGACAAACGACGCCCATAATCGTTAACCGCAGTGAGCGCGGACGAATACAGTTCAGCGCCATAAGATTCTACAAGACCCTGCAGTCGATCTACAGCGAGGAGGTTAGCGCCAAGCTGGGCTGAAAAATCGCCACTCAGAACACCCGGCCGATCGAATAAAAGCGCGTCTATTTTTGCCCCACAGGATAGGAATTCGCCAGCGCGCATCAAGAGTGTCGGTGGAATCAGTACCCCCTCCTCTTCGATAGAATCCGATAAAGGCATCGAGCCAGGTGTTTCACAACCGATGTTCGCATGATGCGCTCTGTTTGCCACGAATCCAACAAGCTGCGGCTCTGCTGAAACAGCCCTGAACACGGGCGCGAGAAGTGTTACATCGGGGAGATGAGTGCCTCCGAGGTAGGGATCGTTAATTACCAGCATATCCCCAGGCTGCCAGGCTTGAGTGGCCACAAGCGCTTGCATCGTATAGGCCATGCTACCGAGGTGTACGGGAATATGCGCCGCTTGCGAGGCAAGCTCTCCGTTGGGTGCGAACACCGCGCACGAGAAGTCTAAGCGATCCTTTATATTGGGTGAGAATGCGGATCGCTGAAGCACGCCTCCCATTTCATCGCAAATGGATTGTAAGCGGCTCGCAAAAAGCTTGAGTTCGATCGGATTCACGGAGTGTCCTTGCGTCTGCTGCAGTCGCCTTTGCCTGATGCAGGGCCGACTGCTGCGGTTTTATCATGCCTTGGTTATGGCTTCATCATGGGCTTTTGCATCCGTGAGCGGCGAGCTGGCGATAACGCCAACAGTGCTTAGTTTGCCTCTCGCGTACCCTGCCGATAGAATGCCATTTCAGAACGAGACACCACAAGTCCTTCATTCCAATCGCCGGCTTCTTCCCCCTCTTATTATGCAGAGGCCTGTTTAAAGGGTCATAGACCATGAGTTGCAGACATTTCCTTACCTTGAAAGACCTCAGTAGCGATGAATTTCGCGCGGTTATCGCTCGTGCGGCTGAGCTAAAGCATACCCCCGCGCTCGCCACTCGCGCAGAGGGCAAAACCCTCGGCTTGATCTTCGAGAAATCCTCCACGCGCACCCGAGTGGCTTTTGAGGTGGCAATGAATCAAGTTGGCGGCAGCGCGCTTTTTCTGTCGAGCAACGACTCACAACTCGGTCGCGGCGAGCCTATAGAGGATACCGCACGCGTGTTATCCAGAATGGTTGACTGTGTTGCCATACGGACATTTCACCATGCTCAACTCGAAGCCTTCGCGCGTTATTCGACAGTACCGGTTATCAACGCCTTAACTGACGATTTTCACCCTTGCCAATTACTCGCAGACATGCAGACCTTTGCAGAGCATCGGGGCGATATAGCGGGCAAACGCGTCGCGTGGATAGGCGATGGCAACAACATGTGTCATTCGTATATCAACGCTGCTGAATTACTCGACTTCGAACTAACCATTGCTAGCCCTGCTGGTTTTGAGGCGAATGCGGAGCTAGTAGCCGCGCACTCGTCTCGGGTGCATCTCAACCGCTCGCCGCAGGAGGCCGTTGCCGGTGCAAGCCTCATCGTAACCGATGTCTGGGCATCGATGGGGCAAGAGGAAGAGCAAGCTAAGAGGCTCGCGGAGTTCGCTGGCTTTCAGGTCAATGCGGAATTGATGAGTTACGCTGCTAGCGACGCGCTCTTTATGCATTGCCTCCCGGCTCATCGTGGCGAGGAAGTTAGCGCTGAATTACTCGATGGCGAATCGTCAGTTGTCTGGGATGAGGCTGAAAACCGCATGCATTCGCAGAAGGCGCTTATCGAATTTTTGCTCAACTCATAGTAGCGTCTAACAGCTGCATCTCATAGTTGCAGCCTCCAGTTATACGCCCTGAGAGCAATCAACCTTAACACTATATCTAGTGGTTGTCTTTTCATGCTCTTTTGACGGTTTTTGGATCCGCTTAGCGTCTTTCCCTCAATTTAAGGACAACTCTACCCAATCCCTAAGGTGTGTAGACCCCAGTCTCTCATAAGAGAGGCTGGGGCCGTTTTGTTCCGACGCAAACTAAGCCGGCTAGCTGCTCCTCCTAACTCTTTCTTATCTTCACCCGCTCTGCGCGCCGCGCAGAGGTTATCCACAGCCTATACACAGAGCGCAAACAACTATTACACTTGCATTTAGGCAGGCAAATCACTATCTTGTGCAACTGGGGCGATTAGCGCCTACATATTGTGACATTGCCAGGATTCTGCGTCATATTAGAGCAAGAAAATAACCGTTATTTCAGCGATCAGGCCCCTAAACTCGTGGCTGCCAACGGGTTAGAGAGCAATATCAGCTAACACGCACCAAGCGAACCAAGCGAACCAAATGAGTAAAGCAGCACGGCCAGTCTTCTGTTTTTTATGGATAAATAACGGGGCCCACGTAAGATCCAAGTGGCCCAGTAAAGACCTCGCTAAATAAAATTTAATTTATTTTAAAGAATTAGCTAAAGTCTTAGAAAGAAAACACTATATATAGTGTGTACACTTGTTCTGATGTCATCGGACGCAGAGACGCTAGAGACAAGCGCGAGATAAGCGAAAGGCAATCGAAAGACCCAATAAACGCGAAAAAGAACTACGAAAGTAACCATTAATTAAAAGAAACGTTAAAAGAATAGAAGGCCGCAACCAAGCTGCCAAAAAGCATAGAACAGTACCGGAGCGCATAATGCAGATCGATGCACAGACCACAGCCAACACGAAACCCGCAATTTCCCCCTCGATAGACACGCTAAGCCCCGCAGCAACTGCCCCAGGGCAACTTCGAGTTATTAAGCGCAACGGTGCTGTGGTTGGCTACGACGCCTCCAAAATCAGTGTCGCGATTACCAAAGCTTATCTAGAGGTCGAAGGTGGCAATGCCGCTGATTCAACGCGCATCCACGAATCGGTCGCGCAGTTGGCCATTCAGATAACAGACATTTTTGGACGCCGCATGCCCTCCGGCGGCACCATCCACATCGAAGATATTCAAGACCAAGTTGAGCTGGCTCTAATGCGTAGCGGCGAGCACAAAGTCGCTCGCAGCTACGTGATCTATCGCGCTGAACACGACCGGCTCCGTCAGCAGAAGCGCGAGGTTGCAGTCGACAAAGAAGCGCAAATCAGCATTACACTCGATAATGGCGAACAGGGCCCTCTCGACGCTCAGCGCCTCCGCGTTGTAATCGATGAAGCCTGTGAAGGGCTTGAAGGAGTGTCAGCCGACGCGATCTATAAAGAGACGTTAAAAAACCTCTATCCAGGTGTAAAGATGAGCGACGTGCGTACCTCGCTCGTCATGTGCGCACGGACTATGGTTGAGAAAGATCCTAATTACTCCTATGTTACGGCCCGACTCCTGATGGACACTGTCCGTGCAGAAGCGCTCGGATTCTTAGGCATAGCAGACGCCGCGACTCAGTCCGAGATGCATTACCGCTACGCCGCCACCCTCAAACCTTATATCGAGAAAGGGGTTGAACTCGAACTACTCTCCCCTCATTTACTCGAATACGACTTAGGCAAATTAGGCGCTGCGCTGCAGGCTGACAGAGACCAGCAGTTCACTTATCTAGGCCTGCAGACGCTTTACGATCGCTACTTCATTCACAGTAACGGCACGCGCTTCGAATTACCTCAGGTGTTCTTTATGCGCGTTGCAATGGGGCTGGCAAGCAATGAGGAAAATCGCGAAGACCGCGCGATAGAGTTTTACAATTTGCTTTCGAGCTTTGATTACATGGTGTCGACGCCGCAGCTGTTCAATTCAGGCACTTTGCGCCCACAGCTTTCTTCTTGCTTCTTAACCACGGTACCCGACGATCTCTTTGGCATTTACTCGGCTATTCGCGACAACGCGATGCTGTCAAAATGGGCTGGAGGTTTAGGTAACGACTGGACGCCTGTGCGCGCCCTAGGTGCTCACATCAAAGGCACAAACGGAAAATCACAAGGCATCGTGCCTTTCCTCAAAGTCGTTAACGACACCGCGGTTGCGGTAAATCAAGGCGGCAAGCGCAAAGGCGCTGTTTGTTCTTACCTGGAGACATGGCATCTCGACATAGAAGAATTTTTAGAGCTTCGCAAGAATACAGGAGACGAGCGACGCCGCGCGCACGACATGAACACGGCTAACTGGATTCCCGACCTTTTCATGAAACGCGTTTTCAACGATCAAGAGTGGACCCTGTTCTCACCGAACAATGTCCCAGAGCTGCACGATCTTCACGGCCTCGCTTTCGAAGAAAAATACGCAGAGTACGAGCGCAAAGCCGCTGCTGGGCAAATTGACGTCTACAAAACTGTCAAGGCTAGCGATCTCTGGCGCAAGATGATCTCAATGTTGTTCGAAACCGGTCATCCGTGGATTACTTTTAAAGATGCCTGCAACGTGCGTTCGCCCCAGCAACACATTGGCGCCATCCACTCATCGAACCTGTGCACAGAGATCACTCTAAACACGAATAAAGATGAGATCGCCGTGTGTAACCTAGGCTCTATTAACTTGGTAAACCACGTTGATGAAAACGGCCTGAACCGCGAAAAGCTTAAGAAGTCGATTACGACCGCCGTTCGCATGCTCGACAATGTTATCGATATCAATTACTACTCAGTGCCACAGGCCGAAAATTCAAATCTGAAACACCGCCCAATTGGCATGGGAATCATGGGGTTCCAGGACGCACTTTATGCCCAAAAAATTCCCTATGCGTCGGATCAGGCTGTTGAATTCGCAGACGTCTCGATGGAGGTGATCAGCTACTATGCATTGAATGCGTCAAGCGATCTAGCCGCAGAACGCGGTAGCTACCAGTCATACAAAGGGTCTCTTTGGGATCAAGGCATACTGCCAATTGACTCGCTTAAACTTCTCTACGAAGCACGCGGAGTAGACTTCCTCGACGTCAACATGGATCAGCGCCTAGACTGGGACAGTCTGCGCAACAAGATACATCAAGACGGAATGCGCAATTCAAATGTCCTCGCGATAGCGCCTACCGCAACGATTGCCAACATCAGCGGCGTCTCTCAGTCTATCGAGCCGACCTATCAAAACCTCTATGTTAAGTCGAACCTGTCGGGTGAGTTCACTGTCGTTAACCCATTCTTGGTTCGAGATCTCAAAGAACTCGGTCTGTGGGATAGCGTGATGGTAAATGACCTCAAATATTACGAGGGCAGCGTACAAAAAATTGATCGAATTCCAGACTCAATCAAGAACATTTACGCGACTGCCTTCGAGATAGAGCCACGCTGGTTAGTTGATGCCGCAAGCCGTAGACAAAAGTGGATAGACCAGGCGCAATCTCTCAATCTTTATGTCGCGGGTGCAAGTGGTAAGAAGCTCGATATCACCTATAAGATGGCGTGGCTACGCGGATTGAAGACCACTTATTATCTGCGCGCACTCGCGGCAACAACGACAGAAAAGTCGACCGTGTCAGACATGAGCCTAAACAAGGTCTCTGCTGAACCGGCCGCAGCGGCTGTGCCGCAGGCCTGCTCATTGGACGACCCTGAGTGCGAGGCGTGCCAATAACCTCGCCTGCCTGATAAAAGCAAGCATCCTTCTCTTGCTTTTATCAATAACAGTTGAAAAACCAGCGACAAAAGAATGAAAGGTTTAAAAACCAAGTGAGTCCACGACACGTATTATTAGGTCTCACTGGATGTGACAAAGCACGAACCTCCAACGTCTCGCGCAGCCTGATTAGCGAGAGCAAGAGCGAGAGCAAGAGACCGGCACTAAGCGCCGCAAAAACCAACGCATTAGCTATATTAAGTCTGCAGAGACCCTGCAGCTGAAAGAGGAAATCATTATGTTGTCATGGGACGAATTCGATACCGACGCAGCGCTCGAAGTTACAGTGCCAATCGTCGAAGCAAAACTTCAGGCAGTGGCCCAGAAAACTGAGACATCTGCCCCAACTGAAATAAAAGACGATTCAACATCCGGCACTGTTATCGCCGACGAAGACGCGCTCCTCCGCGCACAGAAAGCACTTGAGGCATTGAATATTGCCGAAGGGCTAGAAGAGCTCGAAGGCACAGCGACACGCGTAACGGTCGATGACAAAGCCATGATCAATTGCCGTGCCGACTTGAACCAACTCGTTCCATTTAAGTACGACTGGGCCTGGCAGAAATACCTAGACGGGTGTGCAAATCACTGGATGCCGCAAGAAGTTAACATGAACGCTGATATCGCCTTATGGAAGAACCCCAACGGACTCACTCCAGATGAGCGGCTGATCGTAAAACGCAATCTGGGGTTCTTCTCAACAGCCGATTCCCTCGTTGCTAATAACCTTGTGTTGGCAGTTTATCGCCTGGTGACCAATCCCGAGTGTCGCCAATATATCCTGCGTCAAGCATTCGAGGAGGCTATTCACACTCATGCCTATCAATACTGCATCGAATCGCTCTCGATGGATGAAGGCGAAATCTTTAACATGTATCACGAAGTTCCGTCTGTCGCGAAGAAAGCCTCATGGGGTCTCAAATATACCCGCGAGCTCAGCGACCCAAAATTCAACACGGGCACTAAAGAGAACGATCAAGCACTTCTCAAGAACCTGATTGCATTCTACTGCTGTTTAGAAGGCATTTTCTTCTATTGCGGATTTACTCAGATTCTGTCGATGGGCCGTCGCAACAAAATGACTGGCACATCTGAACAGTTCCAGTACATCTTGCGCGACGAGTCTATGCACCTCAACTTCGGTATCGACATGATCAATCAGATCAAATTCGAAAACCCTGGCCTATGGACAGACGAGCTTAAGCAAGCATCAACGCAGATGATCTTAGAGGCTACGCAGCTAGAGATAGAGTATGCCCGCGACACAATGCCGCGCGGTGTTCTAGGCATGAACGCCTCGATGATGGAAGAGTATCTTCAGTTCATCGCAAACCGTCGTTTAGTACAAATTGGCCTACCCGAGCAGTTTGTTGGCGCGGAGAACCCCTTCCCTTGGATGTCTGAGATCATGGATTTACGGAAAGAGAAGAACTTCTTCGAGACACGTGTCATCGAATACCAGACCGGCGGTGCGCTGACTTGGGATTAGTCTTTTCCGTAACTAACTAGAGCGAAACGAAAAAGGCGCTTCCCAAATTATTGCTCTGCGGGAAGCGTCAAAAACAGTCTATTTATAGGGGTAGCTCGCGTGAGCGACAAAAAGAAAGTGGACGCGCCCTCGTGCGCAGAAGACTCTGAGCGCACCTTGGTCACCCTAGACCAGCTCAGCCAGACGATCGAAGTCATGTCTAGCGTGGTTAACCGCCTGCGCGCGCATCTGAGTGAGCAAGTTGCCGCCGCATTCAAAGACTCTGAGCCTAGCCTAGAAACGAAGAAGTCTCAGAATCTGGTCGTTGAATTACCCGCAGAGCCAGAGCAGCGGCGCGACCCTCGCGCGACGCTCCACTAGCGAAACGGCCAATGCCTGAGGCCATTCACAGGCAAATTCAGCGTTCATAAGGTTAATCGGATGAACGACGCCTCTGCTCTCTCCCACCCAGCACACCCGTCTAACCGAGCTCCTCAATCGGGTTCTTTGAAGGTTGGCGCCCTTGTTCTTGCCGCAGGTTTTAGTCGCCGGTTCGGCGCAACAAAATTATTAGCCGCGCTACCCGAGAATCGGCAGATAAGCCTTTTCGAACAAACTCTTATCAATCTCTGCATGGCCTTACCCACTATCGTAGTCGTCTACCGTCCGGAACTTCGCATTCAATTCCACGAAATTCGAGACAGAGCAACACAACACTATCCAGGCACGGTAATAACCTTAGTCGAATTCGAGCAGGCCGAGTCTGGAATGGGTGCGAGCCTCGCCTTTGGCGCCAGCCACATTGCCGACTGGGATGCGGCCCTTGTTTGTCTAGCCGACATGCCCTATGTCATGCCTTCAACCTACTCTCTGGTTGCAGAATCGGTTCGCCCTGAATCGATCGTTGTCCCCTGCTACCGCGGCGCGCGCGGCCATCCTATTGCGTTCGGCTCGGCCTATCTCGATGAGCTGCGCGCCCTTGCAGGAGACGCAGGAGGGCGCGCCATACTAGACACGCACAGCGCAAAAATCTTTATTCTCAATGTCGACGATGACGGTATACTCATCGATATTGATACTCAAGATGATCTCGATAAACGACTATGAAACCCCATTCGCTAGCTGTTGACTCAACGCGTGCGCTCAATGCAGACGCCTTGAACCGGCAGTGCTCGAATATCCGGCAGCGAGCCTTGATCACTCTGATCACGCTTATTGCGATATTACTCGTCTTCTTTTCTAACAACGCACTCTATGCTGATGAGGCTCGCGCACGCGCGGCAATGGCGGATCCAGAAAATCCTCTCGTCGCGGTGTTCACCTCTAAAGGCGCGTTTTACGTTGAGCTATACACGCGCTCGGCACCTCGCAATGTAGCGCGATTTATCGCACTCGTTAGCGGTGACTATGATTTCCCCGGAACTGAGTTGAAGTCCCGTTACTACGATCAGTCCAGTTTTCACACTGTCGTGCCTGGTCGCACACTGCGGGCAGGAAACCCCGCGCTTAACCGTTTCGGGCTGCAGCCTGCGTCGATTAGCGCCGAGATCAACGGCGCTGCTCTTGGCCTCGACACGCGCCCATTATTCAGCAACAGCGCCGAAGTTGACCCGAGTCTCGCGATCGCGAATAGAGAAGATTTCGAACGCGAAATTCTCGCCCCTCTGTATCTAGCAGAAGGAATAGATACCGCACAAGCACTAAGAAATCAAAGCGAGCAAATGATGCAACGTCTGCAGCAGATGAGTGTGCTCGATGTTCTCGATAACCTCGGCCACCGCTACTCTGCGGCATTAACAACACAACCCATTACTCAAGGTACCGTTGCGCTTATGACAACCACACCGGGCGAGACTGGCGTAGAACTCGTCATCAGTTTGCTCCCAAGCCCTTGGCTTGATGGTCGCGTCACCCCCATCGGCAACGTGGTTGAGGGAATGTCGGTAATCGGTGAAATAGGCAGCATTGAGGTAAACCCTCGACGTAATGCAGAACTTGGTACAACGATTTATTCAATGCGTATTCTTTAAAAAATGGCGTGAGCGATTGCAGGAGAACCTTATGAGCCGCAAGAAAAAAGACAATGCAAAGCAAGGCACTTATGCGCTGTGTATAACGATGGGTATTGTGCTCGGCTTCGGCCTCGGGGTTATTTTTGAGCAGTTGCTTATAACCATTCTCGTTGGCGCGGTGGCTGGTTTCCTCGCCGCTGCCAAGCTGACTCGCTAATCTAGTGCGGCCCACTCGGAGCCGCGAACCTTAAAACCAACTGCAGAGCCTATTTTAATAGCTCTAAGCGGTAAGGCGGCAGGGAATCGAGAATAGTTCGGCCATAGCGCTGAGTCGAAAGCCGCTCATCAAAGATAGTGATCCTGCCTGTGTCTTTTTCATTGCGTAGCAATCGCCCCGTCGCCTGAACAAGCTTAAACGCAGCGTCTGGGACAGTCAGTGTCATAAAGGGATTAAGCCCCTGCTGCTCTACCCATTTGGCTAACGTCATTTCTATCGGCTCGTTGGGCACCGCAAACGGAATTTTTGCAATGAGGACATGTGTGCAATATTCGCCGGGCAGATCGACACCCTCCGCAAAACTTGCTAACCCGAATATCAGGCTCCCCTCCGCAGCATCGACACGCTGCTTATGGTATCTAAGCAGCTGAGATTTCTGGAAATCGTCTTGGCACAGCACACGATCGAGCCACATACGCGGCAATTGCCCCATCACGTCAAGCATCTGCCTGCGACTACTAAAGAGCATAAGTGAACCCGCTTGGGGATCGACGAGACGCGGAATAGCCTCGGCAATAAACGCTGTGTGCTTATCGACCTCTGCTGGCAAACAGTTCATCTTAGGCACAGACAGTGTCGCCACCTCATTAAACTTAAACGGACTCAAGATACGCAGATAGGAGGCATGCTCTGGCAGCCCCGCGCGCATTTTTAGCATTGAGAATTCGCCCAAAGCGGACAGTGTCGCCGAGGTAAGCACAGCGCCTGCACAGCGCTCCCATAAGCGCTCTTGTAACGCATCAGCCGCCAGAACAGGGCTTGTTGCAAGCGTAATATCCGGAAATGCGTCACTGGGGTTATAGGTTAACCAGCGCGCATTTGGCGCCTTGCCCTGTGGATCTTCGCCTGCGTAATTAGACCACAACGAAAGACACGATTCCGCGCGCTGCAACGCACTTCCCGCAAGACCGTACCACTGCTCAGCAAGTTCTCGACGCGCAGGCTCACCGCCCTCCTCTAACGCCTCTTTTAATTCGTCAACTACAGCGCGCAGCCCTGTGCCATAGCGCGTAAAGAGCGTCGCCAAATTTTGTGCAGCAGCCAGAATAGGCGCCGGGACAATCCCCAGCTCAAACGCATACTGAACTCGATCTTCGTAGCTTTCTCCTATGTCCGCCGCCTCGGCAATCTGTTCGAGTAGCACCCAGACCACATCAAGCTCGCTGCGAAGACTCACCCCTAGCGTCGTAAGTGACTGCAGCGCCTTCGTATCGAGAAATTCGTCTTTATTAAGCCCTTTGAGTAATTTCTCTGATTTCTCAAGCCACCCCGCCGTCGACTTTATGCGAGTTGTCGACGCGAAATGATTATTGCTCTTCAAGGGCAAGTGGTGCGCCTCATCAAAAACATAGAGGCACTCCTCGGGCTCCGGCAATATCACTCCGCCACCTAAGGCCAGATCAGCGAGCACCAAATCATGATTACTGACAATACAGTCCGCTTCGGTCATCGAATCGCGCGCTTGGTAGAAACAACAATTTCTAAAATTACTGCATTTAGGCCCCATGCACTGTGAATTATCCACCGTTAGAGGCCGCCAGTTTTCCTCCGTTATCAAATCCTTCCAGGAATCTCTGTCGCCGTCCCATGCACCTTTGCTTAACGCATCGAGAAGTTTTTCGTAGAGAAGCCTATCGCCATGACTCGGATCACTCACATCGTCGCCATAGAGATCCATCATTGCCTGCATCGAATCGCCGCCGCTGAGCAGCATGTCGAGCTTAGAAAGGCACAGATAACGGCCTCGCCCTTTCGCCAGAGACACGGAGAAATCTAATTCGGACGCGTCGAGGATTTCGGGAAGATCTTTTTGAGTTACCTGCTCCTGTAGCGCGACGGTGGCGGTCGCTATAATGACCTTCAGGCCAAGTTCACGGGCTATCGGCAAGACGGCTAAGGTATATGCCATAGTCTTACCAGTGCCGGTGCCAGCCTCAACAACGACAATCGGCGGCGGGCCAGCATGATTCGGCAGGCTGCCAAACGCTTTCGCTATTTCGGCAATCATCAACCGTTGCCCGTAGCGCGGGGTGAGTTCCTTCGCACTGATCATCTGCCGATAGGCACCTTGGATTGAGTCTTTAACAGATTGGGCTAGCATGGTGTTCCAAGGTCTGAGTAAGTATGTGATTAAATCTTTGAGATACGTCAGCTGCGCATCCCGCAGGGCCTGCGCTGCCTGCTAGTAGCCGCAAAAGCTGTGCAACCTGTGATCCTTAGAAGTATAGCAGCAAGGGTAGGTTTGGCCGAAAAATATCGACTTACAACCGCGCTGCCTGCGTGCAACCAACCTTTCGTGTTTAGAGCAGACAATCGACATTGACGTAATTCTTTGTGTCGGCAGGGATTCAACATCTGATAAACTCTCACTATATAGCATTCAAAAAAACACACACGGTTCACGTTATGACAACATCTAGCAATCCAACCTCAGACATTCCAGCGACAGACGCAACCGCAGAGACGAAGGCTGACGACGCACTTGAGATTACTGAGGCGATAGACGCCGCAGCGCCAGAAGCTGAGCCAATGTCGCTAGACGTGAGTGCAGAAGAAGTTGTTGCCGATTCGGCTCCACCGGTCTCCGAAGCTGAGAGTATAGAATCGAGCGCCCCCGAACCTGTGCGGGAAAAAACACAGCCGGTCTACGCAGACCCAAGTGCTGAACTCAGTATTTTAGAGCCTCTCATTCAGGCGTTGACCCCCAAACAAACCACAGAAATAAACTCGCTAGGCAACAGGCTAGGGGAAATACGCAAGCAGCTGCCCGCTGAAGCCTCGCCTGAGAAAGAAAAAGGCCAGGCGCTGCATACAGCTATGGTGGAATTGCTCGCTCAAAACAAAACCCATCAAGAAGACATGAGCGCAAAAGCAAACGCATCTATCAAGGAGCTGAAGCTCGCTTTAGATGGCGGGCATTCAGACGCCAGCTTGTCTGCTTGGGATAAGATTCAGACAGCATTGATGCCGCTTAGTGGCAAACTGCGTAATGCCGTACAAAAGCAGTTGAACGAACACAGAGCACGCTACCAGGAATTAAAGGATTGGAAACTTTTCGCTTCCGCCGAAAAAAAGAAAGAACTTATTACCGCTATGCAGCTGCTCTTAGAATCGGATATTCAAGGCGCGGAGCGCGCTAAAGCGATTAGCGCTGCACATCAAGAATGGAAAACGCTGGGGCGGTCACAGCAGAATGAATCGCTGTGGAAGAAATTTAAAAAGCTGTCTGACGATGCCTACGCTCCGTGTAAAGGCCATTTTAAACAGCGAAAACAATCGCTAGTTGAAAATTTCGACAACCGCGTCGCGCTTTGCGCGCAACTCGAGGCTGATTTCGAGCGCCTAAGCAGTGCAGACATAGCAGCAGCTGAGAATGGCGACTCAAGCGAGAATACCAAGGCAAATGAACAGCGCCTCGCAGCGGAAATCGGCACCATTATCAGCGCTGCAGAACAGCGCTGGAAAGACACAGCGCCGGTTGAGCAAGCCAAGATAAAAGAACTGCAAAAGCGCTATTACGGACTTCTCAATAATTTGCGTAAGTTACGCCGCGAAGCGAGCCAAGAGAACGCCAATCGTAAACTCGAAGCGATTGCCCAAGCCGAAGCCTTAGCGGCCTCTGATGACCGCGCTGAAGCTATGCGTGCAGCCAAAGAGCTTCAACGCCAATGGAAAGAAATAGGCCCCAGCAATCATAAAGATGATCAGAATTATTGGCGCGCCTTCCGCGCCGCGTGTGACAACATTTTCACCCGCGAGACGGGCGATTTAGCCGAGGGCAGACCGCGCAGAGAAAACGCTGCGAGTCGTAATTCGAAGACAGCCCATGCCGATATCGACATAGCGAAGGTCAGCGCCGAGCTCGACGCATTGCTCAGCTCGCTTGAGTCACTGCTTGCCCTTGATGACGAGGAGTTTAGGCAAGCTCGTGAGCAGTACCAAGATCAGTCCCAACAGTTCTCTGCGGCACTTAGCCCTAAGCTTGGGAATCGCGGCAAAATCTATACCGAGCGATTTACTACGCTTAAGCGTCGATTCGATACGCGTTATAAAGCGCTTCCCGACAAGAGACAGCAGCAGCGGATCGCGACGGTGAGTGCATTAACTGACAAGCTCGACGCATTTGAAGCAAGTCTCCTAAGCGCTAAAGACGCTGACGAGTTTGCGACTGCGAAAGCTGCCTTTGATTCGGAAGACTGGAAGGCGCTAACAAGGCCTGATGACGATTCGTTCACAGCCATTTTAGACGCACGCCTCGCGTCGTTACTCAAGGCTACCAAAGCTGCCGATCTAGACAAGTTAAGCAGTGAGGCTGCAATCAGTGCCGCAAGGCTTTGCACAGAACTTGAAATTAGCGCCAATGTAGACACGCCAAGTGCAGATCAGGCGCTCCGCATGCAGTTGCAATTAGAACAGCTTAAAGCCGTGTTTGGGCAAGCCAAGCGTTCAGCTGCTGACGTTATCAAGCACTCGCGCGATGAACAGTTGAGACTGCAATGCCTAGGCCCCCTCTCGCCAGAAAAACGAAAAGAACTGCGCGAGCGCTTTGACGTTGCGGCTGCAAAACTAAACCGCGGATAGCACGGTGAGCTATAATTGCGGGTGTAGCGCAGAACCGACGAGTCTTGCTCGCCAGCTAGACTTTAAGTATCGCGCTATTCGCATAGCTGCGCAGCCAATACGGTTGTAGCTCCGCTGCTACGCTGCTCAGACGATGTTCGAAGGCCAACAAATCGTCTGCTTTGACTTGCCAATTTGCGAGAATATCTGAGGCTTTAAGGATTTCCGCCTCGGTGAGTTGCCCCTCGTCGAGCAATCTTTGTAGCGCAAGATAGTTAATATCCTGAAGCCGATAATTAGCAAGTATTTGCGCATCGATTGCCGTAGCAATTTTTTCAGGCTCATCCGAATCGAGTTCCAATTCTTCTCCAAACGCCACATGCACGGCGCCTTTTTCACCCATCATCCCTGTCACTATCGAACGAATGTCGCTGCCTTCGTCTTTCTGAAACCGGCCCTCTTTCTCACGCATATAGAGTTCTTGTGCCTTCAACGTATCGCAGGCATCGTATTGGTAAGAAAGAGTCACCGGAATGATATGCAGCCGGCCTAGGCTCTCACGCATCGGTTCTTTGCGGTATGCGATAGCGAGCATTTTCAACAGCGCAGGGTCAGTCCGATCTATTCCGTCTTTCGCTCGGCCCTCACGCTGCGCTATCCAAACATTGCTTCCCGTCTCGATGCAGTAATGGATGTATTCTGATAACAACCTTAGTGAGGCAAGCAGCTCTCGTCCCTTAACCGAACGCTTAACGATGAAGCTTTTATTAAGCCTCATCAAATCGGACACAAAGCGCTTCTTCAATAGATTATCGCCAATCGCTATCTGTAGCGTCTCGAATCCTGCGTGATAAAGCATGTAGTTTACGAACGCTGGGTCCATGGCGATATCGCGGTGATTGCAAATAAAGACATAGCTTCGCCCAGGCCTCAGATTTTCAAGACCCGAATGCGTGAGCGACGTCGTCGTCTCCTCGATCATCTTGTCCATGTATGTCGCGATCACGTGCTGGATTTCACGGATGCTATCGACGCCGCACAGCTGCTTTTTTAACTTTGATTTCGCGAATATTCGCGCTACGAAAGGGAGGACGCGTGAGAAATTAGGCGCATAAAAGCGGGCGATACTGTCGAGCATTTCAGCATCTCGCAGCAGTGACTCAAGGACCGCTTCCACCTCATCGTCTTGATACGGCCTGATCTCTTGAAACTTGTCCATATTCCCTCGACATAGTAGGCGTTCACGATCGCTTTCATAAGCTGATGACACTCACCTGAAAGGTGGTGCTGCCTGACATTATTACTGGGCGAATTTTACTGGTTTCCCACACTAATAGGTAGCGAGGCTTCTGTGATTAGCTTCGACGTTCTCTACGCTATTTGTGTTCGACACCTAGAGAATCGACATACGCATTCAACGAGTCTAGCAGCGACTCGACCTCAGCCCCTCCTCGCCCCCTCGCCTCAGCGACGCCGGCAGCGTAGATTTCTCGGGCATGCCTGTCATTGACGCGGGACAAACAAAAGCTCTGCCACTGCTTGCACTCGCCGTCCGTGAGGGTCTCAGGGTAATTGCGCGCGCGATAACGAAACAGCATCTCTTTTAATCGCGGGTCTCTAAAGGGGATATCCAGACGCCCAAGATCGGCTGGCGCTGACCGGCGCACGGTTTGCATCAATTTTTTGTCTGAGTCACCGAAAAAACCCGTATAAATCATAAAATCTGGATCCGTCTCGGCCGCGCCTTCGTTTGCACGCCCAAACGCGGTCGTCACAGTCGCCGCTGCATCTGCTGCTTGAATAGCCTCAAAATGCCGTTTCCAAATCGTATTATCTAGGCCGTAGTGGGCCGCAAGCCCCTCATCGAGCACCCCTATTGGCGCTATGACTGGGCATTTATTAGTTGCAATAACATGCAGCGGCACCGCGTCCTCTCCTTCGGGAAGTTCGCTCCGACGCTTATAGAGTCTCGTCGCCAACTCCTCGGCGGAAAGGCTTAGCCAATGCGCGGGGTCTACCCGAAGATCGCAAGCGATAATTGCGTTATTGTTAGTGGGATGCGGACAGAGCGGCATGACAAAGGACAGACAACCCTGTCGCGCAGGAAAAGCCATCGATACAAACAGCACCGGTTTGTTTGTCACCAGGTCAAATTGCGCCCGAACCGCAGCCTTAGAACGAAGTCCGTAGGCATAATCATAAAGTTTAGGCTGACCTTTACGCAGGAGTTTTGCCATTTCGATGGTTGCAATAACATCAGCAAGCGCATCATGCGCCGCGCCGTGCTCGATACCGTTAGCCACCGTCAGTTGATCTAGCCTAAAACTGCGCGAACCGTCTTCACGCAGCGGCCACTTAATCCCATCGGGGCGAACGCCAGCGCACAGGCGCACGACATCGATAAGATCCCAGCGTGAATTACCGTTCTTGTATTCGCGCTCGTAAGGGTCGTGAAAATTGCGGTAGAGCAACTGCCTTGTCATCTCGTCATCGAAACGCAGACTGTTATACCCTCCGACACAGGTACCGGGCTCTGAAAATTCGACCAGGATGCGCTCGATAAACTCACGCTCGCAAAGTCCTTCAGCCGCAGCCTTCTGAGGCAAGATGCCGGTGATATAGCAGGCCATCGGCTCAGGGAGGAAATCCGGACTCGGCTTACAATAGAGCAGCAGAGGCTCACCGATAATATTTAGGTCTTCATCGGTGCGGATGCCTGCGAACTGCGAGGCTCGGCCGCGCTTCGCGTCTTTACCGAAGGTCTCGAAGTCGTACCAGTAGATGCTTTTGCCCGCCATCCTTCTCTTCTCCAATTTTCTCTTTAATTCGATGCGGTTATTGACGCTCCGCTGTATGAAAAGGAGCCGCTTCGCAGAAAGGCGTTATCGGCGATTACAGCGTGGCGCGCAACTGTAGTAGACTTATCGGCGGTTAGCCTCTCAACCTCAGCTTAGAGGGCAGATCATTTCGAGAAACGAGGCACTCAGGCTATTCATAACAGTCAGCAGCATCA
>Ga0206130_10002202_pt1 | contig 27354 bp, 21 predicted proteins | sample Helgoland_Spring_9_FD_148637 | JGI IMG/M metagenome (GOLD analysis project Ga0206130, IMG submission 148637) | Pelagic subsurface seawater microbial communities from Kabeltonne, Helgoland, North Sea - Helgoland_Spring_Bloom_20160512_1 | ecosystem: Environmental > Aquatic > Marine > Epipelagic ...
TCGGCGTCGACAAGGGCAAGGTACGCCTCTCGCGCAAAGCCGCTCTTGAAGAAGCCAAGGAAGCAGCTGAAGAAGAAGCTCCAGCAGCTGACGAAGCACCAGCCGCTGACGAAGCGAGCGAAGAAACCACAGCAGCCGAGTAGTCAGACGCTGCAACACGTTTAACCCAACAGCGGTCACCGAAAGGTGGCCGCTTTTTTTGGGCTCTTCGTCACTTTGCAAACATCACACGGACCGAATCTCCGCTAACGTGGGAGCCGGCATGAACTGCCGACGCAGCAAAGCGGAGGTGGTGGAAACTATTCAGGTTCGAGACTACCGTTTTGGTATTTGCAGGTCTTCCCTGCAAACCTAAGTAAGCCCAAAGACTACTCCGACAACAGTTGAACGATTGCCTCAGCAGCAGCAGTTGCAGAGGCAGGATTTTGCCCTGTGACTAAACGTTGATCAACGACTACATTAGGCTTAAAGTTGTCTGCCGCTACGAAGATCGCTCCTTTAGACTGCATTTCAGACTCGAGTAAAAACGGCACAATTTCAGTCAGCTTAACCGCGGCTTCTTCGTCGTTGGTGAAGCCTGTCACGCGCTTGCCGTCTAGTAAGTGACGTCCGCCACTCAGTTTAACATTTAGTAAAGCTGTTGGACCATGACACACCGCACCAACAATCCCACCCTGCTGATAGATTTGTGCGACTCGTTCAGCGACGCTACGCGATTGCGCAAAATCCCACATGGTCCCGTGTCCACCCGCGAGAAAGATCGCTTTGTAGTTGTCCGTATCGACTTCGTCTAGGTTCAACGTATTCGTCACCGATTCAACAACTGCCAGCGTATCCCAAAATATCCGGTTCACTGGATCTTCCAAGTCAAAGCTTTTAGGATCCATCGGTGCAAACCCACCAAGCGGACTGGCGAAGTCGACTCGATAGCCCGCTTCGGTGAATACATGCCAGGGATGAGATACCTCGGATAAAAAATAACCTGTCGGCGCTCCCGTATCACCCATTTCACCGTGGTTCGTCACCACGATCAAGATCTGCTTATCTTTAGTAGCCGCTGAAGCTGAAACGACCAAAAAGAAGGCGAAAATAACATTTAATAGATGCATGATTGACGCAAAGCCGATCCTCTAGATTTGTCAATTCCGCACACCTTTATACCGCGGCGGAATATATCGAAACCGAGTATCACCTTGGCCGCTCCGACCTCCGCGTCGTCCGCACTGCAACTGCATCTCCTCCTCGTCGTCCGCACTGCAACGTAGCGAGCGGGTTTATCCCGCGATTATGCCCTTGGGTGCGATCAGTCCTGGCGATCCGTCCTGGCGTAAAGCCAGTCGCTACGATCGCACCGCAGGCCGGCAGGTGAACACATTGGAGGGGCATCGTCCCGATGCCCGCACCCCAGCAGCGGACATTAAGACGATATACCTCCAAAAGATAGTCAATCCGTAAAACGCGCTGCGATGCGAAGCATCGGGAGGGACGACCTCCGCGTCGTCCGCACTGCCGCACTGGGAATCCGCTTCCTGCGGGTGGAGGGAGTCGTAGCACAGCGTGCTGCGGGTGGAGGGAGTCGAACCCTCGTCTCAACCTTGGGAAGGTCACATAATAGCCGTTATACGACACCCGCGCTGCAATAACGACTGACTAAGTGTGGATTGCGGATCTTCGTCAATTCGGAAAGGATGGGGATCTATCAGCTTAACGGAAGGGATGAGCTCTGCCTCGTCAGCAGCGCGGAAGGACGCAAGGTTCAGCGGACGGCGCGGAGGCCGTCCCTCCCGAGGCTCTCACCATAAAAAAACCCGCTCCGAAGAGCGGGTTTTAAAATGGTGGTGAGAGCCGGATTGGTTCACTGTGTTCGGCCCTGCGGGCTCGCGCTAAAGCGCGCCCCTTCTCCGCCCGCGAGCGGGCTACGTCAAACCAGCGGCTGGTTCTTCATCCGGCTCTCACCATAAAAAAACCCGCTCCGAAGAGCGGGTTTTAAAATGGTGGTGAGAGCCGGATTCGAACCAGCGAACTCAAAGAGAATAGATTTACAGTCTACGTGCTTTAGCCACTTGCATATCTCACCAAGGGGAAAGCTCGGGACTGTAGGAGTGTTTTGCGGCTTGCCAAGTAATTTTTTCAAATTTCTTCGGTGTATTCACAAAAGAGTTTTGCAATACCAGACCTCGCTGTCAGGAAGCCCCTCGACAGCTTTTCTTTTTGACTGTCTAGGAGATGCCGAAAGAACGTTTTAGCCTGAATAATTTGCCGAACTGGATGCGAGGACGCTTTGATGACACTCAGCGTTTTCTAATGCTGTGCATCTGTGCAGGCGTGCTCTGCGGGCTCGTCGGGGTGAGCTTCCACTTGGCAATTACCGGAATTTTCGAGGCGCTGTTTCATTTTTACCAAGGTCTGGGCATCTGGGCGCTACCAGCCATGGTGCTCTCGCCGGCATTGGCAGGTCTGATTGTCGGCCTGATGATTCACCATGTCTCCCCCACTGCCAGTGGCTCGGGGATCCCACAGACCAAAGCGGCCTATTACCAAAATTTCGGCGTAATCAAGACCTCGGAAGCGTTTTGGCGCTTCATCATCGGCACGATCTCGGTGGCCTTCGGTAATAGCCTGGGTCGTGAAGGACCGACGGTGCACATCTGTAGTGCGGTGTCTTCGAAGTTAGGTCGAGTCTTCGGCTTGGGCAAGCTGCGCGTACAAGCGATGATTCCAGTCGGTATGGGCGCGGGTATCTCGGCAGCGTTCAACGCGCCGATCGCAGCCATCACGTTTGTGTTTGAAGAGCTGCTCGACAATTTCAGTAGTAAAGCGCTGGGGGGCATCCTCATTGCCGTGGTGGTTGCCGCGGTCGTCGAACGTACTTTGCTCGGCGAACATGCCGCCCTGCAAGCCGACACCACCTTCTTCCACACCTCGTGGTGGATGCTCATCTGCTTGGTGATGGGGCCGACTGCTGGCTTGATAGGCCACTTATTTACACAATCGCTACTCAAGTTACGCGCTCATTTCAAACAATGGCAGACCATACCGAATTGGGCAAAGCCGGCACTCGGCGGCCTAAGCGTCGGCCTCATGGGAGTCACGGTGTATCACTTCAGTGGCGGTAACCTCGGCGTCTTTAGTATCGGCTATACGGATCTCAACGCTGCTCTAAATGGCAATCTAACCTGGACAGTCATTCTGCTATTATTGGTCGGCAAGTTGGTGGCGACAACCGTATGCTACGCATCTGGCAGTAGCGGTGGTATTTTCGCGCCCGTCATCTTCATCGGCAGTATGATCGGCGGTTTATTTGGAGTCGTGCTAGTGCGCTTTGGCGCCGAACCCTCTGTGGCGGCTGGCGCAGCCCTACTTGGCACCGGTGCCTTTTTTGCTGCGGTGATTCGTTGCCCACTGACCTCCGTCATTATCATTTTTGAGATGACCGCCAATTATTCGCTAATTCTGCCTTTGATGATCGGCAACTTCTTGGCTCACGTTATCTCTGCCAAGCTAAGCCCCATCCCGATTTACGACGCACTGCTCCTACAAGACGGCATTAGCCTCAAAAAGCTTCCAGCGTATCGTGGCGAGCAGGATTGGCGCAATCTTCCCGTCAGCACGATCATGACGCATGACTCCCTCACCGTGATCGGCACTTTAGACGCCAAGGAAAATCTGGCGCACCTTAAAGCTGGCGGCCGCAAGCACCATGGCTACCCAGTCGTCGCAGAGTTCAACTCACAAGAACTGCTAGGCGTGATCACGCACCACGAGCTACAGGAAATGGTCGCAGCAAATGACGAACAACTGATCAGCCAATGGATCGAAGGGCACAAGGTCATCGAAATCTATCCAGACAGTTCCATTCGCGATGCAGCCAATACACTGGTTATTAAAGACGTGCTGCAAGCTCCGATCGTCAGCCGTAACGATCCAACCAAGCTGCTGGGCATCGTCACACTGCACGATATCGCCCGTCAGCAAAATGCGATCGAAGAAACCATCGATCGCTAGCCAGAGCGGCGCAACCGACTAGGCAGAGCCAAATTGCATACTACGGGCAAGCTCTGGCGCCAATGCCGAGAGTTGATCACGATAACAGCGGATGAAACCGTGAAGATTTTGTTGATCAATTTCGCGAGCATCGACGAACAGCCGATAAGCTAACTCCGGAACGTCATAAGAGATGGCGCACATCTCATCGATCAACGAACGAAGGTCATCCTTAGTCTGTGATGTAAAGTGGCACGACGCGGTCAATCGCTCGGCCCAAAGATCTAAATCAGCTGCCTCATCCATGCGCACCATCTGACTCAAGGCCGCACCAAGACTGACTAACACACGTGTCCGACGATTACTACGCCGCTTCGGAGCAACACGCCAGAACTGACGAAAGCTCTCGATAAAATAAGGCTGTTCTAAAAAGCGGCTAAAATCTTGTTCACGTTCGGCGAGTGGCAAGGTTCGCACTTGTGGGGCATGATATTGAGCGGTTTTCCAACCCATCACCCATGACTTCAGTGTGCCGAACTCAGTGGAGGGCATGGCTAAGCCATGCATCAGACTATGTGTCGCAGCGGCCTCTCGCAGGCCTTCAGGTAGGAGCTTGAGGATGCCACTACCGAAGTAAGCGACGTCGCGTGGTTGCAGCAAGTAGGCATCGATCCGCGCACGAATCGAGCGCTCCTCTTGTGCCGTTGGCGGGCCTTCCTCATACAGCTCAATGGTCCAACGTTGCATTTCACCCAAGGCGTTCTCACCAGCAATAAATGCATGGATATCCGACCAATGCGCAGTCGCTCGCGTGCCCGCCAGCTCCCAAGTCATACAATACGCCATACTGACGATAAGGAATTGTTCTGATCCAGTTTTTTGTAATCTAGTCACCAGCGATTCAAATGTTTAAAAATCCGTTTACTGGCCAAAGAAAGAGACCACAAAATCTGTAAAGTAGGCATCCACATAGCGGTCAAAGCCAAGAAAATAAACCAAGCCACCGACTGCCAGCATCGGGCCGAAGGGTACTTGCGATCCAAACGCGACAGACTCGCCACTCTCTTCCGCGGCCTCGCTTCCACTCGTGCCCCCGCGCTGCTTCCAGCCGAAGATGCGCCCCAGCAGCAACACTGGCAGCAAAATGAGCGTACCGATAAAGGCGCCGCCAAACATGGCAAAAACCGCGCCCTGCCAACCACAGAATGCGCCAATGAAGCCGACAAATTTGACATCGCCCTCCCCCATTGCTGGCTTGCGAAACACGATCTCGCCGAGTACCGCGATCCAATACACTAGCCCGGCACCAATCAGCGCACCAATGATTGAGTGCACGCCAGACTCGATATTCGCGATGATCGGTTGGCCCTCAACGCCTTGCAATGACGGAAATAAAATCGACAGCAGCACACCAATCAGCATGCCACCAATAGAGAAACGATCCGGAATAATCATATGATCCAGATCGATAAAAGTCGAACAGATCAAAAACGCAATGAACAGGAAACCGATCATCGCGACAACCGGGGGATGCATGACCCATGACGCATAAAACAGCACAGCTGTAAGCAATTCGATCGCAGGATAGCGCGCGCTAAATTTCTCGCCACAGCAACTCGCGCGACCACGCAGAAACACCCAAGTCAAAATCGGGATATTATTATACCATGCAATTGGCTTCCCGCAGGCACAGGTCGAGCCGGGAAAGACCACGGAACGTTCCGCAGGGATACGATAAATACAAACGTTTAAAAAACTCCCGACAATCGCTCCAAAAATGAAGCTAAAGGCCGCGAAGAACCAAGGGTAGTCGGCGTTAATATAGGTAAAAGTCTCAAGCATAACGGGGCGGAAGTTTCAAAGAATGACAGGCTGCATTCATCATCGCATCGGCATCAACTTTACTGTGCGTCCAAAGTTCAAGTGAGCGCGCACCTTGATGGACGAGCATGGATAGCCCATTTGCAATCGGCAGCGCGCGCGCACTGGATTGCTCTAGCAACGCAGTCTTGGTTGGATTATAAATCATATCATAGACTTTCCAACCGACAGGCAGTTGCGCCACGTCGATTGGTGCGGGATCGCTTGTTTGCAGGCCCAGAGATGTCGCATTGACCACCACGCCACACTCCGGCAAGTCTTGCGGCAAATTATTTAAGGCAAACGTCCGTGTCGGCGGGGTGCCCGATACTCCGCCGAGCACTGCCAGCAGATCCTGTAACCGCTCGGGCGTACGATTACCGACATACAACTGCGCACAGTCGGAAAGCATACACTGCACCGCAGCGGCTCGTGCCGCGCCACCAGAACCGAGCAAAATCACATTGGCATCTTTCAGCGGCACACCCAGATCCAACTCCAGCCCACGCGACAAGCCATAGCCGTCGGTATTAAAGCCATCATAACCGAGTTCATCCCAAACTAGTGTATTTACCGCCCCCATACTTTTCGCATCAGGCGAGATGCCTTGAATTAAATCCAGCGCCTGCACCTTATGCGGGATCGTTAGATTTAACCCCAAAAAGCAGCGCTTGTGAAACAGCGCCAATGCCTGAGCGAAATCCTCGGGCGCAATATCGAAGCGATAATAGGCCCAATCAATGAAACGCGAGTCTGTCTCTCTCAACTTTGCCAACGCGGCATTATGCATGGCCGGGCTGACTGAATGCTGAATCGGATGGCCGATCACAGCCAGCGGAGTGCCGCTAAATTCGGTCGTTTCGAGATCCCTAAGGGTATAAGTTTTTTCGGTATTCACTGCGTTGTTATAACGATGAGAGTATATACTTAAGTCAGTATCTCAAATAGTTACGAGCCGATTCCATCGGCAAGACCGGAAAATATTTTGGGGCACAAAAATCACCGCGGAGAACCGACACCCAAGCAGTGATCGCGGGGTAAACCCGCTCGCTACTCTCGTCTTCTGCCGTAGCGACTGGCTTTACGCCAGCAGAACCCAAGCAGTGATCGCGGGGTAAACCCGCTCGCTACTCTCATCGCCTGCCGTAGCGACTGGCTTTACGCCAGGATAACCCAAGCAGTGATCGCGGGGTAAACCCGCTCGCTACTCTCGTCTCCTGCCGTAGCGACTGGCTTTACGCCAGGAGAACCCAAGCAGTGATCGCGGGGTAAACCCGCTCGCTACTCTCATTTCCTGCCGTAGCGACTGGCTTTACGCCAGGAGAACTCGGGCGCATTACTCAAAATCAACCCTTCTCACCGAGCACTTCTCAGCTCTCAAGTCTCAGCTCTCAAGTCTCAGCTCTCAAGTCTCAGCTCTCAAGTCTCAGCTCTCTTGCACCATACAGCGCAGTACCGACACGAATCTGCGTCGAACCCGCGGCAATCGCCACTTCCAGGTCACCAGTCATGCCCATCGAGAGCTCAGTCAACGGCAGCTTATACTCACCCGACAGCCGATCGCGCAGATCACGCAAGCCCTCGAACGCTGCCTTGGCCACATCAAGATCATCGTCGAGCGGCGCAATCGTCATCAAGCCGTCAACTTGTAAAGACTCGGCTGCAACGGCTGCCTCCAGCGCCGCCTTCATCTCGCCGACCCTGAAACCGTGCTTGTTGGGATCGGCACCGGTATTGCATTGCAGCAGAATGGAGAGCTTTTTTTCCGCCTGCGCGGCACAGCGATTGAGGCGATTTAACAACTTCAGTGAATCCACCGACTGCACTCGATCAAACATCGCCACGGCGTCTTTCGCCTTATTCGACTGTAAATGACCGATTAACTCCCAACGCACCTCGCCCGGACATTGTGCATGCTTCTGGCTCGCTTCTTGCACACGGTTCTCGCCCACTGCCGTCAAGCCAGCACGAACTGCATACAGCACCGCATCCAACGGATGGTTTTTGGTGACGGGTAGCAGTTGAACGCTGTCGACCGCGCGGCCCACACCGACACAGGCGGTGTTAATACGAGTTTTCACCTGTTTTAAATTACTTTCAAAGGCTTCAAAGGAAATCATAATCTATTAGCTGAGATATTAAGCTTTATATTTTAAAATAAGAAAAACTGCTTATAGTATTGCGGTACCATTAGGTGAGTTTATAGTCAATCACATGCATATTGAAAACTTTAAGATTTTTTCCGATCTTGTGGAGAGTGAAAGTTTCTCACGCGCTGCAAAGCTAAACGGAATCACACAATCTGCCGTAAGCCAACAACTACGTGCGATGGAAAAGCATTTCAGCATACTGATCGTTGATCGCAGCCAGAAGCAATTTCGCCTCACACGCGAAGGTCAAAAGCTCTACGAATCTGCCAAAGAGATGCTCTACCTGTACGATAAGCTCAACAGTGAGTTGCAGGAGATGAAGAAAGTCATCAGCGGCACGATCCACATTTCCACCGTTTATAGTATTGGCCTGCATGAGTTGCCGCCCTACGTAAAAGTCTTTTTAGCCAAATTCCCAGAAGTGAATATCCGTGTGGAGTATCGCCGCGCCAATATGGTTTACGAAGACATTCTGACCAATTCCATCGACTTGGGCCTGATCGCCTATCCACAGAAGCACAAGCAACTGGAGGTGCTGCCCTTCCACGACGATATTCTGGTGTTGGTCGTCAGCCCTGAACATCCCTTCGCGCAGCGCAACAGCGTCGATATCCAAGATGTGGCCGGCCAAAAATTCATTGGTTTCGAACCAGACATTCCAACTCGTAAAGCGACCGACATTATCTTCAAGGAAGCCAACATCGAAGCCGAACCAGTCATGGAGTTCGACAATGTCGAAACCGTGAAGCGCGCGGTCGAGATCAACGCCGGCATCGCAATCCTGCCGCAAACGACCGTCATTCGCGAAGAGGCGCAAGGCTTACTCAAGGTGCTGAAATTCAAAAATCAGACCTACAAGCGCCCACTGGCTTTGATCCACCGCAAGGGCCGCGTGCTCACTCCAGCGATCAAGAAGCTGATTGATCTATTGACTTCGAAGGATCTCAACCGCCTCGAAGAGCTAGAAGAAGAAGTGGTCAACGTAGGCGAAGAGTAGGTCTTCACGCCAGTCCTTGCAAAAAGCGTATACCACTCCGGCATACGCTTTTTTGTATGCTCACCGCGCTCACACAAATAAAATGCAGAATGAGCCCGCGCGATGCTTGCAGTAATTCGCTAGGAACTTTTACTCGTGCCTGATGGACTCCACTCTATACGAATTATGAAGCTTTTCTACACCTTCGCCAGCACTTACACATTTGCCCTCTGTTCTGTCCTATCGGGGCTCCCACAAGGGATTGAACACATCCAGACGCTCGATGGCATACAGGAATACCGCCTCAGCGAGAATGGGCTACGCGTGTTGCTAATGCCTAACCCAGGCCTGCCCGTCGCGACCGTGATGGTCACCTACCAAGTCGGCGCACGCAATGAAGTGGCTGGCACGACTGGCGCGACCCACATCCTGGAACACATGATGTTCAAAGGCACCGACCGCTTTAATAGCAGTGACGGCTCGGACTATTCCAGTGAAATGGAACGTATTGGCGCGCGCTCAAATGCCACCACCTATTTCGACCGCACCAACTATTACGCGACGCTGCCGAGCGAATATGTCGCACACACCATCGAGCTAGAGGCCGACCGCATGCGCAATCTGCGCATCCGCGAAGCAGACCTCGCCTCTGAAATGACCGTCGTGCGCAACGAATACGAACGCGGCGAGAACAGCCCCGTCAGCACCTTGATTAAAGAAATCTATTCGGCTGCCTTCGTCGCACACCCCTACACACACCCGACCATCGGCTGGCGTTCAGACATCGAGAGCACTACTCCCGAAAAGTTGCGGGCTTTTTATGATGACTTTTACTGGCCCGAAAACGCAGTGCTCACCGTGATCGGCGGCTTCGACATTGATGCCACTCTCGAAGCTGTGCAGCAATTTTACGGTGCGGTGCCCAAAGCACCACACACGATTCCCGTGGTAGAAACCATCGAGCCCAAGCAACTCGGCCCCCGTCGACTGATAATCGAACGCAGCGGCCAAGTCGGCGTCGTGATGACCGCATTCAAAGCACCTGCCGGTGCCCATGAAGACTGGGCAGCGCTCTCTTTGATCGAGCAAATCGTCGGTGCCGACAAAACCGGCCGCCTCTATCGTGCGCTTGAAGACCAAGGCAAAGCCAGTTCCACCTTCACTTATGCACCACAGCTTCGCGACCCCAGCCTCTTTACACTCGGTGCTTATTTAACTGCCGAAGCCACCCACGAAGAGACCGAAGCTATCATCCTTAATGAGATCAAAAAACTAATCGGCGGTGGCGTCACCGTAGACGAACTGGCGCGCGCCAAATCAGTCATTCAAGCCAACACCGTTTACGGCCGTGATGGCCCTTATGCGATTGCCGACCAAATCAACGAAGCGATCGCCATGGGTGATTGGACCAACTACGTCAACCTCCCGAAAGCAATTCAAAATGTAACTGCCAAAGAGATCAAACGCGTCGCTGCCAAATATTTCATTCGCAATCATAGCACCACCGGCTGGTTCGTTCCACAGCAATCGAGCACCGTCGCGCACCTCAGCCACAGCGCTCATGGGCCGCACTACTTCCGCGATCCTGCCGTCTTCGGCCCGAGCCACAACGCCCCCGAAACAAACGCTCACAGCAGTGCAAGCACTCACGCCAGTGTAAGCCAAGCGCCGCTAGTCGATTTCTCAAGCCACATGCAACGCGCCAGCATTGCGGGCATCGAGATCATCGCCATCGACATGCCAATCCACGACGTCGTCTCTTTCGTCGGCAGCTTTGCCGCAGGCGAGACACTCAGCCCAGTCGATGCCCCTACACTTGCCGGCCTGACCGCGTTGATGCTCGACAAAGGCACCCAGCGCAACGACCGCTTTGCGATCGCCGAGCGTCTTGACACCCTCGGCGCTGGTATCGGATTTTCAGCGAGCGCACACAGTCTCGGCTTTTCCGGTCAATTCCTCCGCGAAGATGCTGGTGCTGTCATGGGCCTACTCGCCGAACAATTGCGCGAACCCGCATTCGATGCCGAGGTACTCGAAACGTTAAAGAGCCGCCAAAGCGCGGGGCTGCTGCAAGCGATCGACAATCCTGACTACAGAGCCAACGCACAAGTCGCACGCCTGCTTTACCCGAAAGGCCACCCGAATTACTCCGACGAAATTGATGTGCTACTCGAAGATCTAAAGGCCACCACCATATCAGACATCGCGCAGTTTCATGCTGATCACTACGGCCCGAAGTCGATGCGACTGGTCTTCGCTGGCGATATTGACTTCGAGCAACTCACCGCCGCGGTCGAATTTGCCTTCGAGGGCTGGAGCGGAGGTGTCGATTACCCTGCCGAACTGCCCACACAGCTGAAAAATATTCAGCAATCTAAGCGTATCCACATCGCGGATAGAACCAGTGTCGCAGTGCACTACGCACAAAACACTGGCATTCAACGCAACGACGACGACTACATTCCATTCATGCTCGGCAACTACATACTTGGTGGCAGCTTCAACTCCCGGCTGATGCAAGCAGTACGCAAGCAACAAGGCCTAACCTACAGCATCCGCTCTGGTCACAGTGGCGATATTCTCACACCCGGTAACTGGAGCCTCAGCGCCAGCTTTTCGCCCGCGCTGCTCGATCAAGGCCTAGCCGCGACCGAAGCGGTCTTTACCGAATGGTATGAACAAGGCATCAATCCAGCCGAAGTACAGAAAGCAATCGATACACTCTCCGGTGCTTATTTGGTTGGGCTCTCCACTACAGCTAGGGTCGCTGGACAAGTACTCAGCTTCGTGCAACGCGGATTCGACCCAGAGTATATCGATGAATACCCGCAGCACTTGCGAACTGTTACAGCCGAACAAGTCAACCGCACCATCCGCCAACATCTAAAGCCACAGCAGCACACGCTCGTCGTCGCGGGCTCACTCAACACGCCACAAGAGGCGGAGCCTGCAAGCATTCAGAAGCAACAAGACATCTCCATCCGCCTCGACACACCCGATGCCGGTTGGAGCATCGAAATCGACAAAGTTTATCGCACCAGCGAAAGTCTCGTCGTAATCGCCCAACTCGAGCACGGCGGCGATATCGCTGCCGCCGTCATCAGCACCGCATCCGACAGCGTCAGCATTCCCAGCACCGACCCAGCGCTGACGATGAGGTACTACATCCTCGGCAAAACGTGGGACTGGGGGGTTGCTCTCGACTACACATTCATCGACTCGATGGACGCCTTCGGCGCCGCACTTGATCGAGCTGAACTAATCTACGAAAAATAAATTCGCAAACTTTTCGGTTGCCCGACAGCACAATTCCAGACGTGATAGCGGACTTTAAAACCTGCACACTTCCACACTCTCCACAGTTTTTTCACCATGCCTAAAATCGACATCGAAACCCTCAAATTCATTCTGCAACGCAACGAGCCCGACATCCGCAAGATCGCTGGTATCATGCAGGAAATTGAACTGGAGCTCAAAGCAGAGGAAGAAGAAAAGGCCCTGCGCCCGCCGGCAGTTAAGAAGCAAAACGTCCTGCTGGTCTCCGACCCTGACGGCTCACTAAAGGAGAAAGACATCGTCGGCTGGATCGCGCAAATCCCTGAGGACGACGACATCAGCACTACAGCTGGCCGCATCCACAGTGCCGCCCACGAATTTAACACCACGCCCAAAGGCATCCGCATGCCCGTCGAAACAATCGGTGAAGCCTGCGAGGTGATTTCAGCTAAATTCTTCAAAGAACAAAATGTATGGGTCAAATCCAAGACCCCGTTGCTCATCATTCCGGTCGAGAACAAGATCCCGACCGACAGCGAAGAGTAATTTAAATCAAAGCGACCGAAACGGTCGTTTTTTTTATAGCAGCAACTTTCATTCGTAGAGGCTTTGCCGATTATGCCCCTAGTTGCGAAGAGCGCCCGCGCAAAGGAACCGCCACGGACACTCGCTGTCGTAACGGTAAAATCAAAGCTCTCTGAATCCCAACACCAACAATCCAGAATTATGAAACCATCTAAAATAGCCCAACTCGCTTTTGCACTCTCACTAGCGACCACACCTTTCACAGCAACTCAGACAGCAGGCGCCCACTGCCAAGTGCCTTGTGGTATCTACAACGACAGTGCTCGTGTCGAAAGCATGCTCGAAGATGCAGCCACTGTTACCAAAGCCACGATCATGCTGGTCGAACTCGCAGGCAAGACCGACGCACAATCTCAAAACCAAGCGACACGCTGGGTGCTCAACAAAGAGCAGCACGCGCAAAAAATCATCGCCACCATCAGCGATTACTTCCTCACGCAACGCGTCAAACCGAGCCAAGCCGATTACACCGAGCGCCTGATCAAACACCACGCCGTGATCCTAGCGGCGATGAAGGCGAAGCAGAATGCCGACACCGCTCATGCGACCTTACTCGCTGAAAGCATTAAAGCGCTCAGTGCTTATTATCCTGGGCACGTGCACTAGTAACTAGCTTGCGCGCACCAACACTTTAGCCGCTGCGCCCAAGCCCAAAGTTAGGCTCTCATTCGTTGGCCCGACTTCGAGACGCACAGATTCTGAGCTCAAGTTGCGCGCCACCACGCGCAAGGACACGCCGAGGTTGAGCCCGGCACTAGCAATGTATTGCAAAAAGTCAGGGTCTTGGTCGGTAATACGCGCCACCGAAAGCTGCGTATCCAAAGAGCACGCCACCAAGCTCTCCGAGTTGCCGTGCAATAACTCACCTGCTGCTGAGGGGATCGGGTCCCCATGCGGGTCCTCTGTGGGATGGCCCAGATATTGATCGATCCGCTCAAGTAATAGATCCGAAACCACGTGCTCCATGCACTCGGCCTCTGCATGTACCTCCGACCAATCAAAGCCAAGCACTTCGACTAAAAATTGCTCAATCAAACGATGCCGGCGCAACACATGCAGCGCCAGTTTGCGGCCATGCACGGTCAAATGGACCCCGACCCGCGGCGCATAATCGACCAGACCGGCATCGGCCAATGCCTTGACCATCGTGGTCGCGGTACCAGGCACGACGCCCAAGGCCTCAGCAACACTGCCCATCGAGACCTGATCCTTTCCCGATTTCTCAGAAATGAGGTATATGTGCTTAATATAATCTTCAACCGTAGAACTAGCCATGTGCCAGCCACGATCACTTCTAGAGACCCGCACGCCAAGATCATTTTTTAACAAGCGACATCTTCCAATCGGAGGGACCAGCTCCGTGTGGTCCGAGTCGACCACAAAGCGTGGCAAAAGCTAGGATTGGATCGGCGGACGAGACGGAGCACGTCCCTCCCACAGTTCCCCATTCGACGTCCGTCATCATTGTTAGTGTTGTCAGCTCCACCCCCCTATGAATACTGATCACCTGATGATCGCATTCCTTAAAGCATTCGCCCTCAACACCTGGTACATGGTCGCCGAGATGGCACCTTACTTGATCTTCGGATTCGCGATCGCAGGTCTGCTGCATATTTTGATCCGTAAAGAACAAGTGCAACGCCTACTCGGCAAGCCTGGCCTAGGCGCAGTGTTCAAAGCCTGCTTGATCGGCGTTCCTATACCACTCTGCTCTTGCTCCGTGATACCAGTCGCCGCCTCTCTACACAAGAGCGGTGCGAGCCGCGGAGCCACCGCCGCGTTTCTTAGCTCCACCCCACAAACTGGCGTCGATAGCATCCTAGCGACCTATTCCCTGATGGGTGGCCTCTTCGCCACGGTGCGCGTCGTAGTCGCTTTCGTCTCAGGCATCGTCACCGGATTCCTGATCGAGCTATTTTGCAATAACCGGGTGGAGGACAACGCTCCGCCCAGCTCTCCAGCCTCAAGCCTGAGCCCTAATCTTACTCCTAATCTAAATCCTCAATCAACACCGAGTAAGATTACGAGTATGAGTATGATTAAGACACCTCAAGTCTCTGCCCTCAAGCCTCAGGTCTCTAGCCCTCAGCCCTCCCGCCTCTCAACCGCGCTCCGCTACGGCTTCATCAACCTGCCTGCCGACCTCGCCGCCGCACTACTGGTGGGCCTCGCGCTTGCCGGGCTTATCACGACACTGCTTCCGCCCGATTTGATCAGTGGCCACTTCAGTACCGGTCCGCTCGCCTTCTTACTCGCTACGGCGATCAGCCTACCGCTGTACATTTGCGCGACTGCATCGATCCCGATGGCGTATGCGCTGATGGCCGCTGGACTTTCGCCAGGCGCAGCCCTTATTTTTCTAATCACCGGACCAGCCACCAATACCGCAACCATCATCACCCTCTGGAAAATGCTCGGTCACAAGGCCACCTTGATTTACCTCGGTAGTCTCATTGTCATCGCATGGATCGCCGGTTGGCTACTCAACAGCACTCTCGGCGCACAAACCATCGAGCACAGCGTGCATCAGCACACAAGCATGCAACCAGAATGGTGGCAACACCTCAGCGGTATCGCCTTGATTCTCATTTTGCTAATTTCCTGCTACCTCAATCGACCGCCGAAACCAGCAGCGAAATCCTGTTGCTGCGATTAATGCTGGGCAAGTATTTGCCCAGCGTCGCTCACCGGCTCAGCTGAAAGGTGGTGCTCCAAAAGTGGACCAAGCCAGATATAGGTATCAAATCCTTCAAGGTTCTTTACGTACCAATGGTTCTGCGGTTCCACCAATCAATCGGTCGCCCTCAGCGAGGGTGTAGCCACACAGAAAATCCGCAACAGGCAGCATCCGTGCACCTGGGCGCTGTAGTTCATGGCAGCAAAGCACACCCGCACTGGTGGCGACACGCACTGCAGGGCTAGTACTCAATACCGTGCCTGGCTCGGCAGATGCGGATCCATCCATTTCGACACTCGTTCGACCGATCTTAATCCGTACTTCGCCATGATCAAAATACCCGCCTGGCCACGGCGTAAACGCTCGCAAGCGATTATAGATCGCAACCGCTGGCAAAGTAAAGTCGACGGCCCCATCTTCCTTACGCATCTTTCGACAATACGTAACCAGACTTACATCCTGCTGTTTAAACTGTAGCTCGCCCGCCAGTATCGCCGCCAAGTTCCGGCGCAACAGCGGCACCACAGCCTCGCCCACTTTGACGCGCAACTCAGGCCCCGTATCCTGTTCGCCAATACGGACGGCTTCGAAGTCAGCCACACCGCCAGCATCCATCTCTTTAACGACCTGCATGAGGCCAACCCCGGTCTCGGCATCACCAGAGGCCAGCGCGGTCTCTACTGGCGAAGCGCCACGATACTGTGGAAGCAGTGAGCCGTGAAAATTCAACATCCCATGCTGTGCCGCTTCGCGCAGGGACTTCTGCAAGAAGTGCCCATAGGCCATGACCAGCGCCACCGCGATCTCCTCTACCACCATCCAGTCGGCCAATTCAAACGTCGGTTGTTCGGGCTGCAACAGCTCGACGCCATTCGCCAACGCCCAGGCTGCAACAGGGTTGGGCTGCAACTGCTTACCACGCCCCTGCCGCCGGTCCGGCTGCGAGACCACTGCACGCAGCACACATTCGCCCGCAGCTTCATGCTTTAAGTAATTCAATACAGGCAGGCAGATCGCATCGGATCCAAAAAAAACAATAGCAGGCAGATGACTCATTCGATTCTAAAAAAGGTCTTGTTGGCCGATCGCATCGCGACCCGCGTCGGTCGAAGAGCTGTGTAAAAACAACCAGTGCAGGCTCAACGAATGAAGGTCTGGCTCTTCATAGAGACGACGCAGCAGTAAAGCAGAAGCGAGCGTATCGTACAGCGCACAATGATAATGGCGGCGCTTTGCAGGACAATACAGCGCGGCATGTTTATCTAACGACGTTTGTAAATCAAACAGTACGATCAGATCGCTGAGCTTATGGCTATCAAATTGTGGGTAAATACGACGATACAGATACAAGGTATCCAACCATGGCCCCCAACTAGCGACCGATCGACCCACTGCCGAGAAATCGGGCGAGCTGCGCGGGTACGGCCAAACGCTACGCAACAAGCCATCTTCCACCGCCGCATTATGTGCACAAAGCGGCCCCGTCGCGCGCAGTTGCGCAAAAAAATCCCACTCTGTATCAAAACACGCCTGCTCTGCGGCAGCCTGTTCCGAAATACCGTGCTGCTGACGATCTCGGTCACTGATCGTACCAATTGCAGCGCACAGCCGTGTATAAGTTGCCACGATCTTCGCCCCAGCGAGGGTGACCACGCCATACTCGACAATACCACTCTGGCGGCTGCCTTCAAAATCAATCACATGTATGGGCGTATCAATCACGTAGAGAAAGTTGTGCCGTCTGCGCGAGCACGACAAGACCGGATTTCACAAAGTGAAAGACCAAACCAAACGCCACACCTCAAACAACAAATTCGCAGCGATGGTCATTTTAGCGCAGCCAGCATGCCGATACCAATCGCAGATTAAATTCCTCTGACTCTACGGTTGCCAGAGTATACATCGCACCCCACATTGCTCGATTTTCAACCCGCAACACTAGTCGATATGTCACAACTCACACGCGCCCAAAAAGACGAATTCATTGAATTCATTGCCTACCTTTGCGAGGAGGCTTCCAAAGAGATCCTGCCACACTACGGGCCAGATGTCGAAATCGAGCGTAAGTCCGACAAGACACCAGTTACACTGGCCGACCAAAATGCCGAGAAGCGCATTCGCGAAATCCTCGCCGAGCGCTACCCAGAGCACGGTATCATTGGCGAAGAATACGGCAGCGAGCGCGACGATGCGGATTTCGTGTGGGTCCTCGACCCAGTTGACGGCACCAAGTCTTTCATCTCCGGCGTGCCGTTGTTCGCGACCTTGATCGCCCTACTTTACAAAGGCCGCCCCGTGATCGGCGCCATCAATCAACCCGTGCTCAAACAACTCGTGATCGGCGACTGTGAAACCACGACGCTCAACGGCAAGCCTGTCTCTGGACGTGCTGCCTGCCCTCTGAGCGAAGCAACCCTGTGCACCACCGATCCGATTCGTACCACGCTTTGGCAGAACAATGCCGACTGGACCGCGCTGCCGCCGAAGACCGCACTCTACCGCTCTTGGGGCGATGCAGGTGGCTACATCCTACTCTGCTCCGGCTTCACTGACATCATGTGCGATCCAATGATGGAAATTTGGGACTGTGCAGCGATCATCCCTTGCCTGCAAGGTGCGGGGTTCACTGTAACTGGCTGGAAAGGTGGCGACGCGTTCGATGAACGCTGCATCATCGCAGCCAAAGCGCCGCTGCACGCCGAAGTCATGGCGACACTTTACCCAAACGGACAGTAAGATTGCATTTGATAAAAATCACGCACACAGTCACCTGCAACCGAATCTGCTGTGTCCTCGATTTTTCAATATTTAAAACAAGCCGCAATTGCGGCAAAGGAGTATAACGGCCTCGACTTTTTTCCGCTCCGAAAGTCACTCTCCGGCTATCAAAATGACTTTAAGGGTCATCTCGTCGGTGATACGCGTGCGGGGTTTAATGTCGCTCTGTTGGCATTTCCACAAGGGATGGCTTATGCGTTGATTGCGGGGCTACCGATTCAATACGGAATCTACGGTTCGGCCATCGCGGCGATGGTGGCACCGATATTCGCCAAGAGCCACTACATCACCCTGGGGCCAACCAATGCGACTTCGGTCATGCTGTTGAGTGCCTTTGCCAGCCTCGGCATCGCAGGCACGCAGATGCTCAGTCTTGTGCCGTTGTTAATTCTGATGGTGGGTCTATTCGTGGTGGTGGGCGCCTATTTTAAGGTCGCCAATTTCGTGCAATATATTTCGCGCTCGGTAATTACCGGCTATATCACGGCTGCGGCATTGCTCATTATTGCCAATCAAATCCCCAAGGCTATCGGCTTAAGCCTACCGCGCAAAGGGGCGACCTTTTACGACTCGATCACATTGATCGCCTCCTCGATTGAGACCGTTCACTGGATAACAGTCGGCATCAGCCTCGTCACGGTGGTGCTGTATGTTTGGCTTGACCGTTTCTTTAAAGCGCTGCCCAACGTCGCGATTTGTTTGGTCACGCTTTCGTTGCTTGCCGCGCTAACAGTTGGCCACGATACAGGCGTCGCCTTCCTCTCTGGCATCAACGCCGCAGACTGGTCTTTTCAAGCGCCAGCACTATCGCTCGCAAATATCCAGCTACTCGCTAGCCCGGCATTGGCCATCGCTCTACTCTGTATCTTAGAAGGCATTTCGATCGGCAAATCCCTCGCCGCAAAGACCGGTGCGCGACTGAATGCCAACCAAGCGATGTTCTCTATCGGCATGGCCAATATTAGTTGCGCCTTCTTTTCCGGAATGCCCGCATCCGGCTCGCTAACGCGCTCCTCGCTCAGTGCGACCAGCGGAGGCCGCAGCGTGCTAGCCAGCTATATCAGTGGTGCCATTGTTTTTATCGGAGCCTTCGTGCTCGGCCCCTATACTCGCTTTATTCCGCAATGCACACTGGCGGTGCTCGTCATCGCAATCGGTATTTCACTGCTGAATAAACATGCAATACGCATCGTTACTCGGTCCACCAAATCCGATGCCATCGTCTTCGGCTCGACCTTCATCAGTGGCCTGCTGATGCCGCTCGATATGGCGATCTATATCGGTGTCGGCATCTCGATCATTCTGTTTTTGAAGAAAGTCGCCCGACCAGAGATGATTGAATATGCCTTTAATCAAGAAGGCTACCTCGCTGAAGTGGAAACCCCCGAGCAACGCAGCACGCCGGAAGTATCGATTGTGCACGTCGAGGGTGAACTGTTCTTCGGTGCCGCCGATCTGTTTCGCGATCAAATGCGTCGTATTTGCGAAGACCCCAACCTTAAAATTGTCGTTCTCAAAATGCGCAATGCGCACAATATGGATGCCACTGCGGTGATGGCACTTGAAGAGCTGCTGCTGTACATGGCCGAAAAAAAGCGCTACCTCATTCTTAGTGAAGTGAAGACCGATTTGATTCGTGTCCTCAAAAACTCTGGCATCTACGATACGATTGAAGCGCGCAACATCTTTACCGACGAGCCCAGCAACCCAACACTTTCCACCGCGAAAGCTCTAAAACGGGCCAAGACACATCTCGGCAATACCGTCGCCAACGTCTCGATCTACATTGATCCGGTGCGCGACAAACAGAAAAAAGGCGAACACATCTAGGCGACACAAAATGGAGATCATTATGGTCCATGGCATTTGGGACAAAGGCAGCGTCTATCGACGGATGGCTGACTTTCTGGGTGAACAAGGTCACCACTGCCACTACCCCAACCTCGAACCAGCCAACGGTGCGCACGGCCTAGCCGACCTCGCCGAAAAGCTGAAGGTCTACATCGATCAAACGATCGGCAGCGAAGTCCCCTTTGCATTGATCGGCTTTAGTATGGGCACCGTCATTGCACGCTATTATTTGCAAGTTCTCGGTGGAGCCTCTCGAGTGAGTCACTTCTTCAGTATCTCCGGACCGCTACACGGCACCTTAACCGCACATTTCTGGCCGGGCAAAGCGAGTCGCGATATGCGCTTTCGAAGCAAGTTGCTGCAGCAACTCAATGCAGATACTTCAGCGCTGGAACACACGATGATCCATAGCTACCGCACACCGTTCGACTTGCTAATCATTCCAACCCGCAGCTCACACTGGGAAATCGCAGCAGACAACCACATCGTGCTAGCGCTCTTTCATCATCGAATGCTGATTCACGCCAAGGTCTACCGACACATCGCAGAGACATTAAAACCGTCGGATTAGTACTATCTGCCAAACCGAAAGCGGTGCGATAAGAAGACACACAACGATAACACCAGGAAGAAGCCGGGGAACCATCCCAGCGACTCGACAAAGACAGCATCCTCAACCGCGGCACCGCCGCCCTCGACCACTGGTAAGTGATCGGCTCGAATCGAAACGATCAAGCCAGCATACAGCAGCGCCACCGCAGCATAGACGAAATTGGTCGATAAACCACGAAAGCTCAATACCGTCGCGCGCTGTTCAGACGGGGCCGTTTCGTTCAGGTAGCGACTCACAAAATAACCCGTCATTTGAATGCCCGCATATAGCAGAATCGTTGGTAAAATCCCCCAGTATGGCAGCGCCATTGACAGCCCTATCAGCCCGAGCAATACACCCACGCTGACAAACACAAAGTTCTGAACTGGGGAATATGTATCTGCCATTATCCGTGCGAATTTTGGTACGAACACACCCATCAACGCCATCCCCGAACCGATTAATCCATAACTGGCGATCGGCAACTCAATGACGCTCCAATATTCGCTGGCCAATGTCAGGAACTGACGCACCACACTATCCAGAACCATCGCCGCCAAGATCACTCCAAATGGGAATGCTGTCAGCCAGATCCATTGACCCGCTGCCACCGACTGCCGCCAAGAGCGCGCCAACGTCGCTCGCACGCTCACATGCGCCTTAAGCGGGGCTTCCTGCATGCGCAGTGCCATCGCCAACACGACCAGCGACGACAGCAAGGAAAGAAAGATTGGCACCTTAATCAATTGTTCAGAGGCCACAACCTGCGCAGAGCCGAACAATCGCAGCACCGCATTGACCAACTCGGCATCATAGACAGCTGCCCCGACCATCATCGCCACAAAAAACGCCAACGACGTATCGCGCTGTACACGCTCAAGCACATGCCCCCAACGGTGCTCCTGCCCTGCCGCCTTGAGCGAATCGTAGGCCAGCGCCTCATCTGCACCACTCGCCGCCGCCTCGGCCGCACCACTCAATACACGATTCAATACAAACAGCGAAAACAACACTGCCCCGCCGTCAATTGGAGCCACTAGCAGGACCAACATTTCCAGCACCATAAAAATGCCAGTGGCGATCAGCAACTTGCGCCGCCCTAAAGTATCAGCCAATGCCCCCGAGGGCACTTCGAGCAGCACAATCGTAGCCGCCCAAATACCGTTTAAGATACCGAACTGCTCGAGCGTAAGACCGTAGTCCAGAAACAGCAGCGCATAGACTGGATAGTAAAACCGCGCCGAGAAAAACATTCGGAACAGTGTAAAAGCGCGCACATTACGCTGCGCGATTTTATCTAGATCAGAGGCCGCCATTAGACCAACTCGATTTCATTCGAAGCATGTTCAGCTTGCTGCAGATTCAACAGTTTGCGTAAGAACAGCGCTCGATGAATCGGCGTCGCTCCATGCGCATACAAGGCAGCTCGATGCACCGCAGTACCATAGCCTTTGTGCTGATCAAAGCCATATTCCGGATACTGTTTAGCCAATTTAAGCAGCTCGCGATCACGCGAAACTTTTGCAACAATACTCGCCATCGCAATCGCTAGCGATTTGCCATCGCCCTTAACAATGCCGATGTGCGTATAGGGGAACGGCTTGAGCGGCCGCCCATCGACAATAATACGTACGCCACCTTCAAACTCAAACAAAGGCCCATCCGCCGCCACCAATGGCAATTCCCAGCCCTCTGCGCGCGCCGCCAATCCTTCGACTGCTCGACGCATCGCCAAGCGCGTCGCACCGAGAATATTCAGCTCAGCAATCTCCTCGACCGAGCCCGAAGCGACTTCGAAGTCCAGTAAGCCTTGATCGCGCAACTGCTCAATAATAGCGAGCTGCTCTGCCCGTACCTGCCCACTCAATTGCTTCGAATCATTAATCGCAGCGCTGGCCTCAAGCGCCTCCTTCGAGTCAAAAAAATCACGCGTCAACACACATACGCCTGCGGTCACTGGCCCCGCCAAGCAACCACGTCCCGCCTCATCAATCCCGATCAAGCGATCGACGGACTGCAATTGCATGAAATCATGTTGTTGTAGTTTATTCATTCTATTGGCCACTGTCGCCACTCTACGACTGGCCTCACAAATCGAATTTTGCTTCGACTCAGAACCAATATAATCTATATTGAAGAGCACTCATCATCGATCAATACGATTCCGTAAAGAAAAAATCAAAAGAAACAAAATTTCACTTATTATTTGCCCTCGCCATTTTTCCCGCCAATATATTGCTTTATGTTGCCCTTAGATTTAGCCCCTGAAACTGAGTAGACCCCCTGCGCGCTAGACCCTAACGACACCGTGAACTTATTGCGCATTATCTTAGTTTTTAGCTGTGTGCTTGTCGTTTTAATCACAACGATGGTCCCCCGCCACAAAGTTGCGCCATCATCAAACACGCCCACAGCTGACATCGCTCAGATTAAGCCAGTGGTCGTCGCGCCCTCTGACTCGCAAGCTGATCAAGGAAATCACCTAAATGAGAGCTCCCAAGCTTCAAAGCGCACTGTCGAAACGTGGCCAATCACAGTCATCCAGCACCTCAAAGCGGAGCATATAAACCGCGATAAAGCGATTGACCATATCGTACGAGCCACACGATTTGAAGACTTCGCGGCGCTCTCAATCGAATCAACGGAACGGCTGATTCGGTACACTCAAAACGTCCTATCTCAGCCAGCTGAGAAAATCCCGCACCTTTGCTGGGGCCACGACACGTCAGACGCATACCGTCGCAGCTTCGAAGGCGTGCGCTTTCTCGCACTCGCAGACAGCGGCAATACCAACATTCCACAATCGATCTTTCAAGGTGACGATCGCTGGAGCTTCACCGCGACTGACGGATTCACCGGTAGCTCTGGAACTCCAGTCACCATCACTTGGAGTTTCGTACCCGATGGCACTAGCGTGCCTGATGGCGGATCTGATGCGAATGGCGATACCACCCGCCCGAGCGATCTCATCGCCAAACTGAATGCGGCATATGGAGGCCCAACCACTCCAAACGATTTAACCACAGCTCCTTGGTTCGAGATGTTTGAGACTTCTTTCAATTTTTGGGAAGCAACCACTGGCAACGTCTACATCTACGAACCAAATGATGACGCCGCTCCAATGTTGGATTTCCCTAGTGGAGTAATTGGCACACGTGGCGATGTGCGGATCGGAGGCACTGAAATCGACGGCAATGGCGGCACACTTGCTTTTAATTATTTTCCCGATGCTGGCGATATGGTCATTGATAGCGCAGATTCCACGAACTTAGGAGCTGGGCAACAGGCAACACTCAGGAATGTGATCACTCACGAACATGGGCATGGCCTAGGGCTCAGCCATGTTTGCCCAGTCAATCAAACCAAACTCATGGAGCCGTTTCTTTCCACCGCATTTGTTGGGCCACAATTCGACGACATTCTCACCACCCAAGAACTTTACGGGGACCCACTCGAGCGCCAAGCCGGCAACAAAAACAACAACACCCCAGCCACAGCTCGAAACTTAGGCCTATTAAATACGACTTTTAACGCCAATGAACTCTCAATCGCCAACGCGTCCGACCTCGACATTTTCCGCTTTCAACTCACTCAGGAAAAAACACTGAACCTAACAGTCACCCCGACAAACACCCCAGCCTACCTCGAAGGCAGTCAAAACTCCAACGGCTCCTGCAGCACAGGCACACTGTTCGACCCACAAACTCGACAAGATTTGATCGTACGAGTGCTAGATGCTGATGGCACGACCGTGATCGCCAGCTCAAACGTTGCTCCAACTGGTGACGCAGAAAGCATCCTCAGCTTAACACTTAGAGATACAGGTCAAGACTACTACATCGAAGTCACAGGTGGAGGCGAGAACAGTGGCTCAGCAAACAACGCCCAAGCATATTCACTCGAAATCGCATTCGAAGAATTTAATCCGATTCAGATCAAGGACTTCACCATTACTGCAGAGGCGTGTTCACCTGTAAATGGAGCAGCTGATCCGGACGAACTCATCACCGTTCAAGTCACAGTCGAAAATAACGTGACCGAAACAGTCGAAAATAATGACATTACACTCAGTGGCAGTGCCAATCTAAACATCATCGGCAGCGCCACGCAGGACTTACCTGACCTCCTCGCAAACAGTTCAACCACAGTCACCTACCAATTCTCATTGTCAGGCGCTTGCGGCGACACCGAAACCATTTCGTTTCAAGTCAACACCGACTCTGGCAACGCCCAGAGCACTCACCCTCTAACCTTAGGGATTGAGGAGACATTCGATACCGAGGACTTTGAGTCCACTGCGATAGATACCATTCCGGCTGAATACAGCGAATCTTCCGCTCTCGTCTCCGCAAAATGGCGCACTGTCAATACCACGAGTCCCAACGGCTCAAACGCCGTCTTTGCCCCTGGAAAGATTAACTCCGACAGCGTCAACTCAGCCTACCTCGAATCTCCAACGATCAACTCGATCATTTCGCATACGCAACTCAAGTTTGACCACAGCTACAACACGGAGGAAAGTTATGATGGCGGTGTGCTAGAGATCTCCACCGACAACGGCAGCAACTGGCAAGAGTGGACCGCTGCAGGTGGTACTTACACTGAGCAGGGTTATAGTGAAACGATCGAGCCAGACTCAGGAAACCCGTTAGCGGGACAATCTGCCTGGACGGGAGATTCAGGTGGCTTAGTGACTACGATTGCTCAATTCCCTCCAAATACCGTTGGCCAAAATGTGCAGTTACGCTGGCATATGAGTAATGACCAATGGGCAGAAAGTGTGGGATGGTTCGTTGATAACATTCGCATCATCCGCCCCGCCTGCTGCGAAACCATCATCCCCACACTCAATCTCACTGCGATCGATGCGATCGCAAGGGAACAAGACCCGACAGACACCGCGCAATTCGTAATCACCGCCGACAGCGCGCCCGCAGCCAACCTCGCGATCTCGTATACCCTAGCAGGCACAGCCACCTCAGGCAGCGACTTCGTCGCCCTCGCAGGCAGCGCGACCATCAATGCAGGCGAAAGTATCGCGACCATACCAGTCACTGCCATCACCGACGCCAACGTAGAAGGAGACGAGACACTCACCTTAACACTCTCACCTTCGGTCAATTACGGCATCAATATCGGGTCCGCAGATATCACAATCAAAGACCTCCTCTTCGATGCATTTCGCTTTGAAAACTTCGGCACTGAATCTCTCAATATCGCCGACGATGCCGACTTCGATTTCGATGGCGTGCCGAATCTAATCGAGTATGCCTTCGGCCTAGACCCAACCAATCAGGACACACCGCCGTTCAGCTTAAGTGTGCAACCCTCAGATGGTACCATTCTAGTGCTGACCTACGACGAAGACACCACACTGAATGATATCGAATATATCGTCGAAACCAGTCCGAACCTCAACCCTGCATCATGGACCAGCGTTGGCGTAACGATCAACTCCGGCACTATAACAGATGGATTAGAGGCTAAGACCGCTTCGGTAGAAATTAGTGATCAAGCGCGATTTATACGCATTCGAATCAACAGAACGGCTCCGTAGCACGCGTCGCTTACTTCAACTGTTTTGATCGGCACGGACGCGGCGTAGGCTTAGTTCAGCCAAATTGAATGAGTGAACTGCACAGTCAGAAGGCCTAGGACGTGGCTGGCTACAGAGAAATTCGACACTTGATACCAATTCCATACGCTGTTGCCAGAATGCAGCCTCCCCGACTGAGATGAGCTTGCAAAGCTGATTAAATACAATCTCACTAGGTTTGATTGTGACTTTTTTACTTTCGACTTTCTGGGTCGAAAAAACACCCAAATTTAAACAATTCTTGCACTTAAATCGCCATCCTAGCGGATGGTTTTGAATTATTTTTTTCAAAAATCCCATCGATTCATTTGTCACTGATAAACGAGTGGCTAGCATACCTTTTTTCACACCAAGCAACATTCATTAAACCAAAGAAATATATGTCAGATATTAGCAAGTGCCCTGTGATGGGCGGCTCCCGCGCCCACAATGCGACTGCAACCTCATCCAACGAGCAATGGTGGCCGAACCAGCTCAACCTGAGAATGCTGCGCCAGCACTCCAACTTGTCAGACCCGATGGGCAACGACTTTGACTATGTCGAAGAATTCAAGACACTCGATCTGGATGCCCTGACCAAAGACCTAGAAGCACTGATGACAGACTCGCAAGCTTGGTGGCCTGCAGACTATGGTCACTACGGCCCGTTTTTTATTCGCATGGCATGGCACAGTGCCGGCACCTATCGGATCGCCGACGGCCGCGGCGGAGCCATTACTGGATCACAGCGCTTCGCGCCTCTCAACAGCTGGCCTGACAACGTCAACCTCGACAAAGCGCGGCGCCTACTGTGGCCGATCAAGCAAAAGTATGGCCGTAAAATTTCATGGGCCGATCTAATGATACTTGCTGGCAATTGCGCACTGGAAACCATGGGATTCAAGACCGGTGGTTTTTCTGGTGGCCGAGCCGACGTCTGGGAGCCTGGTGAAGATATCTATTGGGGACCGGAAGGTGAATGGCTCGCTGATGAACGCTACAGTGGTGATCGAGAGCTCGAGAATCCACTCGGTGCGGTGCAAATGGGCC
>Ga0206130_10002207_pt1 | contig 27320 bp, 20 predicted proteins | sample Helgoland_Spring_9_FD_148637 | JGI IMG/M metagenome (GOLD analysis project Ga0206130, IMG submission 148637) | Pelagic subsurface seawater microbial communities from Kabeltonne, Helgoland, North Sea - Helgoland_Spring_Bloom_20160512_1 | ecosystem: Environmental > Aquatic > Marine > Epipelagic ...
GACCTCGATCTACGGTGCCCAGCATATCCCGAACATCAACTTCTTGCAGTCGACCCGATCCATAGGCTATTGCCTGATCGGTTAGGCTAAGGGCATCTCGCATTGACCCGGCCGCTGCCCTGCCCAATAGCGTCAGTGCTGGCTGCTCGAACTCGACCACTTCTTCAGCCAAGATTTTTTCAAGATGCTCAACTACCTGCTCGGGCAACATATTCTTTAAGTTGAACTGCAAACAGCGAGACAAAATGGTGGCGGGTAGTTTTTGCGGATCTGTCGTGGCCAGCAAAAACTTCGCATGAGGGGGCGGTTCTTCCAAGGTTTTTAGCAAAGCATTGAAACTGTGATTGGACAGCATATGCACTTCGTCAATCAGGTATATTTTGAAGCGCGCTCGACTCGGAGCGTACTGAACGTTATCCAGAAGCTCTCGTGTGTCCTCTACTTTTGTGCGAGATGCCGCATCAACCTCAATGAGATCAACAGAGCGCCCCTCGGCAATCTCCCGACAGGACCCACACTCTCCGCAGGGTTCTGAGCCAACGCCGACCTCGCAATTAAGGCACTTGGCCAATATTCTTGCGACCGTGGTTTTACCCACGCCCCTTGTACCGGTAAACAAATAGGCATGATGCAGCCGATCGTTATCCAGCGCGTTGACTAGTGCACGCAGCACATGCTGCTGCCCCACCATTTCGTGAAACGTACGAGGGCGCCATTTACGCGCTAACACCTGGTAACTCATTGACCCATTGCCGATTGTCACCCGATAAAGTGGAGGTGACCCGAGCAGCCACACCCCGGCACCCGAATCAGTAACTACCGTTGCTCCCTTCCGGGCCTGGCGGAGTTCATTACCTATCGCTGCGAGGGGACCACTCGAGTCACCATAAAGCCCGCTAGAAGCGGGTGGCGTAGTGTCGCGAAAACAACGCTGATCCGCAACTTTAAGAGCCACGTAAATTGCATCAAAGCAATGTAAATCGAATTTACATTAATGTGAATTCGATTTACATTGCCAAATCAGCCTTAACAAACGCCGTCACCTGCAGCGTTGGAGCGCACTACCATGGCTAAAGTACCCATTAAATTGCTGAGCAGGGGATCCTTGCTAGCAGTCGTTGCCGCTGTTTCTTTGTCTTTCCTCATCACCAGCCTGATTAATGGCAATGTAAGGCCGCCCCAGAAGCAAGTGAGAACCCCCCTCCCCGTTGCCATAATGCCCTACATTCGCGAAGACCATTACATTCGTAAGTCTAGCTATATCGGCAATGTTAGAGCCCGTAGAGACAGCGCACTGGCTTTTGAAGTGCCGGGTACACTGGAAACACTGCCCGCCAGAGAAGGAATGTCGATTTCTGAGGGTCAATTACTGGCCACCCTCAATACAGATCAACGGTTAGCCAGATTACGTGCGGCCGAAGCCGAACTCGCCAAAATCACAACCAATCTCGAACTAGCGACCATGAAGCGTGAGCGCCTTGCCGATCTATTGGATCGTGGTTTGACGTCACAGCAAACATTTGACGACGCCCAGCTGGGTACCCAGGCATTGCAGCAGGCTCAGCGGGCCATCAGTGCCCGTAGAGATAGCGCCCTCATGGACATTGAAAAAAGTAACTTAAAGGCCCCATTCTCTGGCGTAGTCGCACAACGCTTTGCCGATCAAGGGGCAGTGGTCACACCGGGAACGCCCATTCTCAGGCTGTTAGCCCAATCGAGCTTTGAAGCACATGTAGGCGTCCCCATTGCTATCGGAAATTCACTAACCCCTGGAGAGATTTATTCGCTGACCATCGGTAACCAGCATCTGGAAGCTAAACTTCAAAACATACGTGGCGATGTCGACGCTGCCACACTGACCGTTGGCACAATCTTTCTGTTACCTGAGGAAGCTGCGGTAAAAACCGGTGAGACAGTCAGCCTTGAATTGGCCGAACCGGTACATGAATCAGGCGGCTGGGTACCGCTGTCTTCCTTGACGGCAGGTAATCGCGGCCTTTGGGATGTCTTGGTGGTGAAAACCGTACCCGAGGGATATGTTGCGGTCCGGGAAGCTGTGGAGATTATTTACAGCAACAACGATCAAGTTTTTGTCGCGGGAACACTGGCAGATGATGCCCAGATTATTGCCAGCGGGCTTCATCGCTTAAGTCCCGGGGCTTTCATAACCCCTGTTGAAGATTAAGCGATGATCGCTCAATTACTGTTTCAGAATCCCCGCTACCTCACGCTGATGTTACTCATTATTGCCGCCGTAGGTACTACATCCTACTCAAGCTTGGGGCGCCAAGAAGACCCTACCATCACGCCATTTATTGCCAAGGTAGAAACATTTTTTCCAGGCGCGAGTCCAGCGCGTGTTGAATCGCTAGTGACCAAACCGCTAGAGGATGCTTTGCGAGAAGTTCCCGAGGTCACCGAAATCCAATCGACCTCTGCGGCGGGTGTTTCGGTGATCTCTATAGAGACAGACTATCGGCTATCTCTGGCCGATATCGAACGCGTTTGGTCTGAACTACGCGACATCGTATCGGCCGAAGCTAGGAGATTCCCTACAGGTGTTGAACCGCCCCTTTTTGAAGACGACATCATTACAGCCTACGTTAAGATTCTCGCCATCTCGGCTAAACCGGGTAGAAGCTTATCGCCATTGGTGCTGCGCAGAGAGGCTGAGATCCTCGCCGATGCCATTCGCAGCGTGCCCAATACCAAACGCGTCACCCTGTACGGAGCACCTCAGGAAGAAGTGCTGGTCGAGCTAGACGAAACACTGCTAGCCTCTCTGGGCATTGGCGTCACCGAAGTCAGCGAAATTCTGCGTAAAGCTGATGCTAGAACACCCTCGGGAAGCCTAACAGGTAGTGGCTCCGACATTGCTGTTGAACTAGCAGGCGAGTTTACAAATCTAGAGACATTAAGGGAGCTGCAGATTCGTGCGCTCCCAAACGGACGTGTTGTAAGACTCCAAGATGTTGCCAAGATTTCTCGAACTGAACGAATTCCTGCCTTTAGTTATGCGTTGTCTAATGGTCGACGCTCGGTACTGCTAGGCACCGAAATGATCCAGGGCTATCAGACCGATACCTACGGCGCTCGCTTTGACGAGTTTTTGGAAGGCTACCGTGCTCAAGCCCCCGATGGGCTGAGCATAGAGATTGCCTACGACCAAAGCCAGTACACGGAAGCTCGCCTCGCAGGTGTCGCGAGCAACCTGTTAGCCGGTGTTTGTATCGTACTCGCCGTGCTTTTTGTCACCTTGGGTTGGCGTGCTGCCTTGGTCGTCGCTGTAATTCTGCCCATGTGCACTCTGTTATCCATGCTCGGACTGCTATACCTAGAAGTCCCCATCCACCAAATGTCACTCACCGGACTGGTCGTTGCCCTTGGACTGCTCGTTGACGGCTCTATCGTGATGACCGATGAAGTGCGCAAACGGCTCATCATGGGAATGTCGCCGCTGGAGGCACTCAGGGCCTCCGTTAGCCGATTACGCATACCGCTCATTGCATCAACAGCAACCACCGTCTTGGCCTTTTTACCGATGGCAATTTTAGAAGGGCCAGCCGGTGACTTCTTAGGCTCCATCGCACTGTCCGTTATCGTCATGCTGCTGGCGTCCATGCTGCTTGCTCTGACGGTAACACCGGTACTGGCAGCTCGCTTATTGCCCAGCGGGTTAAGCGATGAATACCGCTGGTGGCAAGCCGGCATCGATTTACCCCGCGTGAGCCAGGTATTTGCCAAGTTGCTAACGCAATCCCTGCGCAACCCCACCGCGTCCATCGCCCTTGCGCTGTGCCTACCTGTGACCGGCTTTTTGTGCGCCAGCTCACTCACCAACCAATTCTTTCCAGGAACCGATCGTGATCAGCTCTACCTGCAGGTCACTCTGGCTGAAAGTGCGTCTATCGATGACGCCCTAAGTCTGGCAAAAAAGATCGATGCCGACCTCGCTAAAGAAGCCTTAATTCGACGAGTGGATTGGACTATTGGTGAGAGCGCCCCTGCTTTTTATTACAACATGCGATCCAACAAAAAGGGGCGCCCCAGCTGGATGGAGTCACTGATCCTTACCACTGACGAAAATGCTACCGATGCTTTAATCCGGCGCCTGCAACGTCAACTGGATCGGGACTATCCCGCCGCCCAAATTATTGTCAGAGGCATTGATCAAGGACCACCCGTTGAGTCTCCTCTTGAGATCACAATATCAGGGCCCAATGTCAAAAAATTACAGGCACTGGGTGAACAGTTCCGACAGCGCATGGACGCCCTCCCGGACGTTACTCACAGCAAAGTGTCCATGGAGGCAGGACCACCCAAACTCGTCTTCAAATTAGAAGAGGACAAGTTAAAGCAAGTGGGACTCAGTCGGGTGCAGGTAGCAAATGCCCTCGATGCCGCTTTACGGGGGCGCCTAGGAGGAGAACTTCTTGAAGATACGGAACGTTTACCCGTGCGCGCCCGACTTGTTCGAAGCGACTGGTCAAACAGCAACCTATTACAGAGTTTGCGCATACCGGTGCAAGGATCAGCATCAGGCGTTCAAGCCGTACCGCTAAGCGCCTTGGGGTCAGCACATCTTGAGCCCGATGACAGCCCTATTACCCGAGAAAATGGCGAGCGACTCAATCGTGTACAGGCCTTTTTAATGCGAGGTGTGTTGCCAGAAGAAGCCTTGAAGGTACTTCGCGCACAATTGGCTGCAGATCCTATCGAATTGCCTCCGGGCTATGACTATAGTTTTGGCGGCGATACCAACGAGCGCGCAGGTGTTGTCGAGGATCTGATGGCACCTTTGGGTATTATCATGGCCGCTCTACTGGCAACCATTGTACTGACCTTCAACTCATGGCGACTGTCTGCCATCGCCTTATTGGTTTGCGGCTGCTCCTTTGGTCTTAGCCTGTTTGCGCTGGCACTCTTCCGCTATCCCCTGGGCATAAACCCGCTTATCGGAGTTATCGGCTCTGTTGGAGTGTCTATTAATGCCGCGATCATTATTCTTACTGCCCTGCAACAAAATTTTGGAGCAGCGAGTGGCGATCCTGAGGCCGTTGTCAACGTAGTGCGCGATTCCAGCCGCCATATTGTGTCGACAACCGTGACAACCTTTGGCGGCTTCTTGCCGCTAATCCTCGAGGGCAGCCGATTCTGGCCCCCCTTCGCAATGGCAATCGCTGGCGGTGTATTGCTGTCTACGATCATATCGTTCTTCTTAGTACCACCACTGTTTTACCTCACCGTTCGGGGCCAGCAGACCTCAGGAAAGCTGAGCCAAACCGAGGCCGCAGGAGCATGAGCCAAGCTAACAGTGGCTACCATCACGGGGACCTCCGTGACGCATTGATTTTAGCTGCCGCCGCGCTCATCGAGGAGCAGGGCTCCCTGTCGTTCAGTATCACAGATGCTGCGAAACGAGCCGGGGTTAGCAGTGCTGCACCTTACCGGCATTTTCACGACAAAAATGACCTTCTTGATAAGGTGCGAGATCTTGCCTTCATGGGTCTGCATGAAGCCATGGAAAAAACGCAGCTAAAGTACATAGACGATTCAAATACCGTCACCGCTATTGCCGCTATGGGACTGACATACCTAGATTATGCGAGGGAAAAGCGCGCGTTTTTTTCCCTTATGTGGGAAGACCACGGGCAAATGGCACCTGAGCGACAGAATCTTGCCCATAAAAGCGTTGGGTTTTCTCTGTTGCTGGCGACCGTTGAAAAGCACCTCACTCAGAGCGGCAATCAAAAACTTTGTCCCGCAGGACAACAAACAGCCTTGAAGCTAGCCACACAGCTCTGGGCTCTGGCTCATGGCGTAGCCACGCTCGAGGGAAATCAACTGCTAGACCTGTTTGATAAGTCGGCCCAAGCGACAAGCATATTAGTGGAAGCTACATCAGCACTTCTCACCAGACCCGCCGGCATCGACAACACGCCTCCTTGACTAGGTCGCTAGAGGCCAAGGCCGCAGCTCACACTTTACCGCTCGTGAAACCCTAAACGGGACCAGACGCCTGAGTCCTACAAAATGTCCGCATTTGCTACTTGGGCAGGCTGATCAGCAATGGCATACTGCCGCCCCAGCCGCTCGTAGCACAACCGGATAGTGCAACGGCCTTCTAAGCCGTAGGTTGCAGGTTCGAATCCTGCCGGGCGGGCCATTATCAGCAGCAGTTTGTTATCAGCTAGCGCTTAATAAGGCCACACACTGTATGAAAGAAAAACGCTCGGTGATTGTCCACTACCATACCTTTAAAAATAGCGGCACCTCTTTTGACGAGCTCCTGACTGCAAACTACCAAGACGCGCATCTGTGCTTTGACGGTCCGTTTCCTTACACCCTGTTTAACCAACAGGAACTACTCAAGGTCATACGAAGGAATCCCAACAAGATCGCATTTTCCTCGCACAGCATTCGCCTCCCCGTACCCACCGACCTCGAACATAATGCAATCGCAGCGCTGTTTGTGCGGCACCCTATGCTGCGCATTCGGTCAGTTTACGGTTTTGAAATGCGCTCGGCAGAGGCTGCAAATAGAACTAAAAATCCGCTGAAAAAGAAGAAAACCGGCAACGCTCAACCCAGCTTTGACCAATGGGTCACGTATTTGCGAAACGATAAAACGATGAATTTGAATGCTGGACTACTGAGCAATAGCCAGACGCATATGTTTTGCGGTGTTTTTGGCAGCGTGGGCCTCGCGAAAACATTTTTAGCCGACGATCCAAACTCTTTCCGAATGAGTGACCTTGATCAGGCCAAGCGCAATCTACTCACCGTCCCTTTACTCGCTCGCACAGAGGCTTATGAGGATGATGTAAAACGCTTTCCATCGATACTCTCCGAATACGGCATTGAGTTTAGTTACAAAGACCTTCCTGCGGCCAATGTTACGCATCAAGAGGTGCGACAGCCGATTAAACAGCGCCTTGAGCAAATTAGAAAAGACTTGAGTCCAGACAATTGGGCTTGGATGAACAAAGCCAATCAGCAAGACCTCGAACTTTATGAGTTTTGCAATCAGATTTTAGGCTAATCCTAGCCAACACACTTCATAAAGCGGCCACGTCGCTATCACCACGCCTCTGCTTCTGACTGCCGCAGGCCTGTAGGTCTGTCAAAAATGGCGCGTAGAACACACCAAAGACTGGACCCGTCGCGATTGAGTTTGACAAAGGCGTCAGTGACTAAGCTGAACGGGACGCCGTGCGACCAAGAAAATGGCGCACGGGTCCTTAATAACGGCCCTACAAGGTACCTACGTTAGCGACCCAGTTTCCGAAGCGGCTGGCCTCGCCCTTTGATTGTCTCTAACTGACGTTCGTAGTGAGCCTCCGAGCTGACAGAAATCGGTGCACTGTCTAAAAAAGTACGGGCCGACGCGGAGCTTTCTAGTACGTCATTACTGCCCGCGTCATCCACAACGGGATTACTCTGGCTACGTCCCACGATATTGTCTTCGGTGTTACTGCCCAAAGTAATATCGGCGGAAGCCGTTGATGCAGAAAATGAGTTCGCGACAATGGCCCAGCCTGTGACAGTAGAACCTAAACCACCGTCGGCAGGGTCACCACTATCAAGCGCTATCCAGGACGGCGCTCCGGCTTTAAAGGTATTGCCGCTTATGACGCCCTTTGTGGTATCCAAAACTGCTAAGCCCGCGCCAAGCGTATTGCCGTCACTACCGTTAAAGGTATTTCCCGCTACTACAATTTCATGGGTAATGCTTTTCCCTTGCTGAGCTGACAAAAATCCATAGCCTTCAGCGTTAACACCACCATCAACAAAGGTGTTTTTGCTGATTGATGTCTTGTTGACATTGGGAGATGCACTGGTGCTACCAATGAGAATGCCCGTAGTGCCAAACAACCCAGCAAGTCCGCCCGCATACTCCACATCGTTGTAACTGATTTCGTTCCTGAAAATATTAGTATTTTGATTCGCATCAACTATTGATATCGGAATACCTAAACGCTCCATCGCCACCACGGCTCCTGAGACACGGTTTGTGGTGATGTCGACTTGGCCACCGTCTGAAACAGACGCGAGAATGCCAATATCCAGATCACGAATTTGGTTGCGGTTTACCCTGATACCACCCAACGCCTTGCTTGAGCTGGGTAAAGGTTCGCTGGAGTCCTCAGGAAAACACTCGGGCGCTGTATCGATGGTGATACCTGTTGTGAAGTCTATAGAGGAGGCACCTCCACCTTCGATGATAACGCGGTCAACAACGCCCGTTACCGTCCGCTTTGAGCAGTCTGCGGGGTTGGTGTAGAACCCGACAACAGAAGCCGAGCCTCCCGCGCTGCTGCAGGGCTCATTAATTTGCAATGACATGCGCTTGATCGTGGTCGCACCTTGGTTAAAGCGGAGAGCGGCGCCTTTTTCGCAGTCTAGAGCACCGTCGGTTATGGTGACTGTAGTGGATGTAGATGACTTGCCTCTGAAGTCTCCCCGAAAGTTTGTAACTTCGATTCCCGATACCGCGTAGGCACTAGAGGTTAAATAAACATCTTTGTAACCGCCATCAGCGGCTGCATCGAGGGCGCATTGAATATTATCCGTATCGTCGCCTGAAGAACTTGATGAAACTTCGATCACACCACCGTCGAGCGACACTTCGGCCTCACAGCCAAGGTCCTGAGCCGAAGCCATTCGACCAAAAAGCGACAGAACTCCGATCACAACGCAAACCACAATCCTTTTATTCATTGTCAATGCTTCTCTCTATTGGTAAACGTTAGCAGGGGTTAAATCCCTACACGGGCTATCTCCGCCGCAGTTACGCGCGGACTAATGGCACAGAATACCGTCACGCGGCGTAAAGTCCAAGTGGGTGACCTTGATCCAAAAGCTTTTTAACGCAAGCAAGGACCTGTTTAACGTAAACAGGGATCTTGATAACTTCATCTACTCCCAACATATCAAGGTGCTCCTGTGACCTTTCGTTAGCCAACGCCAGCGCCACTTGCGGCCCAAACTCCAGCGACGGAGCACAGAAAACGCTCGGGTACAGCTCGATCTGACCAAAGTAACGCCAATACTCCCCGACCTTTGCCCCACTTCACCCGGGCGCCTTTTATCACACGCCCCCTCTACGCCACCAAAGGGTCGCAATAAAAGACGCAAATTAGGATTGACATCGCAAAATAAGACAGCTAATCTACAGGCAAGTCAGGAAGACCGGCTTCTGAACGGCGCGAGTCATGGACGACTCACTACTTGGAACCTTGTTCCCGCCATGCAGAGCCCACCGGGGCAAGGAACGCCCCAATCACTCCAAAACAGTATGTCTTTCAGCTACTCCACGCCTCGCCTTTTATCAAGACCGTATTTTAAGTTATTAAAGCAGAAAATCAGGAATCCTCCTGTCGGTTGGGTGACAGGTAGGTCAGCGCTTGTTTGGCCCGAGCGGCTTAAGGAAAACACGCCACCCACAATAGGTAATCTTATGGCACTGAGCGCAGATACGCGGAGGGTCAGTGCGCCCCCGGAAAACCTTTTTCAGATTAGGCGCAGGGAACCCTTAGCGCCCCGCCGTCAATTCCCGTTCGACTCTTTTAGCTGAGTATTTATGGGCAACGCGGTGGTGTTTTTTATCTCCGTGACCGCCATGTGAGAGTGAAGCTCTCGAATCATTTCCATGGTATTCAATGTGTTACGTACAAAATCCTCATAGTGCCGGATATCGCGAGTTACGATTTTCAATACATAGTCCCAGATCCCGGTCATGGTGTAGCACTCTAAAACTTCAGGGTGATGGATAATGTCGGCCTCGAAGGCGAGCAAATTTTGCCGCCCTGATTGGGTTAAGTTAACCGTTGCAAAAACAACCACCTCCATCCCCAGCAGCTGCCGATCTAACAGCGCCACCTGACCGCGGATGACGCCAGACTCCTGCAACCGGTTAATCCGACGCCAACAGGGCGACTGCGACATGTGTACCTGCTCCGCTAGATCCGCCGTGCTAATCGCAGCATCCGTCTGCAAAACCCCCAATATCTGACGATCGACCCTAGAGATATCTGGCATATTTTTCCCCATATAAACAGTTTTTAGACAAATCTATTCAATATTAAGCGCTTAACTATAAATATAAGATAAAAAATTCCCATATTTTTGAGAAAATTTGCGCACACCGTTACTGATTAGGCCGTCATCATGAGCCAAGCACCCGCCCAGCCAAGTCGGCATGTCCAGTTAGACGACAAATACACACTGCAACACGGCCGGGCTTACATGACGGGGATCGAAGCCCTCGTGCGCCTACCCATGCTTCAACAGCAACGCGACCAGGCAAGGGGGCTCAATACCGCGGGCTTTATATCGGGCTATCGAGGCTCACCACTTGGCGGGGTCGACCAAGCCATGTGGCAAGCCAAGGCCTTTTTAAAGAACCAGAACATTCATTTTCAACCGGGCGTCAATGAAGAGCTGGCGGCGACCGCCGTTTGGGGCTCCCAACAAAATCAGCTGTTTAAGGGCTCTCGATTCGATGGCGTTTTCGGGCTTTGGTATGGCAAGGGTCCCGGGGTCGATCGTTCAATGGACGTTATCAAACATGCCAATGCATTTGGTACAGCACCGAATGGCGGAGTGCTGGTTGTTGCAGGTGACGATCATGCCTGCAAGTCCTCCACCCTCCCCAATCAATCCGAACATATGTTCATCGGTGCATCGGTACCGGTCCTAGCCCCGGCTAATGTTCAGGAAGTTCTCGACCTGGGGCTATTTGGCTGGGAGCTATCGCGCTTTTCTGGATGCTGGGTTGCGTTAAAAGCCATCACTGAAAATATGGATTCCGCCATTTCTGCCAGCATAGACGCCAATCGAATTTCCATACAAATTCCAGACGGTTTTGAATTACCCGAAGGTGGTGTCAGCGCGCGCTGGCCAGACAAACCGCTGGATCAAGAGCGGCGACTGAATAAATATAAAATTTATGCCGCTCGTGAGTTTGCCCGGGTCAACAATCTTAATCCTATTGTTATCGATAGCCCTAACCCGCGACTGGGTATCATTTGTTCAGGCAAAGCCTACCTCGACGTTATGCAGGCACTGGAAGATATCGGTATTGATGAGGGCGCAGCGGCTGAGATTGGAATTCGCGTTTATAAAGTGGGTATGCCTTGGCCACTAGAACCCCAGCAAACCCATCGATTCGCCGAAGGGCTAGAAGAAATTCTCGTGGTCGAAGAGAAGCGCTCTATTATTGAGGACCAATTAACGTCTCAGCTTTACAACTATCCGGTGGGCTCCCGCCCCAGAGTGGTCGGCGAATTCGACGAAAGCGGAATCGATCTATTGCCCAATTTGGGCGAGCTCACCCCCGCTATGGTTGCGCTGGCGATCGCTGGACGTCTACGACGATTTTTTACCAGCCCAACACTGGAAGAACGCATCCGTTGGATTGAGCAAAAGGAAAAGTCCCTAGCCGTACCTGCCGATACCATTGAACGCACCCCACACTTCTGCTCTGGGTGTCCGCATAACACCTCGACTCAAATTCCTGAAGGCAGTCGCGGTCTTGGGGGTATTGGCTGCCACTATATGGCCACCTGGATGCCAGATCGTGGAACCGACACCTTTACCCAAATGGGTGGCGAGGGTGCAACATGGATAGGCCAAGCGCCTTTTACCGACACACCCCACGTATTTCAAAATCTAGGTGACGGCACCTATTTTCATTCAGGGGTACTCGCCATCAGGGCGGCGGTTGCTGCAGGCGTAAACATTACCTATAAAATCTTGTACAACGAGGCCGTGGCCATGACTGGCGGTCAACCGATCGACGGCACCCTAAGTGTGAGCGATCTGATACTCCAATTGCGGGGTGAAGGCGTGCGAAGGATCGCCCTTGTGTCTGATCAGCCCGACACCTTCAAAGGTCAATTTAACGACATTCCCGGCTTCAGCTTGCACCATCGCGACAAGCTGGAAGCACTTCAAATTGAACTTCGTGAAGTCACGGGAACCTCTGTCATTATTTACCAACAACTTTGCGCCACCGAAAAACGACGGCAGCGTAAAAAAGGCAAAGTGGCCAGACCTCCAAGGCGAATTGCCATCAACGATGCTGTGTGTGAGGGATGTGGGGACTGCGGCGCCGAATCAAACTGCCTGTCAGTACTTCCTAAAGATACCGTACTGGGCCGCAAGCGACAGATTGATCAGAACGCCTGCAATGCAGACTACAGCTGCCTCAAGGGCTTCTGCCCGAGCTTTGTCTCCGTTGTCGGTGCAGAACCTCGACACCCCGAATCCTCCGCCCAACCTATCACCCTCCTGCCGTCACTGCCCGAACCCAAACTCCCGGATCTTTCAGTGCCCTGGAATACGGTAGTCGCTGGGGTTGGCGGTACCGGTGTTCTCACCATATCGTCACTGTTAGCCATGGCGGCACACATCGAAGGCAAGGGCTGCGCCACCTTGAACCAAACAGGGTTGGCTCAAAAATTTGGGGCGGTTACCAGCCATGTACGAATAGCGAGCGATCAAGAGCAAATTAAAGCTGTCCGTATTCCTGCCGGTGAAGCAGATCTGTTAGTCGGTTGCGATCTTGTCGTAACCGCAGGCTATGAGTGCCTAGCTAAAGCCGCCATCGGTCGCACTCATGCGCTGGTCAATGTTGCAGAACAACCGACCGCTAGTTTTATCCATGATCCCGATGCGAAATTTCCTGTGGAGGGTATGCAAAGAAAAATATCCCGAGAAGTGGGTGCTGAGACTACCTTTGTCAATGCCACCCAAGTAGCCAAAGAACTCCTAGGAGACACGATTGGAGCCAACCTTTTCCTGATGGGCTGCGCCTGGCAAAAAGGCTGGATACCGGTCTCACGGCAGGCTCTCATTGAAGCGATCGAAGTGAATAACGTCGCCGTAGCGTTCAACAAGGAAGCGTTTGAACTGGGCCGGCATTATGCCCATGCGCCCGACTCGGTTTATCAAAGGTTTCAGCGCTCGCCCATGGCTCAATCAAAACCTCCAACTATGACACTGGATCAACTGATTGCGGACCGCGTTGTCAGGCTGACTGCTTATCAGAGCACAGCTTATGCGCAACAATACCGAGAGCATATTGATGCTGTGCGGTGTCGCGACCCCCAAGCCGAGGCGACTGATTCGTTGACTTGGGCAGCAGCCACCCAACTGTATCGGTTGATGGCGATCAAAGACGAGTATGAGGTAGCCCGCCTGCACTCCGACCCCGAGTTCTATAAACAGTTAGCCGGGCAATTTACGGGCGCGTACAAACTACGATTTCACCTGGCACCGCCACTGCTATGCAGGCCCGACCCAATCACCGGGAAAATAGCCAAGCGAGAATTTGGTGGTTGGATACGGCCTTTTTTTGCGGGGCTTGCCCGGCTTAAGCGCCTACGAGGTACGAAGTTTGATGTCTTCGGTTACAGCGCAGAAAGGAGCGCCGAGCGGAACGACTTAAAACGCTATTTAGATTTGTTATCGACCGTCATTACAGAGCTAGACACGCATAATTATCACGAGGCTGTCGCCCTCGCGACGCTGCCCAAAGGCTTGCGGGGTTTTGGCTACGTCCGCACCAAAAATCGAAAGGCTGTCGCTCAGGAGCAACAGCAGTTACTGGCGGTTTTTCTCAGCAAAGACGCAAGCCCCGAGCTCGATGCTGTGGCAAATGCCTGAAGACCAAAACCTCAACAAAACTGATCACCGAATTTCATGCGGAGCGCATACATGTCACATCTAACTGTTAACAACGATAACGAACACGAAAAGATATTGACGATATTCGATGCCAATAGCGGCCTTAATGCCATTATCGCCATCCACAGTACCCACTTAGGCCCCGCTGTCGGTGGCTGCCGCATGTATCCTTATGTTCAAGAAGCCCATGCACTGAAAGATGCCCTGAGACTCTCCCGAGGTATGACCTACAAATCGGCGCTCGCCGGATTGCCTTTTGGTGGTGGCAAATCAGTGATTTTGGGCGATCCAAAGCAGCACAAGAACCCGGCGTTACTGCGAGCTATGGGAGAATTTGTCGAAACATTAGCCGGGCGTTATGTCATTGCCGAAGACTCCGGCACCTCGCCAGCCGATATGCGCATTGTCGCGGAAACCACGCGCTACGTTGCCGGTACCAACGCCACCTTAAGAGAAGACCCCTCACCCGCCACAGCCCGTGGCGTGTTCATGGGCATCGAAGCCGGAGTTGCACACGCTTTCGGCAATGCCTCGCTAACAGGCCGGTCTGTAGCCATACAGGGCCTTGGGCACGTCGGCTACCATCTGGCGAAATACCTCACTGAAGCCGGTGCCAAAGTTTACGGCAGCGATATTCATGGCGAAAATTTGAATCGCGCTGTTAAAACCCTAGGCGTCACAGCAGTCTCACCCGACGAAATTCTTTTTCAAAGGTGCGATGTCTTGGCACCCTGTGCCATGGGTGCAGTGCTGAACAAAAACAGTATTGCCAAGCTCCAAACCCAAGTTATTGCAGGCGCCGCTAACAATCAGCTAGCCGAAGATGAGGACGACGAGGGCCTTAGAGCCCGGGGCATTGCCTACTGCCCTGACTTTGCTATTAATGCTGGCGGAATTATTGATATTCATCACCAGCAGCAAAATGCTTCTCATAAAACACGAAAATTGGCCGTTGACCGCATTGCCCAGAACGTGACAAATATTCTCGAGGGCGCCCAGAAGAAACGCGTAGGCACTCAACAAATAGCGGCGGCCTTGGCCAAGGAAAAGCTGAATCCGTGCCCCGCAAAACAGCAAACTCCAACTTGGTCAGGTGCTGCCTGATCGTTTTATGCGAAGGGGTGCATCAGAAATTCAGCCAGTAGGGCTACTGATCAAGGGGTTTTCTTAAATCGGCCTAGCAAAAAAATGGACGTAAAAGGTACGCATGTAGTCAATGCCGCCTCAGAAGGTATTTCAACTGTTAACGTGAGATTTAAGAGCGGCGTGCCTTAGGTGACGACTCGAATCAAGACATAAGCGAGCACAGTCATCTGAATCAGAGCCAGTAGCACCGAGCCTCCATGCAAAATATTAAAACGACGCCGGTCGTTGTTGTCGCTCGCCAAATTAATCGCTGGCATGAGCAACTGACGCGCAGGCACGGTAGTCAGCGCAACAGCCATCATTAGCCAGGCAGCGATCGTATCCACAAAGAGCAGTAATCCCGCTGCCAGCAGCGCTACCGCAATACACCACAAATAAAAAACTGGAAAAGCTTTTCGGAGAATCGACCCCGCTTCTTGCGCAGGCAGATGGCTAAAGAGAAAGGCCGCAAAGCCAAAGGAATAAAGCACCATTCCCCCGAACAAGATGGCTGTCATCAACATTGCTACGACTGTCAGTACCATAAAACCCCCTCAGCTTAACGAGAGCTTACGGCCTCAAACTGAAATTAGCCCAATAGTTTTAGTGGGGCCCTGTGTTGGACCCGTAGATTTTAGCGAGGTGGGTGTTGCCGCGTTGCGAAAAACATGGGGTGGCTGACGGGGATCGAACCCGCGACAACCGGAGTCACAGTCCGGCGCTCTACCAACTGAGCTACAGCCACCATAGAAATGGTCGGAGAGGAGGGATTCGAACCCCCGACATCCTGCTCCCAAAGCAGGCGCGCTACCAGGCTGCGCTACACTCCGAAGTCGTGCGATTTACCAAAAACAGTCTACCACCAACTGGCTGATAGGGTCTCGATGAATGACCGACGGCGCGAAGGATACTGATTTGACCGGAGGCGGTCAATTCACGACCTACCTCCTTGTTATTACCCTCGTATTTCTGGGAGACTTGCGCACGTTTTCGAAACTCGTCCAATGGGGGGAAAAATGACCGCACGCGTACTTGATGGCAAGCATGTTGCTAAACTCACCGAAGAAGCTCTTCGCGTTCGCGTGGAGGGGCTCAAAGAACGCTCAGGAGGCAGGATCCCTGTATTAGCCACCGTGTTGGTAGGTGATGATCCCGCTTCTGCTACCTACGTGAAAATGAAAGGCAACGCCTGTCGTCGCATTGGCATGGAGTCAATGGCGATCGAACTGCCATCGACACTTAAGACTAATGAATTACTGCGGGAAATAGAGCTCCTGAATAACAACCCCGACGTTCACGGCATCTTGTTGCAGCATCCGGTACCCAGCCAAATCGATGAGCGCGCGGCCTTCGATATGATTGATCTGGCAAAAGATGTCGATGGTGTGACGTGCCTCGGTTTTGGCCGCATGGCCATGGGAGAAGACGCTTATGGCTGTGCAACGCCTCAGGGCATTATGCGACTGCTGGGCCATTACGAGATACCCCTCGAGGGCAAACACGCCGTGGTTGTGGGTCGCAGCCCTATTTTAGGCAAACCAATGGCCATGATGCTTTTACAAGCCAATGCCACGGTCACCATTTGCCACTCCAGGACACAGAATCTTGCCGATCATATTCGCCAGGCCGATATCATCGTGGGCGCAGTAGGACGACCTGAGTTTATTCGCGCTGATTGGGTGAAAGATGGCGCCGTCGTCGTTGATGCAGGCTACCACCCGGGAGGGGTGGGTGATATTGAATTGGGCCCACTCCTAGATCGCGTCGATGCGTATACCCCGGTTCCCGGCGGTGTAGGACCCATGACCATCAACACACTCATCCAGCAAACGGTCCTCTCTGGTGAAAAAGCATTGGGCTAATAGCCTCAATCATGAAACAACATAAAGGCACCCTGCAGTCATTTGAAGCAAATGGGGTGTCTGTTGGGGCGGCCCGCTGTGGTCGCCCAAAGCTCTTGAGCCCCCATCTGCCCCGCACCCGCACCTTCAATGTGCCTCAGCTATAAAGTGCGCTGGTCTAGAAGCAGATAACAACACGCGCTGGAACCGCGCTCATGATTCACCTAAGGTGTCTAAAAGCTGCCGAGAAAATATTATGCTAAGCCCAGCCAATTGGCCCAAACGCGTTCATGTTGTGGGACTGTCTTTCTTAGCCGTTTTTATCTGCTACATAGATCGCGTCAATATCTCAGTTGCCATTATTCCTATGGCCGCAGACCTGGGCTGGGGTATGCAGCAGCAAGGCCTGGTGCTGTCCTCCTTTTTTATTGGCTACGTGCTATTACAGGTGGTTGGCGGGCGCTTAGCTGATCGCTATGGCGGTAAAGCGGTTCTTGGCATGGGCGTTATTCTCTGGTCCCTGTTCACCGTACTAACACCGCCGGCCGCCGCACTAGGATTTACAATACTCATTCTCACTCGAATTGCCATGGGCATGGGCGAAGCGGTCACCTTCCCTGCAATTTACAGTACATTCTCAAAGTGGGTTCCCTTAGCAGAGCGCTCGCGAGCTATTGGCTTAATTAATAGTGCGATTCCACTGGGCACCATATTTGCCTTGGTGACCACACCCATCATTGTTCAGGTATGGGGGTGGCAATGGGCGTTTTATTCCTTCGGTGCAATCGGCATTGTTTGGTTCTTCTTTTGGCAAAAGCTCGTGACCTCAACCCCACAACAACATGCCGGGGTCACTGAAGAAGAATTAGCCTTGATTGCCTTGGGCAGTGATACCCCAGTCGACGAAGCGCAGCCCTCGCCCCCGTGGTATCACTTTCTCAAATCAATGCCTGTGTGGGCCATTGTCGTCGCCCATTTTTGCAACAATTGGTCGTTGTTCGTACTCATATCGTGGATGCCCACCTATATTAATAAAGGCTTAGGCGTCGACTATGCCTCTGTTGGCCTCCTCGCGATCATTCCCTCAATAGGCTCCGTATTTTTTCTGAATATTGCCGGCAATTTGGCCGATCGACTGATTCGCCGGGGCGTAGCCGTGGGTAAGGTTCGTAAATTGATGCAAATGGTTGGCTTTGGTGGGCTCACAAGCGCCCTGCTAATCGTGGGCCACCTCGATACCGTTTGGCTGGCCATCGCAACAATGACGGTAGGCTCAGCCCTGGGAGCCTTCGTTACCGGTGGATTCGCCGTCAATCATATGGATATTGCGCCCAGGCACGCCGGGACGCTCATGGGCATTACCAATACTGCGGGTGCTATCCCGGGCATTATTGGGGTCTTTGTGACGGGTTTAATTCTTGAGGTGACCGGATCCTGGGTCATCGTTTTTTCTCTCGCGGGAGGCGTCACTCTTTTTGGCCTCGTCTTTTATCTGCTATTTTCAAGCGGCGAAAAGTTATTTGATTAATACCCCCGGGGCCCACTGCAATACCACAGCCGCACATAAATGCCCTTAGCTTCTGGGAGTTAGCTTCTGGGAGTCAGCGACTACTAGTCAGCAGTTAGAGGTCTTCGGGCCGACCCTTATAAGCGTCGCCAGGTAGTGCCTTCAGGCCCATCCTCCAGCTCGATACCCTGAGCCTGCAATTCATCACGAACAGCATCTGCGGCAGCAAAATCTTTGCGCGCCCTAGCCTCAAGGCGTGCCGCTAAGCGGTGTTCAATATCTTCTGCAGTTGGGCCTGCACTGGAGGCAGAGTCAGTAAACCATTGTTCAGGGTCATTACCCAGCAACCCCATCATGCGCCCCATGGCCAGGAGCTCCCCTTTAAAGGTTGCTGCCATCTTAGCATCGGCTTTGTTCAGCGCCTTGCAAGACGAATGTAATGCAGCAATGGCCTTGGGGGTATTCAAGTCATCGAGTAATGCGGTAAAAGCGGCCGTGTCCTCAGGCCGAATATGCTCCGCCTCAATATCAGCCGAATTACGCAATGCCTGATAGAAGCTGTTGAGTGCGGTTTTTGCGTTGTCCAACAGTTCTCCAGAAAAGTTTAACGGAGACCTATAATGGGTAGACAGCAGCGCAAAGCGCAGCACCTCTCCCGAATAAAGACCCAGTAACTCGCGAACAGTACGAACGTTACCCAGTGACTTGGACATTTTTTCACCGTCCATATCCACATAGGCGTTGTGCAGCCAATACCGCACAAAATCGCCACCATAGCCACAACAGCTCTGTGCGCGTTCATTTTCATGATGAGGAAAAATAAGATCACGCCCTCCCCCATGAATGTCGATAGCATCGCCCAGGTGCGCACGAATCATTGCCGAACACTCGAGATGCCAACCCGGGCGCCCCCATCCCCATGGGCTTTGCCAGCCAGGTTCGTCCTGTGATGAGGGCTTCCAAAGCACAAAATCACCCGGGCTTCGTTTATAGCTTGCGACTTCAACTCTTGCTCCCGCGAGCATGTCATCGAGGTTTCGGCCACTCAGTGCTCCATAGCTAGACATTGAGGTGACATCGAAAAGAACATGTCCGTCAGCGGCATAAGCGTGGCCACGCTCAATGAGCTGTGTGATTAAACTCTGCATGGGATCAATATTGTCAGTCGCGCGGGGCTCAAGATCAGGAGGCAGCGTATTCAACTGAGCCATATCTTCTCGATACTTTTCGGTGAATTCCTGGGTCACCGCCTCAATGCCTTCTTTACGTTCTCGAGCCGCTGCAATGATCTTATCGTCAATATCCGTAATATTGCGCGCGTAAATGACCTGAGGATATAAAGCGCGCAGCACGCGATACAGCATGTCGAAAACCACTACCGGGCGAGCGTTTCCGATGTGGGCGAGGTTATAAACCGTAGGGCCACAGACGTAGAGCGTTATTCTTTCGGGGTCGCGTGGCTCAAAAATTTCTTTCTCACGGGTCAATGTGTTCGTCAGGCGCAACTCAGCCACGAGAATCACTCCAAGTATCTCTCAGACCTATGGTCATATTAAAAACCGGCTTTTCCCCAGCATGATCATGGCGATCAGCAACAAAATAACCCTCCCGCTCAAACTGGTAAACCGCTTCCGCAGAGGCTGTGGCAAGTGAGGGTTCAATAACAGCGTGCTCCAGTCGAACTAGGGAACTGGGGTTTAGCACCGCCATCATATCTTCACTCTTGCCCGGATCTGGATCATTAAACAGCCGGTCGTAGCAGCGAATTTCGGCATCTAAACCTGCTGTCGCAGATACCCAGTGAATGACACCTTTAGCCTTAATGCCGTCAGGCGGATCCTCACCCAGAGTACCCTCCACGACATGGGCATACACTCGAGTCACCTCGCCAGCGCCATCAAGATCACAGCGGTCAGCTTCAATAATGTAGCCTCCTCGCAATCGAACCCGCTTACCAATGACGAGGCGCTTGTATTTTTTGTTGGCTTCTTCGCGGAAGTCTGCGGCGTCAATGTATAACTCCGGGGTAAACGGGACCGATCGGGTACCCATGGATTCATCTGCCGGATGATTGGCCACCGTCAAAATCTCGGGTTCAGCTCGGTTGGTGATCGTTAGTGGCAGCGGGTTAAGGACGGCCATAGCTCTGGGTGCCTCGGCATTCAACTGATTCCTTACCGCACTCTCGAGCATGGCAACGTCTACAATGCTATCGGAGCGAGACGTACCCACTTCTTCACAAAAATGCCGTATCGCTGCCGGGGGATAGCCCCGTCGACGAAGGCCCGCGAGGGTTGGCATTCTAGGGTCATCCCAGCCCTCAACCGCCTCGGAATCGACCAGTTGCTTCAACTTTCGCTTGCTGGTCATCGTATAGCTCGTGTTCAGGCGAGCAAACTCGATCTGTCGTGGCCTTGAAGGCACCGGTAAGTGTTCAATAAACCAATCGTAGAGCGGTCGATGATCTTCAAACTCGAGCGTACAAATTGAGTGCGTCACCCCTTCGATGGCATCTTCTTGGCCGTGAGCAAAGTCATAGGTCGGATATATTGGCCAAGCATCACCGGTTTGATGATGGTGCGCCTTGCGAATTCGATACAAAATGGGATCTCGCAAATTAATATTTGGCGACGCCATATCGATTTTGGCTCGCAATACTCGGCTCCCATTGGGGTACTCTCCCCCACGCATGCGCTGAAATAAATCTCGATTTACTTCAACAGAGCGTGACCGATGCGGGCTATCTTGACCGGCCTCGGTCAAACTGCCTCGGTACTCCCGTGCTTCGTCAGCTGACAGGTCACATACATAGGCCAAGCCTTCGTCGATGAGACACAGCGCCCAGTCATAGAGCTGCTGAAAATAACTGGAGGCATAGCGCACCTCCCCGTCCCATTCATAGCCCAGCCAACGCACGTCTTCTTGAATAGCGTCAATGAACACCTGGCTTTCCTTTTCTGGGTTGGTGTCATCAAAGCGCAGATGACATTGCCCCCCAAACTGCCTAGCCAATTCAAAGTTTACCGTGATCGATTTTGCATGGCCCAAATGCAGATATCCGTTGGGCTCAGGAGGAAATCGGGTAACCAGTTGGCTTATCCCACCTGCATCGAGGTCGGATTGAATTTGGGTCTTTAGAAAATTACTTCGCGCGTCGGAGCTCATGACTGGCCTCTAAATGGACGGCGCATGATACCAAGGCGTAGCCCATATCGCAGGCGATTTACTCGCTTTGGACTTAGTTACGTAAAAAATTGAAGCGAGCAGCTCATTATGTCTACTGGGAGACATTGAATTTGAGAGAACTAACGTGTCGCACCCTTGCTCTAAACCGTGTAGCATGCGCGCCTTTGATCATCGGCTCCGGAGTCACCATGTCGAATACAGTCATTGAAATGAAAACAACTTTTGGCGTCATCACACTAGAACTCGATGGCGAGAAAGCGCCAAAAACCGTTGAAAACTTCATTCGCTACGCCAGTGAAGGCTTTTACGACGGCACAATATTTCACCGCGTGATTGACAATTTCATGATCCAAGGCGGTGGTTTCGATGCCGATATGCAGCAAAAAGAGACCGCGGAGCCTGTCGAAAATGAGGCTGACAATGGCCTCACAAACGATCGCGGCACCATAGCCATGGCACGTACCATGGATCCACACTCAGCGACCGCGCAGTTTTTCTTAAACGTGAAAGACAACGACTTCCTCAACCACTCTGGCAAGAACATGCAGGGCTGGGGATACACCGTATTTGGCAAAGTCACTGACGGTGACGCCGTCTTAGACAAGATTCGCGCGGTAGAGACCGGCAACAAATCGGGCCATCAAGACGTTCCTAAAGAGAGCGTTGTGATTGAGTCGGTTACGGTAGCCGCTGCCTGAGCCATGGCGACCACGCTGTTCATCAGCGATCTCCACCTCAGTGACAACACGCCTGAAATAGAAGCGGGGCTCTACGCGCTTCTCGATAGAGAGCAAGGCATGGAGCGCCTATATATTCTCGGCGACTTTTTCGAATACTGGATTGGCGATGACGACGACACCCCCCTCAATCGACGCGTTATAGCGCGGTTAAAGGCGGTTAGCGACTCAGGTACTAAGTTGTTTATTGTCAGAGGTAATCGCGACCTTGCTTTGGGTGCGGTGTTTGCAGATCAAGTTGGCGGCCAGTTGCTTGGCGACACCACTGTGATCGACCTCGAGGGTACCCCGGTGCTCGTTCTTCATGGCGACACGCTCTGCACCGATGATGTGGAGTACCTGAAAATGCGCGCGATCCTGCACGACCCCGACTGGCAGGCTGAAATGCTGCAGCGGCCGCTCTCCGAGCGACGTGAATTCGCTAAGGGACTGCGCGCGGCCAGTAAAGAAAAAGCCGAGAATGATCCCGATAACATTATCGATGCCAACGACCAGGCTATCGCAGCCGCTTTTGCTGAGCATAAGGTGGCGTTAATGATCCACGGACACACCCATAGGCCTGACCGCCATAAGACTGCCGATGGGGACCGAATAGTTCTAGGAGACTGGTCCGCCGAAGCAAGCTGGATCATTCGGGCGACGGATGGTAACTGCCAATTAGAACAGTACCGCTACTAACCCACCACCCTCTGCCATCTACCCCAGCACTACGCCGCAACAGGCACGCCGCTATGGAAGCGCAGCTCTTGATCCTCACTCTCGATTAATTGTTGTTCGCGGTCGCGAAAAATCCCCAGACGCTCGTCAATCTCATCAACGCTAGCAAGGGATTTGGCCAGCGTTAAGTAGTCCATGAAGTGCCGTGCCTCGCTTTTTAGCAGCGAAAAATAGAACTTCGATAGCTCGGCATCGAGATTAGGCGCCAATGCTGCAAAACGCTCACAAGACCTTGCCTCAATTAGGGCGCCCAGCAGTAGTGTGTCAACCAGCCTTGCCGGATCACGCTTTCGCACTAAGGCGTGCAAGCTACCAGCGTAACGCGAAGCAGTAACTTGACTGTAAACAATATTACGCCGCTGCAGGAGACTCAGCACCTGTTCAAAATGGCGTAGCTCCTCCCTCGCTAACCGAGACATCTTGTTCATTAAATCGGGTTGGTCTGTGTGTCGATGAAGCAGGCTCATCGCCGTTGCCGCTGCTTTTTTCTCACAGTTGGCATGATCAATGAGCAGCAGAGACTGCTCTCTCAAAGCAGCGTCGATCCAGCCTCTAGGGGTAGGACAGGGCAAAAATGCGAGTAAAACGTCTAAATCTGATGCGGCGGTCAAGGGTTCAATTACTCTCAAATAAATCTGGGGTGGCAAGGTAACGCTGATGGTGGGCATCAGACAAGGACCAAAACTCTTGATCTACCGATTCTCTGAGCGCGGTCAGACTGCTATTACGCCACAACAAATGAATGGAGAAACCAAAGGCTTCAGGCTCTTTAATCTGGCTGGCACCGGCCTTCAATAGCGCAAATAACCCGCAATACTGATCGTGGGCGGGATTGAAACGAATCTGCTGGGTTTGCAATTGCCAGCGCAACAAGCCGGGATCGGTTACAACAAATTTATTTTGCATACAGAGACTTAAAAAGTGTGCCAAGCGTTCGTCAACGATCGCTTTTTCAACCTCGGTGTAAGCATTCCAATCAATAACCTCATGGCTAAAGCGCTTACAACCTCGACAGACAGCATCACCAATACCGGTAGAACACACGCCAATACAGGGAGTTCTCACCCTAGCGGTGCCGGAAACCGATGTTTTTGGATTTAATTGGCTCGTCATACCCTAAGTCTAGGGTATGGATTCAATGAATGCACAGGATCATCACTTACGAATGTCATGATTTCCGGTCACAAGCTATACTACGCACCGAAAATTATCTCATGCCTTAAGGAGTCACACCGTGCTGGAAGCCTATCGCGCCCATGTTGCAGAGCGCGCCCAAGAAAATATCCCCGCAAAACCCCTCAGCGCGGGTCAAGTCGCCGAGCTGATTGAGCTGCTCAAGAACCCACCTGCGGGAGAGGCAGACTTTTTACTGGACTTACTGGCCACTCGAGTTCCGCCCGGTGTTGATGAGGCGGCGTACGTGAAAGCCGGCTTTTTATCTGCCGTCGCTAAAAGTGAGACGCCCTGCACTCTGATTAACCCCGAACAGGCTGTAGAGCTCCTGGGCAATATGCACGGTGGGTACAACATTGAGACGTTGGTGGGGTTATTAAGTGATCCACAACTCGCTGAGGCAGCTGCACAACAGTTGAAACATACATTGCTCATGTTTGAAGCCTTTCATGACGTGGAAGCATTGGCCAAACAAGGCAACCCTCAGGCGCAAGCCGTAATGCAAAGCTGGGCCAATGGCGAGTGGTTTACCGATCGGGCCCCTGTCGCAGAATCGATAAAGATGGTGGTCTTCAAAGTCACCGGCGAGACTAATACCGATGATCTCTCTCCGGCTCCCGATGCTTGGTCACGTCCCGATATTCCTCTACACGCCAATGCCATGTACAAAATGACGCGAGACGGCCTAGATCCCGACGAGCACGGAACCACAGGCCCCATGAAGCAGATACAGGCCATTCAATCTAAAGGGCTGCCCGTTGCTTTTGTCGGCGACGTCGTGGGAACTGGCTCTTCGAGGAAGTCGGCCACCAATTCTGTGCTTTGGTTTTTTGGCGACGATATGCCCGGGGTACCGAACAAGCGCGGCGGTGGCGTTTGTATCGGTGGCAAGGTAGCACCCATTTTTTACAACACTATGGAAGATGCTGGGGCCCTGGTTTTTGAAGCTCCCGTGGACGACCTGCGCATGGGTGACGTTATTGAAATTCGCCCCTATGAAGGAAAAATACTCAATGAATCCAATGACTTGGTATCTGAATTTACATTAAAGTCTGAGGTTTTGCTGGACGAAGTGCGCGCCGGTGGGCGCATTAACCTGATTATTGGTCGCGGTCTAACCACCCGAGCACGTGAGGCTCTGGGGCTGCCCGATGGCAACCTATTCCGGACACCCGAACAACCCGCAGATACAGGCAAGGGCTTTACCCTCGCGCAAAAAATGGTGGGACGTGCTTGCGGTATGACCGGCGTTCGACCGGGCACCTACTGCGAGCCTCGAATGACAACCGTAGGCTCCCAAGACACCACAGGGCCCATGACCCGTGATGAACTCAAAGATCTGGCTTGCCTGGGCTTTTCGGCTGATCTCACCATGCAGTCTTTCTGCCACACGGCCGCCTACCCCAAGCCCGTTGATATCTCAACGCAACATACCCTCCCCGATTTCATCAAGACCCGAGGGGGCGTCTCATTGCGCCCGGGAGATGGCATTATCCATAGTTGGCTCAATCGCATGCTACTGCCCGATACCGTGGGCACCGGGGGAGATTCTCACACGCGCTTCCCCATGGGAATCTCATTTCCAGCCGGCTCAGGTCTCGTTGCTTTTGCCGCCGCGACCGGCGTGATGCCCCTAGATATGCCGCAGTCCATCTTGGTGCGCTTCAAAGGCAAAATGCAGCCGGGCATTACGCTTCGAGATCTCGTACACGCTATTCCCTACTACGCCATCCAAAAAGGGCTGTTGACCGTTGAGAAGAAGGGTAAAAAGAATATTTTCTCCGGCCAAATACTGGAGATCGAGGGCCTAGAGGATCTCACTGTAGAACAGGCCTTTGAACTATCAGACGCCTCTGCCGAACGCTCTGCCGCTGGCTGCACGATTAAACTGGGAGAAGATACGATTGCAGAATATCTGCGCTCAAATATTGTCCTGCTGCGCTCAATGATTGCCGAAGGTTACGGGGATGCAAGAACCCTCGAGCGACGAGCTCGAAAAATGGAAGAATGGCTGGCGCAGCCTGAACTTTTGTCTGCTGATGATGATGCCGAATACCTAGAAATCATTGAAATCGATTTGGCTGAAGTTAATGAGCCCATCGTATGTGCTCCCAATGACCCAGACGATGCCAGAAAACTGTCTGAAGTTGCTGGCGATGAAGTCAACGAAGTCTTTATTGGCAGTTGCATGACCAACATAGGACACTTTAGAGCGGCAGGTAAACTTCTAGAGGCTCACGGAAAACCCGTGAACACCCGCATGTGGATCTGCCCCCCCACGAGAATGGACGAGCAGTTACTCATGGAGGAAGGCTATTTCTCTATCTTCGGCAAGGCAGGTGCCCGCACAGAAATGCCTGGATGCTCACTCTGTATGGGCAACCAGGCGCGAGTCGAGTCGGGCAGTACAGTGCTTTCCACATCGACCCGCAACTTTCCTAACCGACTGGGCGATGGGGCCAATGTTTACCTCACATCGGCAGAATTAGCCGCCATTGGTGCCTTACTGGGCAGGCTACCAACACCTGCTGAGTATCTGGAATTTGCGACCAAAATAGATTCTATGGCCGATGAAATTTATCGATACATGAATTTTGATCGCGTTATTGAATTCCAGCAGCGTGCCGAAGAAGGCGGTCGCATTGCAGCAGTACAAATTGACGAGGTTGCCTAATAGCGAGCGACGCCCATCTCGGGCCTTGATTGGCAACAAACTTGAGCTGGGGGCATACCCCCTCAGCTCAATCAATGCACACCCTGCCTTCTCCACAAATACAGCGACACCAAAGCTGCCTGGGCTTAGCCAGCTCCAAAGTGGTCGATACCTCTAGCGACACAGCGACGCTTAGCCCGATTAATCAGCGGGCAACTCCTCATTACTGAGACTGCCAAAAGGTGGGGCAGCACTATCGAGGGCCGCGATTAATTCATTCAGCAGCTCATAAAGCCCAGTCAGATTCTCAGCACCAAACTGGGATTCTATATACTGATAGCGCGCCTCCGACTCTGGCGCGATAGCTGCGATCAGCTCTAATCCGTGTGACGTGATAGAAACCAAAGAACGACGACTGTCTCGGTCGCAGGATTGTCGTTGTACAATATTGCGGCTCTCCAGGTTTTGAACGATGCGACTCACACTGGGCCGTAACAACGAGCAGGCAGAGGCCAGCTCGCTAACATCGAGAGACTCACTTTCTGCCAATGCTCGCATAACCCGCCACTGTTGAGTGGACAGGTCATGAGCACGCAAATGTGGGATAAACGTTCTAAGCACTGCTTCATGGGCTTTTAACAGGGTCATTGGTAATGACTGATCGAAGCGGCGCATGTTACTGGCTGCAG
>Ga0206130_10002212_pt1 | contig 27258 bp, 36 predicted proteins | sample Helgoland_Spring_9_FD_148637 | JGI IMG/M metagenome (GOLD analysis project Ga0206130, IMG submission 148637) | Pelagic subsurface seawater microbial communities from Kabeltonne, Helgoland, North Sea - Helgoland_Spring_Bloom_20160512_1 | ecosystem: Environmental > Aquatic > Marine > Epipelagic ...
ACCACAATGATGAAGAATTTAGAGAAAAACATAAACAAAAATCAAGAGATAATTATATACTAAATAAAGAAAAAATAGCAGCAAGATACCAAATACAAAAAAAATATAAGCAAGCAGTTAGACGATTTAACTACTATAAAGAGATCGGCCAAATAGATAAATTTAGAGAATTATATCCTGAAGAATATAAATCTTATTTCGTAGGCGTATAATTTATTCTTTTTCTTTTAAATTTTTAATAATGTCTTCTAAACATGCAACATCATTTATTAGTTCTTTGATTTTTAATTTTAATTCATTAATTTCATTTTCATCATCCTCAAAAAGGGATTCACAATCTTTATAATCTCTTGTTAATTCTCTATTCATACGTCTTAATTTATTATTTACTGTAATTGATTTTTTTATATCAAATTTCAATTGTTCATTTTCATTGATAATATCTTGATCCTGAAATAATGTTAATTTCATGTTCTCAATACGAAGTTTTTTACATTCTTCATAAAGTTGCTTTTTATTCATTCGTGAAAGAGCAATAGACATTTTATTTTATAAATTATTTGTTATATATTGTATGTTATTATTATATTATATAATATAGATTTAGTTTTAAGTATTAGTTTAAAATCTATTTCAAATTTATAAATTTATATATATGGATAATGTTTGTTTTATAATTCCTTCTACAACTAATGGACGAGATGAATGGCAATCATTTGAAGATACATATTTACATAATATTTGTTTGAAAACTATTCCTAAAGATATTAAAATTTTAATTGGATACGATAAAAATGATAGGATTTTGAATTCTAATATTAAATTAGATAATGTTGAATGGGTTGAATTTGGGGAAGAATATAAAGGTAATCCTTGTGGAATTTGGAATTCATTAGGTCATATTGCAGTTGCTCAGGGATACGAGTACATAATGGCTTGTGGTGACGATATTCAATTCCCTGAAGATCCAACATGGTTATGGATGTTTATTAATAAATTAAAAGATAATAAAAATATTGGATACTCTGCAGGATGGTCTAATAATGATTCTATTCCAACTCAATTTTTAATTCATAAAACTCATATTGAAATATTTGATAATATATTTCCTAAACAAATAAAGAACTGGCAATGTGATAATTATTTATATGATTTATATGCTAAATATGGTAACTGGATGAAAGAATATAAACTTTTAAATTGTGGAGGAAAACCTCGCTATCAACCTGACAATTGTATAAATTTAAAAAATATGTTGGTTAAGAGACATAGGAAAATATTATTTCAATATTTAAATAAAAATAAATTATTAGATTAAAACCTTTCTAATGAGACCGAGAACCTATGAAGAGATTTTTTTAGATTCATTTTGAAATTTTTTTTTTTTTTTATAAAACTTTTAAAATTATAAATTTTACAAGTTTTATTTTTTTTTAGAAATATTAGTTTATAAAATATATTTTAAATATAATAATTATATAAATGGAAAATGTTGAAATGGTTGGTGAAATATGTGCCTCTACTCATTTAGATTTTATAAAAAAATTAAAATTAGATATGGGTGAAAACTGCAAAGTATATGTTGAAATTGGTGTTTTGTATGGAGGCTCCATGATTATGATGATGAATATTAATTCACCTTGTCTTCATATTGGTATTGACCCATTCGCAGGATACTATGGAAAATCATTTGATCCTCATAGACAAATTGATTTAACAAATCATTTTGATATTACAAGTGAAAATATTAGAAAAAATAATAAATATTCACAAGAATGGAAACTAATTAAAGGAAAATCAAGTGAAGTGGCAGATAAAGTTATTGAAAATATTGATTTTCTATTTATAGATGGAGATCACAGCAGAGTTGGAGTTATAGACGATTTTAATAACTATCGTAATAAAGTTAATAAAGGTGGTTTAATTGTATTTGATAATTATTCAGACCCAAATTGGCCTGAGGTAAAAGATGCAGTTGATTTTTTAGTGGATATTCATGCAATCACTTATAAAGTTTATAATATATATGGACATTGTTTAGTTCTTGAAAAATTAGTTTAACCATATTATGTCTTTTTCTAAATTCATTTTCCAGCAATAATAATAAGTCCCTAATGGTGGTGTATATTTAGTTTTTCCATTATTTAAATGACTAAATGTAGGTCTATCTTTGGGTATAATTATTTGAATTTCATTTTTAAATAATGTGCAGAACCATTTATTAGTAATCATCCCTGAAGGTAAAACTAATATAAAAGGTTTATCTAATTCTTTTAATCTTTTTAAACAATCTGCTCTTTTACTGAATGGCGGATTATCTATTACTATTTCTCCTTTATTATTTAAAAAAAAATCTTCATCTTCGTGTATGATATTGAAACCCATTTCTTTAAAATATTCCTTTTGTTTTCCGTCATTATAAAACGGTGCCCAAATTATTTTATCATTAGGTATATATTCTTTAATTGATTCCCAACCTGCTTTATTAGTTGAATAATTGTCAGTATCTTTATCATTTGTAAAACTCATTTATATATTTTATATTTTAAATAAAATTTTATAACTTAATGGAAAACTAAACTAAAATTATTTATTAGTTCTAATTGTTTATCAGTTTTCTCTTTTTCTTTAGTTAATTTTTCTTTCTGTTGAGATAATAGTTCTCCTAATGATAGAGGAACTTTATCAATAGCATTATTTAATAAATCGTCCCTTTCTTTTTGTAATTGTTGGATATAATTCCCCCTAACTTCTAATTGTTCTTCATATGTTGCTACTTGTTCTTTATACTTTTTAAATTCCTCTTCAATTTTTATGTAATTTTTGCACTTATCATATAATTCTTTTTTAGTAAGATTGCTCATGGTTTTTGGTTTTGGATCTTCAGACATTTATATTATATTTATATTTTTTATTCTAATTTTTTCCGAACTTTTACAGTAATATTATCAATAATGTAATTATCTATTTTATAATCATCTGTAATATATGTGTAATGAATTGGTAATTTTTTAATAATTGTTTGTAAATTATGATTATTAAATTGTTCTCCTGTAAAACTTAAATCTTGTAATTTATTTTTATCACAACACCTTTTACATAAACTTTTTAAATATTGTAATGAATTCATTTATATTATATTTATATATTATTTATAAATTTATAACTTTAATACTTAAAAAGAAAATAACATATAATATAAAACAATGTACCCTGAAGATAAACTATTTGATATATACAGAATTAGCAAACCTAATATTAAAGAAAAATCAATTAAGCAATATATTACTGTATTTAAACAGTACCATAAAAAGGTATCTGGAAAAGATACATTCGATTGGGCTGATTGGGAATGGATTAAATTTCAACCTAAATTTTTAGATGATGTGAATGTTCCGTCTACAAGAAGAAATTATTATAATTGTATTATTCCTATTTTATTATCACTTGGAATGACAACTCCCCCTGAATTTATTGAAAAGCATGGTAAAATTACTGGAATTGAAAATTTAAATATTTTAGAAGAACAAAGTAAATATAGACTTGCAGTTATAAATAATAACAATGAAACTAAAAAAATGGCAGAAAATAATATTATATCTGATAAAAAATTAGAAAAATATAAAGTAAAGTTTTCTGAAATTCAAGAATTTGTTAATGAATTAAGATCCAAAGAAAAATTCCAAGATTCATTAATATTATTTTTAATGACTGAATATTTATTTAGAAATGAAATATCACAGTTTAAATGGATTCCTCTTAAATCTTTTAATAAAATGAATGAAACTAATAAATCTATTGGTAATTATATTGTTATTGGTTCTAAAAAAATGTTCATATCCCGTGCAGAATTTAAAACTGTAAAAACTCACGGACGAACTGAAACTATTATTGAAAATAAATTATTAAAATCAGATATTAAAAAATATATTAAAACATTAGACGATGATATTATGTTTAAAAATAGTAATAATGAAATATATAGTAATGATTCACTATCTCAAAAATTAGGACGATTGACAAAAGAAAAGTTCGGTGTATCTCTAGGAACTTCAAGCATTAATTCATTATATTTAGAAACACTTGATAAAGAAACTATTAAAAAATTAATGGCACTTAGTACTAATCGGGGAACTTCCCTAGGAGTATTATTAACACATTACTATAATGATATTCATTAATCTTCTTCTTCTTCTGAACTACTTATATTTTCTTCTTCTTCAGATTCTTCTTCTTCAGAAGTTTCTAACATGAAATCAACATCCTCAGTTTCACCTTGTCTATGTCGCATTTCCATTACTTGTTCTAATATTTCAACCATATAAAATATTGGCACATTATCTACCGTTCTCATCAATTCTGTTGCAATACAGCGTATTTCAGAACTCGTTAATTTTCTTTCAATTTGTGGCATTTATTTATATATTATTTATTAATTTATTAGTTTCAAATTTATTTAAAGATATATACCTTATATTAATATACTAATATATGGATTTAACATCAAGACAAAAATATAATAGAAGTGAAAAGGGTAAAAAAAAGAATGCTGAATATCAGGCAAAAAGAAGAAGAGATCCAAAATTTAAACATCATTATAAATTACAACAATGGAAAAAGAGAGGTTTAAAATATTATCCAGAAGATATTTGTGAAAAAGCAGATGAAGATAATAATTGTTTTTTTTGTAATATTAAACTTAAAAAAAGTATTTTGGAGCATAATCATATCACAGGAAGTTTTAGAGGATTTACTTGTTCGTCTTGTAATACTCATTTAGGTATAACTGATAAAAATTTTAATTTAGTAATGAAAGAATTAACATTCGTAGTTTGTCTACCAAAAATAATATCTAGATTATATAAAAATGGCAACTTTATATAATGGTGATTGTTTTGACTCAATGAAATTAATGGATGATAAATCTGTTGATTTAATATTTTGCGACCTTCCCTATGGCCAAACTTCGTGCTCCTGGGATTGTTTAATCGATTTAGATAAATTATGGATTGAATTTATGAGAATTAAAAAATTAAATACTCCCATAATTATGACCTGTACTACTAAATTCGGTTTATCTTTATTAAATAGTTGTCCTAAGAAATGTCCATTCCGATATGATTTAGTATGGTGTAAATCTGCTTCGGCTGGTTTCCTATGTGCTAAGAAGATGCCTATGAGAAAACACGAAATGATTTATGTTTTTTATGAAAAATTACCTTTCTATGATTTATCTTCTCATCAACATAAATTTATTAAAGAAAATACAAAAGAAGAACAATTTAAAATAGATATTTCTAAAGATAGTGCCTACGGAAATAATATAAATATTATTAATCCTAAACATAGAAAAGATAAATATAAATCACCACTTCCTACTTCATTAATTAAAGAAGATTGTTATGATAAAAATAAAACAGATGATAGTTTAAGAAAAGGTCATAGAAATAAAATATATGACCCACCACTTCCTACTTCATTAATTAAAGAAGATTGTCCTGAACCTGAACCTGAAACTATGGATACTATTTACGGAGAAATAGATATAAAAAAATTAGATATAGAAAGAAAAGATAGAACAAGTGCTTATGACCCAGCACTTCCTAATTCATTATTAGAAATTAAATCAACCAGAGGAAAACATTCTACTGAGAAACCTGTAGCATTAATGGAATGGATTTTAAAATATTACTCCAAAGAAGATGACATTATATTTGATCCTACTATGGGGTCTGGAAGTATGGGAGTTGCTTGCGGAAATATGAATAGAAATTTTATTGGAATCGAAAAAGATGCTAAAATATATGAAGTTGCCGTAAATAGAATTGAAGAATAATTTATTTTTTTAAACAACCATTTATTCCACCTAATTTAAAAAATACCAATGTAATTCTATCTCCAAAGAATTCTGCTACTTCATGATAATATTCCGATCCATTAAATTTATAAAATTTATGATTTATGTCCATATATGTGGGCTTGTCTTCTTTATCATATACAATTAACTCACCTCCAACATAATTACCTAAACCTATTATATATGATTCCCCTACATTATTTCCGTCAATATGTTTTGCTATTTTATAATTTTTATTAAATTGAATTGTTGTGCATTCAAACTCTGGATCAAATGTATTAATAAAATTCATTGCTTTTTTTAATAAAACTGAATATTTGGGCTGCTTTGACAAACAAGATAAAATCCATTCGTGTCCATGTGTCCAACTAAATACAATGCCTAAAGCAAATCCAGGATATTTTTTATCATTTTCTTTTAAAACATTTGACCTACTTGTATTCATTGGAAAATAAAATTTATCTTTTAAAAATATTTTATCTAATTCTTCAATTTGATCACCATAAATTAATTTAGAAGTCATAATATAATTAATACATATTTATTTATAAAATTAACTAATCGAATTCCAAAATAAATTTACCTCGTCTAATTGTCAAACCCATCATTTTCTGTCTAATAATCCGTTCATCTTGTCTAGTCAATTCATATTCAGAATAACAAACATTTATTGGAATTTTACTTCCTGTTACTGAATTATGTTTCTTTATTGCCCTATTCACAGAACATACATCTGTATAACTTTTAATATGTTCTATATCAATTTTAATTTCATCCTCATTTAAATATCCAGAGTTTTCTAAATTACAAGTTTGATAATAATTAGATATTTTCCTTGCTAATGAAGTCACTTCTTTTTTTTCTGTATATGACCATACTCGGACAGGCTTAGGACTAAATAAAAATTTTAAAAAATCCATATTATTAGTCATTATAAATTTACTTAATTTTTCGATCAAATTATATTTATTTAAATAACAAAATGCTTTGATATCCACCGACATTTTATAAACTATTGATAAAATCTCTAATCGTTTCCATGAATTATGAATCTTATATTCCATTTACATTATAAAATATATTAATAATAAATTATGGGCGTGCGTCTTCGTCTCTAACAGGAATTTCAGGTGTTCTTGGTGTTCCTAAATCATCTGAAGTTGTATTTTTTATTGGTGGAACTTTCCTTTTTATGCACCCAAAACAAATACTAGTACATTTTGATTTGAATACAATCAACAACAAACTTCCAAGTGCCCCTGAAATTACTACTACTAAATTTCCTATGTCTGATAAAGGATACATATATATATTACACAATATTTTAATTATCAGGCATTCCAAAGGAAGTGGGTCGCCCAGTAGTTAGCAGTATTTCGGTCAGTCCAAGTCTTTTTCCCTTCTTTATTAGTTATTCCTTTAGCACGGGCTAAATATGATTTTCTCCTTTTTTCATCTTTGTGTTGCGTGAAATCTTGCATTCCTTTTAATCCAAATCCTATTCTTTTAAAACCTTTTTTAGTATCAGATTTAACATATACCCAGAATTTATTTTTAGAAGTTGTTGTATTCTTCCAAGGTTTATATAACACTGGTTTCCCTTCTTTTGTCAAAGGCATATACAATATATAATATTTTATTTCTTGAATTTTCTGGCATTGACCACAAAATTTGCCTTTTTTATCATTAATGCTGTAATCTTTTTACCATTCGGAAGAACACCTTTTTCACGGTGTTTCATGATGTCTGTAGCAAGTTTCTGAACATTATCTCCGTATCCTTTTTCTTTTGCCATTCGTGTGAATGTACCTTCTTTTAAATCAAAATCTAATTTTTTTTTAACAGGTGCTTTTTTAACAGGTGCTTTTTTTTTCATTGCACTATCTTTCATTATTGTTCCGTCGGGCATTCTATGAGAACCTTTTGGAACTCTAGATTTTTTAGGTGGTGGTGCTGATGAACCGTATGCCATTTATATAATAATATAATATTTTTATTTAGAGTAAAGAGTTAGAGTAATTGAATAAAATATTAGTTACTCTTTTTTAATTTAAAATTAATGATTTAATTAAATCATTTGGAATTCTATATTTATCTTTTAATGAAAAACCAGAATTAGTATTATCAGCAGCATGTCCACCTAAATTACTTTTATGAACATTATTAAATATATTACCACATTTTTTATCACATAATAAATTATTCCAATCCTTTTTATTAGTCCATATTCGTGTTCTTTTTTTATACCCCCAATCTGAGTACATACAATAATCTACATCATAAAAAGGTATATTTTTCATTATTTCTCTATCTTTTAATTTACCTGTTTGTGGATTTTCAATGAACCATAATGAAGGATCAAAATAATTAATAATTTCTAAAGTTTTTAATATTAATTTATCTGATTTAATCATATTATTTTCCATAATTTCTCTTGTGAAAATTTCACCTTTCTTTTTTCTACCTAACCATGAATTTTGTAATTTACTATATTCTGTGCAATCAGGACTTGCCCAAACTATATCAAAATAATTTTTATCATATTGTTTATAATCCCATTCTAATATATCACATAAATGTGTTGGATTAAATTTATTATCAAAATCAACTGACACTGAATCATATTCTAATTCATTACAACATTTACCAACTGACTTTGTTCCACAAAACAATTCTAATAATTTCATATTTAATATTTATATATATTTATTTTTTTTCATTTAAAATCTCACCAATAATATCAGTATGGTCAGTTCTATATCTAGTTAATTTATATAACACACTTGATCCTGCTTCTATTGATGCAAGTCTCATGTCAGGTGTTGTAATAGCAGTTCGAATTTCTGTAATAGTTTTTGTTTTTGTAAATGAATATTCAATTGAAGATTCCCCACCAACCCACCAATCATTAGTATCATTCACCTTTGATAAACATTGTAATATTGGATAATTAAATCCACTATCAGGCCCACCAATGAAATTAGGAGTATCTACTACATCTGATCTAATAGCATAATACCCTGTTCTAATTGCTCTGGGAACTGTTTGAGCAGATAATTTAACAGATGTTGCTGCTTCCGTGATAGCAGGGAAAGCATTAACCTTACGACCCCACCATAGATTTGCTGGTACTTTGCCTGCTGGTTGAGGCATATTTATTGGAAACAGATTTGTATTATTCCATTGTTGTGTTATTGGAATTTGTAATGTATATTTACTTGACCCTCCCGTATTTGTTGGAAAATCAATTGTGTCTACAGAATTTATATTAGCATTTGTAAAAGCATATGGTAAATTATTTTTATTACTATTTCCTACTCTTGTTGTAATGTCATTCAAACTTGTAACAGTAGAATTAAATTGTTCATATGAAAATCCCATTATTCCAAATAAAGAATCATTCCAAGTTTCAGATGTATATCCGAAATCTTTTATAATTATTCCAGTTAATTGGTCAAATATATTCCATCCTTGTAAATTTTGATTTAAATTATAAATATTAAGTGCTCCAGCTTCTTGAGGTGTTCCATTCATATTATCAAATTGTGCAGTAATATTAAAATTATTTAAATTATAAGGCATCATGTCTGGTGTAAAATTATTGTTATATAATCTTTTATTTATTTTATAAACTATGTCTCCTTGTGTGGGAAACTCAGCAACCATTCTAGGATCAGTGTCAGTCTCAGAACCATCACTCATTAAAGCATTAAATGGATTTTGAACTCTCTCAGGAGTATGAAGATTAGATATTTCAAATCTATTAGTAATATTATTATATTCTACTAATGGGTCATCACTGCCTAAATAAATTTTATTTACATATTGAAAATTCTGTATGTTTGGAGTATCTTCTGGAGTGTTGGAAGAACCATTAAATCCTGGATTCATTGTGTTAAAACCACTTTCATTATAATTTCTGTTCAAATATCCGTCAAACAAACCAATATGAGCATTCCCGTAAGCATTAAAATGAATATCCCAACCTATATTTGTTTGTTCGCTTATTATTTTGCTTGTCCCTAAACCATTATTTAAACTGAAATATGGATTAGGAATTGAAGTTTGATCCCTTGGAAGCAGGGGATCATAAAAATTCTGTTCAAAAGCAAAGTATTTAACTCCATACGTATCAAAAGTAGATTGTGAAGAAGTATTCTGTCTTATTTGTAAATATACTCCCTGGGCTGCTTCGTTATCTGTAAGTTTATGAACAAAATCAGTAAAAGCATTCCCTACATATGCCAGAGCACCAAACGAAATTACATGTGTAAATATTACAGTACCTACCGAATTTAATATGTCTAATGATAAATCTTCCCCTGCATCGGGATTTTCCCCACCATTAGCTGAATTTCCTTGAATAAAAGATATTACAACAAAACCACCGTCTCTAATTCTTTCACTTATATTTTTAGTTCTTAAAAATCTAGTATTATTCCCAGTAAATAAATAATACCTAGGGGTAACTAATCCTATTGGGCCTGCTAATGAATCAAATCCTCCCGTCCCTAAGCCTGATCCTGAATCAACAACCTTAGAACCTCCACCTATTTGTCCTGAGGCTGCTCCTGTTAAACCATTATCAAATAAACTAGTGTTAAATCCAGTCATAGTAATTATTCCAGAACCAACTGCAACAGAAAAATTTTCTATATCTGTTCCGTCCGTGCCAATTCCTATATGTGAAGTAGTTAATGCTACATAATAGGTTCCTGAATATAAAACTTTTTTAAATATTCCATATTTATAACCCGTCTCCCAACTCTCCCCATCTGTATCTATATTTTTATATTTTGGATTATAATCAAAAAATAATGGTGTTGATTTATATTCAAAAGAAGAAGCATTATCAGTACAAGCATTCGTTCCATCAGTCATATAATCCCAACCAACTGAAGATATTGGTGTATTTCGTTCTCCTGGAGCAGTTCCATCCTTTGAAACATTCATATGTAGAAATCTTGAATTATTTACAGTAACTAAACCTTGATATTGATTAAATTTATTATCGAATAATTCTGGATAGTTTTCTTGAGCATTAATAATGTCTCTTATATATTCCATTGTTTTATTACTCGCAGGTTGTCCCCACTCCATCTTAGTAGTGATCGTATGATTAGGTAAATTGTTAAATGGGACATTCCCATTTATGTCTGCTGAATTTGTAAAATTTAATTCATGTAAATCATAAGCAGTTCTAAAGTATGCTTGTGTTAATAATCCTGGTTGATTTAAAGCAGAATTAGAAGCCCATACTCTTCCTGCTTTAAATAAATCAGGTCGTTTAACACCAATATATTGAAACTGAGATAAATAATTATTAGTTAAACTTGAATTAAAGGATATCACTGAAGCATTTAATTTACTATTCCACGCTGTCCAATTATCCTGATTAGATAATCTTGTTCCAGAACTCCAGAAAGTATGATAGGTTTTTGAATTTAATTCAACAGACATGGGTAAAAATGTTTCATATCCAGGTGAAGGACTACCAGGCTGAGATAATATTGAAGAGAAATAATTTATTTGAGGTTCTTGTTGTTCTTTCAATTGATTACTAATATTTTCTGCAAGAGCACTCGGAGATACAAAACCTTGTTGAATATTAATATTAACTTTTTCAATATATTCAATATAAGGATACTCAGATGGACTATATAATCCATTTGTTTCAGTTCCAGAAGTATTTACGGATACTAATGTATTATTTAAATTTATCATATCCGTTTGTTGTCCATAGCGTGTATCTTCCCTAACAAATATCGTGTATCTTGAATTATCTCCTCTAAGTTTCCATTCATTGACATTGTCATTGCCGACTGCACCTGAACCATTATCACTAAAAAAGAAATAATCTGCGTCACATACAAATACTTGTTCAAATGAACCATTATATTTATTTGCCCCTATTTCTGTATTTAATATTCCATTATTATAACACCTTCCCTGAGTTATATCATCAGTGCTTTTCCAGGTATTTGCTCCAGAAAGCCCATCACCCTCAATACAGTATCTTCTAGGCAGACTAAAATAATTTTCTCCATTAGTAGTTTTATAATAATTAGTTAATATGTCTACATTATTCTGACTCATATTCACTGTTTCAGTAATATTTGAAGCGGTCACTCTTTCATATCCTAATGGTTTCTCATTAGATCCATTAATATAATTTACAGGTGTTAATTGAGTATATACAATTTCTCTTGTTCCTAAAAATTTATCTGTGATTTCAATAGCATCTGTGGTTGCACCAGCCTCTGCTATGAATGAGTTATATATGGATATTTTATCTCCAGGTTGAACTTCAATACCGTGCCCCATTTTATTTGTAAATAGGGCATTTGAATTATTACCTCCCAAAAACTCAGAACTAAATTTTTGATTGGCATCTAAGATTGTTATCTCTGATAGTTCCATTTTAATAGGTCAATATATATTTTATATAAATTTAATACTAATATATTTCATGATTATTTCTATTAACTTTAGAAACCTTTCTTATAAGAAAGGTTTTCTTGAACAAGATAAATTAAAAAAGTTTTATAAACAAAAAAAATATTTTCAAAATGAATTCAAAAAAAAGTCTTCCCATATAACCTTTCTAATGAGAAAGGTTTTACTTAAAGATATAAATATATTATATATTAAATGACTAAACTTGAACAATTACAACAAGATAAAGAGGAATTGACTGTAAAACTACATAGATATCAAGATAAATCTATTGAAGATGAAGAAATCATTGAAACATTAAAAGAAAAGAATAAATTTTTAAAACAAGAAATGACTAAATTACAATTAGAAATTTCAACTAATATTAATAAAATACATCAATTTAACCAAAACAATTCGCATAAAAATTAGGTTGTCCATACGCATATCCTTGTGCTGCTAATATTTTCTTCTTCACTTTTTCTTGTTCAATCTCTTTGTGTTTAACAATCTGCTTTGCTGCTTTCCTTTGTTTCCTCACAGTATCATATTCTTCTAATGTTTTTTTAGTTGATTGATTAACTATTTTTTCAATATCTTCATGAGTAATATTATTTGTAATGTTCTTTGTTTCATGCACTATGTTATTCACTACAGGCCTTTTCTTCTCTTCTTCTTGCTCCTTGACAATCTTCTTCTTTTGAGTTGGTGTAGGCATTTCACCTTTTAATCTTGCTTCTTTGTTCTTCCTGCGTGTTTCATTACCCTTTGCTCTAGATAATGCGAGTTTTTCTAACATTAAAGGTGTCATTGTCCTCTTCTTTTTAGGTTTTGCGATTACAGGTGCAGGAGCATCTTTGAATATGTCCTCAGTAGGTATAGGTTCTTTTTTAATAGGTTCAGGTAGTTGTTCAGCACCTTCGGTGTCCTCTTCTTCTTCATTATTATCTCCATTATCTAAATCAATATCAGGTATCTCAACAGGCTCAACTTCATCCACAACTTCAGGCAATAAATTATTCATATATATCTATTAAAAATATATAAATTTCTATTATTTATCTATAAAATTAAAATATGTGTTAAATAAAATGGATTCACCAAAAGAAAAAAAAGAAAAACAAGTAAATTTTAATAAGCCCCCTACTGTTGTACCAGTTAAAGATTTACCTCGTGATCCCCGTATAAAACCTACACACCCGAACTTTATTCAAGCACCTGCTCTACTGTTAGGAATTGGTGCAGTAAAATCAGGTAAGACTGTTTTAATAAATAATATGTTACTCCGTCCATATGAGGACGGGTTCTTTGGACAAGATTACTTTGACGAATCCATTATTATTAGTAATACAATAAATAATGACCCGACTGCCAGATTTCTAAAGAAGTCATGTTCAGTAATTGATTATTACACTGACGGAGTAATTAGTGATTTAGTTGCTAAACAAGACGGATTTGGGGAGAAAGAAAATATGCCTTTTATTTCATTAATCTGTGACGATATTCTTGGATCTAATATGAAAAGAAATAATGAAATATCATTCTTGGCAACAAGATTCAGACATAAAAATATTGGTTTAATGGGTGTCTTTGTTCAGAATTTTAAATCTGTGGATACAATATTGAGAAACAATGCTACGGATGTCATTATTTTTAAACAATCTAATAACAAACAATTAGAACAGATTGCTGAGGAGTACTGTTCTATGTTTGGTGATAAAACTAAATTCTATGAAGTATATAAGAAAGCAGTTAAAAAAAAATATGACTTTCTATATTTGAAAGTTCAAGAGGGGCTTGCATTAAGGTCATTTGAGGAAATATTATGGAATACTGAAACTGATTTAGATGATAATCATGTTGATACTCCTGAGGACATGGAATCTAAAGAAGGTGAAGATTGTTCAGATAATTCTACATAGGCAATGAATATTTTTAGAGAATGTTTAAATTTATTAATATTTCCTGTTTCTAAATATTTATTATATTCTTTTTTAAATTGAGATTTTTTACTTCTGTAACCAGAAGATTTATCTTCATATTTTTCAAAAATTTTATTATAATGTTTATTAAAATTTTCCATTTATATATATCAATATATTAAGTAGTTATTTCTTTAAATGTTTATAATATCATACTTCTGAGGACATGGAATCTAAAGAAGGTGAAGAATGTAAAGATTGTTCAGTGTCAATGGCATAAATAATCATATACAATAAATCTTTTAAATTACATTGCTCAATATCACCACATTCTAAATATTTTAGATATTCTTTTTTTAATTTACATTTTTGAGAATACCTGTGTTTCTTTTTACATTCTTTAAAAATAAGATTATATTTGATATCAAAATTAGTAAGATTTCTATTAATCATTTCTTTTTTATTAATTTTAGTTAATGAACTATTATCAATATATTTACTTAAATAATCCTTAAATAGATTAGTGAATTCATGTTTATAAATATTATTAAATTTATTACCTTGGCTGTGATAAAGATTGACTAGGCACATTGTTTTAAATTTGTCAGGATGTTGAATCATATATTCTTTTACTTGTAAATTATTGATGTCTAATGTCCTAGCATACCTCCAATCAGATTTATTTTTTATAAAATGTTTTTCACTAAAAATATTGTCTTTGTAACCTCTATGGTAGTTTTCTTTATCTGATATTTTAGCGTGTTCATTTATTTTATTAAAATTATAATATTCTTCCATTTTAATTGATATATTTTTATATCTTTAAATAAACCTTTCTAATGAGAAAGAGATCTTATGAAGAGATTTTTTTAGATTCATTTTGAAAATTTATTTTTTGTTTAGAAAACTTTTTAAATTTATGTTCTTACAAGTTTTACTTCTTATAAGAAAGATTTATAAAAATATAAAATAGTAATTTAAATATTTAGTTAATATATAATATGTCCGAGAATGCTTATGGATTCAATCATGCATTAACTTTAGGAAATATTCCTGATAGAGTAGGTCATGATATAAATAGACAAATTAGACAATCTAATATGAAAAATGTTACAAAATATCAGAATAATGTTAAGAATGCTATAGACACATTTAATACAAATGAATTAGCAGATAAAAGTTTTAAAAAAATTGGAGAAGTTGTTGGAGATCAAATATTAACTAAAGGTAAAGCAGTTGAAGATACTTTAAAAGCAGTACAGAAAACATATACAGGAATAAGAGATGCTAAATCTATGATGTTTGATAGGGTGGCGGCAGGCCCAGACGAGAGTTATGCCACCGAAGCGGTCAGGACTGCTAGGCGTGCAGCATTCTTGGAAGAAGACGCTGCTCCTGAGGCAAAGGCTGCATTAGGAGGGGCAAAAGTATTAGGTGGAGCATTACAGATTGGATTAGCAGTAGACGATATTTATAATGATAGTAAAGGTGGATTCAAAAAACTTAATGATGCACAAAAAGCGGGGAATATTGGTGAGATTGCTGCAGGAGGTGTAGAAACTGCAGCGTTAGGAGTGGCTGCTTTAGAAACGGCAGGCGTGGCATTAGATGCTTCAATAGTAGGTGCTCCAATAGGACTCGCCTTGAATATTGCAGGAGGTGTGTTAGGACTTGTTGCAGCGGGTGCTGATCTCATAGGAGATAAAGAAGAAAAAAATACATTAGCGGAAAATGAGGCAAAGGCGAAGGCACAACCAATTCCACAACAAGCACAAATTCCTATAGTTGGTAAAGCATTGGGTACAACTGGAGCAGAAGTTAAAGATAATATTCAATCTGGGCGGTAAATATTTAAAATATAAATATATATAATTATAAATGTCAAATGAATCAAAAGAAGTTTATATATTAGGTAATGGGAAATCATTAGAGGGTTTTGATTTTGAATTTTTTAAAGATAAAAATACGGTTGGAACATGTTTAGCATTTAGACATTGGAGAGAAATAGATTGGTATCCGAATCATTATGTTTGTGTAGATTCAAATGTATTAAAATCTAATATAGAAAGTATTAAAGATTTAATTGAAAATAAAAGGTGTGAAACATTTTTATTAGATGCTTCAATCATTAAACATTGGGAAGGTATTTTACAATTTCAAAATGTAATGTATCTTCAACAGTTACAAAGAAGTGAAGGAAATCCATTCAGATATTTAATAGATTGGTGTAGTGGCTCATGTGCAGTATTATATTCATATATTATTGGATTTAATAATTTAAAACTTCTTGGAATGGATATGAAATATGTTGAATTTATCCCAGAATGTGAAAAGCAAAAAGATGGTTCATTAAAAATTATAAAAGAAATCAAGGAAAATCCAAATTATTTTATAAATAATTATCAGCAAGTTGGAGATATTTATAATCCACCGAATACTAACACAGTTCATAAAAAATCTTGGGAAGATTTAAGAAATATATTAGTAATGTATAATGTTTTAACTCGGGAACCAATTGAATTAACAAATTATAATTCAAATAAAACGCTTGACCATTGTTTTAAACGAAAAGAACTTAAAGAGATGTTTGAATTTGAGATAATTGAAAAGGAATAAATTGTTTTTTTCTTTCTAAAATTAAATCTTAAAATTAAAATATTTATTAAATTATAAATATAATGAGTTACTGGTCAGCAACAAATAAAATTCCTATTGCCCAAAAATCTGTTCGCATTCCTGCAGAGAATGGTGTTAATTATAAAGCAGGTCAGGAAATACGAATCCGAATTGACCCAGGACTTAAATTTTTCAATCCCCAGCAAACTATGTTGGAGGCGGATGTAGTAATAATTCCACCGACATATAATGCCAGTACTGCTTTGAATTCTATTAAACCAACTCGTCTTCAGTTAGATGCGGAGACTGGTTTCCAGAGTTTATGCAGAACTATTAGAGTTCATGATTCTAATGGAACACTATTAGAAGAAATTGATAATTACAATACTTTAGTAAGTGTAATGTATGATTATCATACTAATAACAGTCTTCGTGGAAAACGGGCTTTAACTGAAGGAGCAACGGCATATACCCCAGATACTCGAGGATCGGAAGGTAGTACTAAATCTGTTCAGAATGATTTCCATACTAATCCATATTTCAAATCTCCTATAGCAAATGCCTCTACTGTCCTGAATGCTTCATTTACGGCAGATGATTTCCAATCTGCTAAAGTAATAATTCCTATTCATACAGGTATTTTCCAGAATGATAAAATATTCCCTAATCTTCTTTTAGGTGGTATTACATTAACTATTTTACTTGAGGATAATCGTTATTGTTTCAGACAGTTAGAAAGCGTAATGAGATTCCGTAAATTAAATCTTAATCCTCAATTCTTTGGTATTAGTTCTGTTGGTGCCTCGTGGCCTAATGGCAGTAGTTCTACAACGGTTTTCCTAAATGATGTAAATAGTCAATATTTAAATGCTGGTCAGTGTCCATTCGTAGTAGGTGAGAAGATTGGATTTGAAAGAGTTAATGCATCAACTACCACTACTGTTACTTGGGCAGCAACAACAGGTGCTCCAGAAATTACTGCAATAAATTTCACAGGTGGGGCGGTTAATAAATTATCATTAACTCTGGGACCAGTGTCTGCTTCAGCAATTACTGGGGCTGGACCAGATAATGCTTCAGATTGGTTTGTTTATTCTAAATCTGTTGAGGAATCAACTAGTTACAATCCTACGTATAGAGTTGAGAATGTAGCATTAATTGTTCAAGAAATTGACGCGGGTGTTCAATATGAGAATGAAATGATGAAAAGAATGAGGGAAGGCGGTATGATTAATTATGATTTCCTGAGTTATACTTGTTATAAATATTCTCAACTTGCTTCTGACCGTGTTGCTAATATTCGTATTCCTATTGAGAATTCTCGTGCTAAATCCATTCTATGTGTTCCCCTGGACAGCACTCCTTACACAAGCAAAGAAATTATTGGTGCTACTGACACTTATAAAATTGAGCATGAACATGATGATCAAAATCCTACTAATTATCGTCTAAGGTCTTGTCGTCCGAATCTTGAGGGCGTTGTAGACCATATTACTAATTATCAATTTTTATATGATGGACGCCTCCAACCTAATCGTCGTGTTGATTTAACCCGAGTATCTAGCAAGAAAGCAATTTCTGGACAACATATGATTGAATTAGATAAATCTCTAAGTCAGGCAGGAATCACTGGACATTCTATGGCAAGGTTTAATTCCAACTTTGTCATAGGCCGTGCTCTTGCACTTGGTGACGCTGTATATGATGCTCGTAATAAAGATTTCAGTCTTCAAGTAAATTATCAAGAAACAACCGAGCCCACGAAAGCAAAACTATGGTGTATGTACTGTGCTCATATTCGTAGGATTGAGGTTAAGTCTGGTAATGTCCAAGTAATTATTTAATGTCCTATTCCTGTATAACAATATTTAAGAATTTCTTTCATTTGTTCTAATAGACCTGTTTCCATCATTTGAAAATAACACATATTTAATGCTTTTGTAATTGAAATTAAACAAATTACTTCACAGTTATCTTTTATAATTTCGATGTCTGTTTCACAATTATGGGTAATATTATTTAAAATTCCTTTTAAATCACAATCCATTTTATTTATAATTTAAAATTTTTTTTCTAAATTAAATTAAATTAAATATATGAAATTTAAATATTAATTATTATATAAATAATGTCTAATATTTCTGGAGGAAGTACAAGTTATTTACAGATAGATCCCAGCAATATTGTTTCAACTGGTCGCGTGTCTTATAGAGATGGTAACCCAGTGGTAAATTTCATCATAGGTGAAACCGACCGATTTTTAATTGGAAATTCTCTGAGAATTTGTGGTAATCTTAGTTGTTATAAATCTTCTTCGGGTGATACTGGTGTCACCCCACTCCCTTCTGATTCATTAAATGTTAGTCCTAAATTAGGGGCTTATGGAATGATTGAGCAAGTAGTTTTATCTAGTCAAAAGACTAAGAATGTTATTGAACATGTCAGACATTATGGTAGATTTTTAGCAAGTTATCTTCCCAATGTATCAAGTCAGCAGGAAGCAATTGGTCATTTGGGTTGCACTTCTGGAATGATGCCGAATAGTTTTGGTAATAAATTATCATTTGTAAATAATGTTAATGGTTCGCTTGGTGGAGTAGATGAACAATATTCGGGTAATTCCTTTTGTTTAAATCTTCCCACTGGTTTCCTAAATAACAAAGAACCTATTGGATTAAGTGGTAAAGGTTGGGGTATTGGTGGTTTAAGTATTGATATTCACCTTGCTCCTGATAGTCAGTTTTTCAACAGTGCTGGGACAGATACGGGGGCATTTTATCAACTTACTAATCTAAAATTATTATGTGAGGTAATTAATCCAGCCCCTGATGAATTATCCCGTTTAATGAGTCAATCTTCCACAACTATGGAATATAATGCTATTAGTTCTTATTACACGACTGTAAATTCTACTAATGCTATTATAAATTTCCGTTTGGGTTTATCTAGAGTTCTTGGAGTATTTATTAATTTTATTCCTTCTACTTATTTGAATAATTTAGATTTTGACGGGTATCAAACTACCCCATTAATTAATAAATTATCTACTGGAACAATTGCTCCGATTAAACAAGTAATTTGGTTAAAAGGAGGTCAGCAAGTTCCACTTGAATATAATATTGATGCTAATGTCAAAGATAATGCAGCAAGTGTTGTTGCTGATCCTCAGTTAGTTCGTGGAATTATGAACACATTTGTTCCATTTATGAAAAATAAAAATTCCCAGATTACTCCTGTAACTTACAACCGTGTTGGATTTACTGATTACAATGACTTTGCTGACGCTGGTCTCATGTTCGGCATTGGTGTTCAATATGACAATATTTCGGGTGACGGTTTGGATTTCAGAACTGATAACTTTGGCGTACAAATGGAAACAGGCCTAACAGAGAATAATCCGCACAGTGCTTTTATCTTTGTTCGTAGCAAGCAGACTCTTGTAATGAACGCTAATGGTCTCCAAGTTCTTTCTTAAAATAAAAAACTAAAAAGTATAAATAATAATTTTTTTTTTAAATTTAATAATCATAATTTAAATATTTATTTAATATATAAATATGGCAATGGTTGAAGATGAACGCTCTAAAATTCCTAATCTTATGAATATTGGTTCTATAACCAGTGATATGAACATGGATTATGATACTACAGTTCTGGATCCAGTTGTAAATAATCAATCTTTCTGTAGATTTGTGTTAGATAATCGTGGATTTCTCAATAGTTTTTCTCGTATTCAGTTAGCAATGGAGAAAACTGCATTATCAGACGCAATAAGTTCTACTTCGTCATTCCCCGTAGGTGTTGGTGTATATAGTTTAATTGACCGTGTAGCACTTCGTATTGGAACTGAGACTGTATCAGAGATTACAGATTTCCAGCATTGGATGGCTTATAAATCTATGTTCATTGATAATGATATTAATCTTGAACGGGAAACATATTTAACTAGTAGAATTATGTCACACCAATTAATTTATGAAGGTGACGATAACGGTAATCAATCTAATGTTAATGCTTCTGGTTACGGATTAGGAACTAAAAATGAATATTTGCTTAATGATGATGGTGTGGATGGCACTTTAGCAATTCAAGAAGAATTACAAAATAAAAATCACAGTGAATTTTCTGTAAGTATGGCAGACCTAGTCCCGTGGTTAAGATTTAATCAATTACCGTTATATATGTTTGGTTCTACTCAAATCGCTCTTGAGATTCATTTTACTCCTCTACTAAGTCTAAATCGTCAAATCGGTGCTAATGTTGGTGGGCCTCTTGCTGAGCGTCAAGCATGGAAAATTGATACAACTAAAACTCAATTTATTGCTGATTACATATTTTATGATAATGATCTTATGGCAAGGTTTGCCTCAGAAAATGCTGATATGAATTGGACTTATACTGATTATCGTCTTGCTAAAAGGTCTTTCACGCATACAGCATTAGCAAGTCAGCAGATTGTTCCCATTGGTGGTGCTGGTCGTTTAGTTAATAAAGTTATTGGTGGTCTTGAATTTGAATTTGACCAGCCCGACTTGTCTATGCTAAATACTTTCCAAGCAACTTGTCCAGGTATTTCAGGTATAAATAATCAAGTATTTACAACTAATCTTGTATATAATAATAATCGTTTATATCCTGTAGACCGAACTTCTCCATCTGTTCATTTTCATGACCTTGTTGCAACTGAGCAGAATGTTCCGCAAATTACTCGTCAAGAATATGATCGCGGTGGTTCGCTTGTTGCCGCTAGTGGTGTCGCAGGTGTTGTTGGTGGATTTGATTACAACAGTGCTACACAATCTTCTGCAGGTGGGCAAGGTCTTGAAGGTACTATGTTCTGGCAAGGATATCGACTTAATCGAAATGAGCGTGTTGATTCTAAAGGTATTGAGATGCAGATTCAATATGGGGGACTTGACGCAGGTCAATATATTTCCAGACATTATCTTGAACTTGTTAGAACTGCTAATCTAAGGAATGGTATGTTCTCAACAGCGTTGGCATAAATAAAATATAATATATTAAATAATGTCAGATAATACAATATTAGAGGAAATTAAATTAAGGATTTCATTAAATAAAAATTTAACTCAAAAACATTTGAATTTTTTAAAATCAAATCCTAAAATATTGCCTAAAGTTTCAAGAGATAATAAAAAAATACAAAGAAGAATATTAAAAAAAGATAATGTAAAAAAATCGGTAACATATAAAACTAAACCTGTTCAAAGAACTAAAGTTGTTAAAAAAGTATCTAAAGCACCTGTTAAAGCACCTGTTAAAGTAGTTAAGCCTGTAATAAAATTACCTGTTAAAGTAGTTAAGCCTGTAATAAAATTACCTGTTAAAAAACCTGTAATAAAATTACCTGTTAAAAAACCTGTAATAAAATTACCCGTTAAACCTGTAATAAAATTACCCGTTAAAAAACCTGTAATAAAATTACCTGTAAAGAAGAAATAAATTATTTTTTTTTAGTGAAGTCAAATACATCTTTTGATTTAACTTTTTTTGATTTTTCAACAGAACCTTTCACATCATATTGAAATGGTGTATCAGGTCTGTCAGTGTTTAAAACTTGTTTAATATATACTTTTTTAACCTTTTTTTTTGGCATTATATTTAATTAAAATATTTAAAATATAATAATATATATATAAATGTCATTAATTATTACTAGTAATACTCCGAATAATGATATTCAGGAAACAACCGCAGGGATAAATAGGTCATTCTCATATACTAATCACCTACAGGGCACTTTAAGGATACCTAAAGAAAGTCAGATAGCAGTGCAGTCTGTAAAACTAAATAAAGATGGTAATATGATGTTAAATAAATATAATTCTAAATTTGGTTTTTATTTTGGGAGAAAAGGACAAGATTGGTTAGTAACATCTGATAATGCTCAAACACAAGATATTGAAAATAATTCATTAATGATTCCCGCATTTATACTTCCAGAAGAAGATAGAGAAAGAAATATGTCATTAAGCACTGATGATTTAGCAGTACAAATACAAAAATCATTTAGAAAAGTATTGAATTGTCCTAATTTATGTGAAACGGATGATGACTTAATTAATCCTGGTGTCAAAGTGATTCCACTAAGGAATGCTTCACAACAGGGATTTAGTGGATTTGATTGGAAAATCACACAAACAAAATCAGCCTCTTCTACTTCAAGGTCAGCAAGTTGGATAAATTTTAATGAATCTGGGTCAGGTGTGGCAACAGTATCAGTACCAGCAGGCACTCCGTCTCCTGGAACTGAAATTAATAATCTTAATGCTAATAAAATATGTGTAGTAGGAACAGATTATCCATTAAATTTAAATGGTGGGTCAATGAAAGTTGATTTGGGAACTCATAAAGATGGGGATGATTATGAAGAGTTTTCAATAGGATTATCAAGATGTAATGGAAAAGATACAGGAGATCCAGGGGATCAAGCACCATTTTACTGGAGTCATGTTGGAACAAAAGACGGAATATTTTTTGATTGGAGAGTTTGTTCCGTAGAAAATGCTGGAGGAAATCATGATGTAGTAGTATATCATTCTGTTTTTGATGAAGATTTAAATAAATTTACTGAAGTAGAGTTTGAATACTGGAATAATAAGGATGGCACCAGAAATCCAACAACTTCACGACTCACTTGGGAAGATGAAGAATTTGAGACCGTAACATTTACTGTAAAAAATGAAAGAGTTACAATCCTTCTAGATGGTGATGGAGGAGATAAAACCTTAAGCGATGGAAATGGTGGTGGGGATGAGAGTAATCAAAACATGAAACCTTGTGGGCCTACAACAAGATGGTTATTTCCTAAATTAATATTAGCAGATACTAAAAAAATGTTTTTAGAAACTTTTTCTGGAGTAGAAGTGGTAGTTTCTGCTGGTGTTCCTTATGAATATGGTAAATGTCAAGATTTAGATTGGTATAATGAAAGAAATTGTGATGGAGATTTAACGGAATGTGAATTATTAGATAATTCATTATTCTGTTATTATGATACCGCCAATGATTTAATTGTATCAGATTTATTATATACTCAAGTCGGTGTTTCTGGAATAGGTCTTATGGCATGCGATGCTAGAATTGTAACTACACCCTCTAGAAGTTGGTATTTAGGTAGTATAGGATTAAATACTCAATATATATTTGGTTTCAGAAAGTTTGGTTCAGCGACACCAATTACAGGTGATTTAGGTGCTGGATTAGTAATAAATTTTCAATCTTCTAGTGTTCCAGTATTAGTATCAAAAGAATCTATATTTATAAGACTAAAGAATTTTCCAATAATTTCTGCTAATTTTAGTAAAGCAGCGTTATCTAATATATTGTATCATGTTCCCACATTTTCTAACAGTGGTCAAGAAACTGGTTCTTTACATTTTGAACCTGCTGAAATGGTTTATCTAAATATTAATAATACTGAAGATTTATTTATATCTACTATGGAGGTGGATTTAGTGTATGGTGATGAAACACTTGCAACAGGATTGGCTGGAAAGACGACTGTGGTGTTCCATATACGCCAAAAATAATAAATAAATATATAATTATATATAAATGAATATCTCTATTTTAATTCCAATTTATAAAAGAAATAATTTTAAAAACTTAATAATTTATAATCTAAATAATTTAAATTATGACCAAACACTTTTAGAATTAATAATTTTAGACGATGCTCCTAAAGAGGATTTATTTTTAAAAAATAATGAAGAGTTAATAAATTTTCAAAAAGAAATACAACCAATAAAATTAAAATATATAAATGATAAAACAGGAAGGAAAAGTATAGGATATAAACGAAATAAATTAGTAAAAAATGCTAAATATAATATGTGTGCGTATATGGATTCAGACGATTTATATCACCAGGATTATCTAAAACATTCATTAGAAATTATGCAAGAAGGTAAATATAATATAGTAGGATCTAATCAAATGTTATTTGTTTATCCAACACTTGACATATTTGAAAAATGGATTGTTACAGGAATTCAATGTGAAAAAAAGAGAATGATACACGAAGCAACAATGATGTTTAATAAAAAATATTTTAAAGCAATGGGTGGTTTTGAAAATAGTTCGAAAGGTGAAGGTACTAAAATGCTTGACGGAATGAATGAAAAAACAATAGGCCTAACTGATATATCTAATGTCATGTTCTGTATTTGTCATTCAGACAACACAATTAATAAAGATTTTTTTAAAGATAAAAATATGATAGATATAAGTTTCAATATTCAAGATAAATATAAAATAGTTCAGGCATTAACAATGAAATAATGAAGAATAGTGAAGAATACTTAAAGATAATTTAATATATATTAATATAGTTATGGTTCAATACAGTAATGGAAGAATTTATAAAATTATTTGTGATAATAATGATTCTATTTATATTGGTAGTTGCTGTATGGATTTAAGAAAACGATTATATAATCATAAAATTAAAAATTCTAAATGTAGTAGTAAATATTTATTTGAGCAAGGTAAATGTGATATTATTTTAATTGAAAAATATTCTTGTAATGATTGCGAGGAATTAAGAATGAGAGAACAATATTGGATGGATATTTATAAAGAAAATGGTTTTAAATTAGTAAATATTATTAGGGCACATTCAACAGATGAATATACAAAAGAATTAAAACAAAAATATTCTAAAAATAATAAAGATAGAAAAAAAGAAAATAATAGAATATGGTGGGAAAATAATGGATGTAAATATCTGGAAGAACAAAAGTGGAAATCTTTATGGCAATCTAAAAAAAGATTAATATTAATTTGCGATTATATTGAAATGTTATCAATATATAATTAATTGTTAAAATATTATAGGCATTATCTTTCTAATAAGAAGTAAAACTTGTAAGAGTTATAATTTTAAAAGTTTTATAAAAAAAAAATAAATTTTCAAAATGAATTCAAAAAAAAGTCTTCATAGGTTCTCGGTCTCATTAGAAAGGTTTTAAAGTTTATAAATTATTTAAAATATATTTTATAAATAAATATGGATCTTATTATAGCAATTCCCTCTTACAACAGAGCAAAAGAATTAAATGATAAAACATTAATCACTCTTAAAGAAGGTGGTATTAAGCCTGAACAAATATTTATATTTGTTGCAACTGCTTCTGAAGAATTAGTTTATAAATATATTTTAAATAAAGAAAACTATAATAAAATAATTGTGGGTCAATTAGGTATCAGGAATCAAAGAATATTTATTAGTAAATATTTTCCAGAGAATACATATATAGTTTCATGTGACGATGACATTGAATCATTTCAAAAATTAAATGAAACAAAATTAGAAAAAATAGAAGATTTAAATAAATTATTTAATAATACTTTTGAACTTTTAAAAAAAGAAAATTTATATCTGGCGGGATTTGTTGGACATCATAATCCTTTCTGGTTAGAATCGGGATATTCAACTAATTTAAAATTTATCATTGGAGTTTGTCATATGTATATAAATAGACATGATCCAGATTTATATCCGAGTGAAGAATCAGAATCAAAGGAAGATTATGAACAATCAATAAAATTTTATTTAAAAGATGGAGGAATTCTCAGACATAATGATGTATGTTTTATAACTAAATATAATGCACCGGGTGGTTTAGGGATTGATAGATTTGAAATGAATAAAACAGCACAAGAATATTTATGTAATAAATATCCATTTATATGTATAAAAAAATTTAGAAAGGATGGCACCCCTGAAGTTAGATTAAGTGGATTTAATGGGCCTATGACAAAATATTTAAATAATACTACATAATTCATTATCTTTCACAGACCCAGAAATTACCAGTATCATTATCTAAATCTTCTATATCTACTCCTGGAATTGCTCCTTCTTCGTCAAAATCAATATCACCATATTCTTTGATAATATCAGATTGATGCATAATTTTACCACCGAAATAATGTAATACTACTTTAATCATTAGTTCGTCATCTTCTTCAGTGTTATTACCAATTATCCAACTTGGACAAAATGTATTATCTCCGTGATCTTCCATGAAATCAATTTTATATTGTTTAATTTCACATAATTCTGTCATTTTTCTTAGAACTTTAGTTTGTTCTTCTAATGATTTTTCTAATTTCATGATTGTCAGTTCTTTTTCACCAAGTTCTTCAGATAGATTTTCAATGATTTCCATTGCTTGTTCGTCAGACATTATTTATTTATAATTAGATTTATGTAAATATAGATTTCAAATTTATTATTATTATTATTATGTTATATATTATGTGTTATACCTTTATTATATTAAGTGTTATATCTTTAAGTGCTTTTTGATTTTAATATATTATATATATATATGACACGTGTCAATAGATAAAACTGTCAATAGAAAAATCAGGTGTCAATAAATATAATTTATTGACACC
>Ga0206130_10002213_pt1 | contig 27253 bp, 24 predicted proteins | sample Helgoland_Spring_9_FD_148637 | JGI IMG/M metagenome (GOLD analysis project Ga0206130, IMG submission 148637) | Pelagic subsurface seawater microbial communities from Kabeltonne, Helgoland, North Sea - Helgoland_Spring_Bloom_20160512_1 | ecosystem: Environmental > Aquatic > Marine > Epipelagic ...
ATAACAAGGTGGCCAATGTGGTCGGCAATACGATGAAGTACCACCCTCACGGGGATACATCTATTGGGGACGCGATGGTGCAGCTTGGCCAAAAAGAGCTGCTCATTGATACCCAAGGTAACTGGGGGAATGTGCTGACCGGAGATAAAGCGGCAGCGCCTCGATACATTGAGGCACGGTTAACCCCTTTTGCACTTGAGGTGGCATTCAATCCAAAAACCACGGAGTGGTCACGTAGCTATGACGGGCGAAATAAAGAGCCGGTCACTTTGCCTTTGAAGTTCCCATTGCTTCTCGCCCAAGGCGTAGAGGGTATTGCGGTTGGTCTTGCGTGTAAAATGTTGCCCCACAACTTTATCGAACTTCTCGAGGCGAGTATCGAGGCGCTGCGCAAAAACCCATTCGAATTACTACCCGACTTTGCAACTGGAGGCATAATGGATGCCAGTAATTACAATGAGGGGCTTCGCGGAGGAAAAATACGAGTCCGTGCCAAGGTCGAAATTGAAAAAAAACGTATCTTACGTATTACCGAGGTCCCTTATGGGGTCACAACCGGCAGCTTGATGGACAACATTGTTGCCGCTAACGAGAAGGGTAAGATTAAGATCTCTAAGGTCGTGGACAATACCGCAGCAAAAGCCGATATATTGGTGCACTTACCGGCGGGGGCGGATCCGGAAATGACCCGCGATTCTCTCTACGCTTTCACAGATTGTGAGGTGTCGATTTCACCGAATGCCTGTGTGATTCACGATGGTAAGCCGCGATTCATGGGGGTTAGCGAAATGCTCAAGCACAGCGCAAAACAAACCAAGCAGCTACTTAAGATGGAGCTTGAGATTCGCTTGGGTGAGCTTCAGGAAAAATGGCATTTTTCATCTCTGGAGAAAATCTTTATCGAAAATCGTATCTACCGAGACATTGAAGAGTGCGAGACATGGGAGGCGGTGATTGAGGCCATAGACAAAGGGTTGAAGCCGTTCAAAAAAATACTCAAGCGCGAGGTGACTGAGGAAGATATTGTTCGCTTAACCGAGATAAAAATTAAGCGGATTTCTAAATTTGATAGCTTCAAGGCCGATGAAATTATCAACAAGCTTGAAGAAGAGATTTCAGAGGTGGAGAAAAATCTCCGTAATCTAACGCGGTATGCTGTAGCTTATTACAAAAACCTTATCAAAAAATATGGTAAGGGGCGTGAGCGCCGGACAATAATAGATCAGTTTGATGTCGTAGACCGTGTCCAAGTAGTTGCTGCTACAGAAACTCTCTACGTAAACCGCAAAGACGGCTTTGCCGGGTGGGGCTTGAAAAAAGACGACGCTGTGGAGAAATGCTCTCGCATCGACGATGTTATTGCCTTTGATGGTGAGGGTAAGATGCGTGTCACCAAGGTCGCGGACAAGGCCTTCGTGGGTAAGCGTATTCAGCACATAGCGGTTTTACGGAAGGACGAGGAAAAAGTGTACTCGATGATTTACAGAGATGGTCGCCAAGGAGCCGTTTACGCGAAGCGGTTCAAAGTGGGCGGAGTGACTCGAGACAAGGAATATGATCTGACTAAGGGAACAAAGGGTACTCGTGTACTTTATTTATCTGTTCATGACAATGATGAGCAAAGTGCTGAAAATACGGTGATTGTACACCTCAAACCAGTGCCACGTCTGCGCAGTCTATCGCGTCTGTTTAGCTTTGGTGAGCTTGGCCTGAAAGGGCGCGCGGTTAAGGGGAATCTTGTTACCAAGCACGCTGTGGACCGAGTCGTCCGAGCTCCTAAAGAGGGGGCGGACCTTGAGTTGGAATAAATAGTGGTTAAAAAAAGGCCGCCAGCCTTGACCAAACAGAGGTAGAATAGTATAGTGTTCATATGAACATAATTACACGCCTATTACAAAGCGCAGCTATCCACTCGAAAAACTACATGTTATCGCTATCTCAGCGTGTCATGAACGGGAACACTGATCGCTACCAGGCTCATACCTGTCGGCCTCAGTGGCAGCAGCTGGAATTACCCTTGTCCCGCGCTTCTGTCAAAAGATGGAATCGCTAGCTTAAGATAGTTAACTTGGCTACTGGTTCAGAAAGCCCAAATAGATCTCGCTTTCTAACAATCTAACAAAAACAGTAGACAAGAAGAATATTGTTAGGTATCTATTGTTTAATGTTGGTGACTAGAAAGATATTTTTTCTTTGCGGCGCTTTGTTCACGCCGGCTCTTAATCTGGAGCTCCACGCTTCGGACAAAGAGTGGCTTGTTTATGACCGGTCGCATTTAGTAGCTGAGGAATATTACGATGGTGATAGCTTTGCAGTAAAACCACTCACGGGGTATACTTATCTATTCCGACTATACGGCGTGGATTGCCCTGAAACAGATACGCGCTTTGAGGAGCGTCTCGCAGATCAGGCGAAGGATTTTAAAAGAGAGCAGGAAGAGCTTATTAAGTGGGGCGAGAAAGCGGCTAGTTTTACCCGTGATTTTTTGAGTAAACCATTTCGAGTCTATACCCAAAAAATAAAGGCGGATGGAGCCAGCGGTAAATCACGTTATTATGCCATTGTCATTAATGATGATGGAGTGCGGCTAGACGAAGCTCTTATTAAAGCTGGCTTGGCGAGAGCGCATGGCATGGGGGCTGTATGGAATGAGCCAATGTGGGAGGGCAAAAAAGCAAACTTCTCACGACGCATGACATCACGCCGCTACTTAAGCGGTCTCCGGATGCTCGAAAAAAGGGCAAAGCGATCAAGGGTCGGGATCTGGGGGAAATAGACCGATGCAATGAGCTGAAATGAAATTTAAAAAGGCCTGATAAGCATGTGAGATGAGAGAGGCGGGATAATTGAGTGGAGGCATTAAACGAGCGTTTATTTTTGCCGTTTGATTTATTTGCTTAATTATTGTTTAATATTAACATGAAGACTTTAGGTCTCGCCCTTACTTTATTGGTTTCTCTTTTTGCCTGCGCTTTGCTGACTTCTTGTTCTTCTCAGTTAAGGGCTCAGGAGCGATATCTGACTCATCGCTTTGACCATGGAAAGACGGCTTATATAAGCCCGAGTGGTAAGGCTGTGGCGCCACCGCGAGCGCCTCGACGCGTTAAGCGAATGATCGAGGCAGCGAACACATTAACAGACAAACCATACATTTATGGCGGCGGTCACCGCAGTTTTTATGATCGAGGCTACGATTGCTCGGGCGCGGTATCTTATGTTCTCCATGCTGGCGGAAAATTAGATAGGCCATTGGTATCGCAAAACTTTTTTGATTACGGGAAAAAGGGCTACGGTGATTGGGTTACCATTTATGTGCGCAAAGGTCATGTGTTCATGGTGATTGCGGGCCTCCGTTTCGACACGGGAGGTAGCTGGAAATCAACAGGGCCTCGATGGAAGCCTGAACGTCGCGGTGTCAAAGGCTACTATGTTCGTCACCCGAGTAGGCTCTGATAGTAGAAATCATTCTTGATTATCGTCTTATTCTATCTACTAGTTTGCGCCCGGCGCGCTGCTGAGTGTAATATGCAGGCATTATCACCACTGCAGCGCCATCACTTCACTGAATTTCCGCTCAGGCGGCTTTCCTATGCCCAAGGTATTTATCAAGACATACGGATGACAAATGAACGAACGCGACTCTGAGCAGGTTGCTCGGATGTTCGTGGAGGGTGGTTACACGGTCACACCGGAGGAGAAGGATGCAGACGCTATTCTTGTTAATACCTGTAGTGTGAGAGACCAAGCCGAACAAAAGGCCCTTGGTAAGATGGGCATCATGGGCAGACATCGAAAGCGTAAGCCGCACGTTGTCTATGGCTATATGGGCTGCATGGCGCAAAGCCGAGGCAAAGAGTTATTTGAGAATATTCCGCATCTTGATGTAGTAGTCGGGACTCAGAAATATCATAAGGTCTTTGACTATGTGGATGGTATTCTCAAGAGGCGCATGGAGATGCGGATGGATGATCCTGCACTGTCGCTCAACGGCGAAAGTGTTTGTGATACTGAGGAAGAGAAAGACAGCCAGAATACCATTCGTGACCATGTTACTCAAAAGGACCAGTCCACTGCTTTTGTCTCCATCATGCAGGGATGCAATATGCGCTGCTCATTTTGCATTGTCCCAGACACAAGGGGCAAAGAGCGTGGTCGCCCGATTGCTGATATTGTGGAGGAGTGCAAGGGCTTGGTTGAGAAAGGGGTGAAGGAGGTCACTCTATTGGGCCAAATCGTTAACCTTTATGGGCGGACCGAATTTGATAAAATCGACGGCAAGTCACCTTTTGTGCAGCTGCTCGAAGCGGTGCATGCTATCGAGGGGTTGAAGCGGATTCGATTCACTTCTCCGCATCCGATTGGTTACCGCAAGGATCTCGTCGACGCCTTTACATATTTGCCGAAGCTGTGCAGTCACATTCATTTCCCAATGCAATCAGGTTCTGATCGTATCCTGCGACAAATGCGCCGCCCCTACAAACACGCGAAGTTTGTTGAGATATGTGAAAGCATGAAAGCAGCGCGCCCAGATCTTGCCATTACCACGGATATTATCGTGGGTTTTCCTGGTGAATCGGAGGAGGACTTCCAGGCCACTGTCGATACAGTAAAGCATCTTGCGTTTGATAATGCGTTTGTTTTTCGCTATTCAAAGCGGCGCAATACTCCGGCAGCTGAGATGGATGGTCAGATCTCGGAGCGTGTCAAAGAAGAGCGGAATCAGGCCTTGCTTGCCGTGGTGAATGATCTTTCGGTGAAAAAGAATCAGGCCTTGGTGGGAACTCGCCAGCAAGTTCTTTGCACGGGACCTTCCAAGACGAATAAAGAGCGTCTCATGGGCCGGACGTCACAAAACAAGATTGTAATTTTTGATGGGGATGCTGAGCGAATGACGGGGCAGGTTTTTGATGTGTTGATTGAGGATACCACTGGATTCTCACTTTACGGCACAGCGATGCTATCCTAGAAATAAACCTTTCCACAAGCGGGATAGCTCATAGTATCCAGCTCAGCCCAAACAAAGTCATTAGACTATAACGATGCACCCATACGAAAACATATCACTGGATACAGTAGGCTATATCCTAGCGATTTGGCTCATGGGGCTACATTTTTGGATGCTGGTAAAGCCTGCTCAGAGCAAGAGCTTCTTTATCAAATTACCGCGCAATAGAGTGATTGCACCATGGTTGATGGCTGCTGGCATGTTTTGGTTCTGGCTTTTAATCGCTCCAAGTGGTCTCGGCCCACTGAGCAAACTTCAAATGGACTTGGGTGAGTTCAATCAGGCAAAAAGCATATTGCGTATTATTATTCCGATAGCGGCAGTGGGCATGATTACTCAAGTCAAAGAGTTTCTCGCTGTGCGGGGTCTGGGGCTGCTGGCCCTCATGGCGGCAGCTCCCCTCCTATATGCTGCTTATCTCGAGGCACCCATCACTCGGCTGCTCATTCCCATTTATGCCTATGCTATGATATTTGGTGGTCTTTTTTGGATTGGAATGCCCTACACGATGCGTGACCTCATCACCTATGTGACCAAAACGGATGCGCGTTACCGACTTTCTGCGATTGCTGGTTTCGGCTACGGCGTTGCTGTGTTACTGTGTAGCATTATATGGTGGTAAGGAATGATTAACCAGTTTGGACCAGGTTTATTGAATAAACGCATGGTAAATCAGGCTTGGTTGTTGCACATTAGAATCATTCTAAATTTAGGCTTGCCCACAAGCAAATCGGGGCTAGTTTCCCGCATCCTCTCATGGGTGACATCAAGACTACTGCCTTCAGATAAACTGACTTTGTCCAATGAATCCAAAAATCACAGACCTTGCTCACAGCCACGACCCTAAGCTTGATGGCTTGCGGATGACCCGCCAGCGGCGTGAGGTCTATGATGTGCTCATGAGTTTGCGTGACCACCCCACGGCATCAGAAGTATATGAGAGGGCAAAATCCAACATGCCGGGAATTTCACTGGCAACAGTGTACAACTGCCTTGAAGCATTGGTAGAGCATGGCGCAGTCCGCCAGGTCCACTTCGAGCGTGAGTCATCACGCTATTGCCCCAATTTGACCGCGCATGGCCATTTTCAAGATGAGCAATCAGGAGCGGTAATCGATGTGCCACTTAAAGAGGGAGCAAGTCTCGGTGACCTGCTGGACCTTCCGGCAGGCGTTCAAGTCAACAACATCGAAATTACCCTAACCGGCAAACTTTCCAACTAATCAATCCTTAGAAACTATCACCACATTTAATATCATGAGCTTAGTCATCAAAGACCTACACGCCAATGTTGAGGGCACTCCTATTCTAAAGGGGGTAAATCTTGAAATTCCAAAAGGAGAAGTGCACGCCATCATGGGACCAAACGGATCAGGCAAATCTACCTTATCCAAAATCATAGCCGGCCATGATGATTACGAGGTAACTTCCGGTTCAGTCAGCCTTGATGGGCAAGACATTCTTGATCTGGACGTTGATGAGCGCAGCCGTGAAGGAGTATTTTTGGCATTTCAATATCCAGCAGAAGTGCCAGGAGTATCCAATGCTAATTTTATTCGTGCGGCGCTACAGGCGCGACTGCCAAAAGGTGAGGAAATTGATGCTGTAGCATACTACAAGGACCTTTACTCCAAGATGGATGTATTAGAAATGGATCGCAAATTTACCGCGCGTGCAGTGAATGAGGGATTCTCCGGTGGCGAGAAAAAGCGTAATGAAATTCTGCAAATGATGATGCTTGACCCTAGATACTGTATTCTAGACGAGACGGATTCGGGTCTCGATATTGACGCTTTGAAGATTGTGGCAAAGGGAGTTAATGCGATGCGCTCGCCAGACCGTGGCTTCCTTTTGATCACGCACTACCAGCGTCTACTTGATTACATTCAGCCAGATTACGTGCATGTCATGGCGGATGGACAAATTGTCAAAACCGGAAATAAGGAGCTCGCTCTTGAGCTTGAGAAAAGTGGTTATGACTTCCTTAAGGAAGACAAACTTGCAAACGCCTAACCCCATAAAACATGAGTGCAGAAGCTACCATCGACCAAGAAACTCAAGCAGCGATTGATGTTGATCGCGCTAAGGGTGACTTTCATTTTCCCGAAAATCATAAGTTTGATGCGGGTGTAGGGTTATCAGCCGATACGATCAACTACATCAGTGATGTAAAAGATGATCCTGATTGGGTGCGTGAATTTCGACTCAAGGCCTACGACACCTTTCTTAGCAAGCCGATGCCCACCAACTGGGCCACAGAGGACCTAAATAATATTCATTTTGACGACATCCGCTATTATCTCGCTGATGGACAGAAACCAATGCGTAATTGGGAAGATGTGCCGGATGAGGTGCTAGAAACATTCGAGAGACTTGGCGTGCCCGAACAAGAGCGTGCCTTTCTTGCTGGAGTTGAAGCCCAATATGATTCAGAGACTGCTTATTCGAGTGTTAAGGAAGAGTTGGAAAAAGACGGAGTGATTTTCGTAAATTCAACAGAGGGACTCAAAGAACATGAGGAGATTTTCCGCCCATGGTTTGGTAAGGTCATTCCTACCGGCGATAACAAGTTTTCTGCACTAAACAGCGCGGTCTTCTCTGGTGGTTCATTCATTTACATCCCGAAAGGCTTGAAGGTAAAGCACCCACTGCAGGCGTATTTTCGTATCAACTCAGAAAACTTTGGCCAGTTTGAGCGGACGCTCATCATTGCCGACGAGGGAGCTGAAGTCATGTATATGGAGGGTTGCACGGCACCTAAATTTGAGACAGCGACACTCCACTCTGCGGTTGTTGAGCTTGTCGCAATGAAGGGAGCCAAAATTCAGTATGTCACCGTGCAAAACTGGAGCTCAAATGTATTTAACTTGGTGACCAAGCGTGGTCTTGCTCACGAAGACGCAGAGGTTCGTTGGATTGATTGCAACATTGGCTCACGCCTGACCATGAAATACCCTGGGGTAGTGATGAAGGGCGAGCGTGCTCGTGGTGAGGTGATTTCCATTGCTTTGGCCAATACTGGCCAGCATCAGGACACTGGTGCTAAAATGATCCACGCGGCAGACAATACCTCATCGAATGTGGTATCTAAGTCTATTTCCGTGGGGGAAGGCCGTTCAACATACCGTGGCCAAGTTCATATTCCTAAACACCTCAAGGGTTGTAAAAATAACACGGAGTGTGATGCCTTGATGATCAATGCGAACAGCAAGACCGACACTTATCCCGCGATTACTGTTCGGGGCAACCAACACGTAACGCAGCATGAGGCAAGTGTCAGCCAAGTGAGTCAAGAGATGTTGTTTTATATGCAGCAACGAGGCATTTCTGAAGCAGCTGCCATGAGCTTAGCGGTTAATGGTTTCATCAACGACTTGGTGAGCGAATTTCCGATGGAATACAGTGTTGAGCTGAAGCGCCTCATCGAGCTCGAGATGGAGGGTTCTGTTGGCTAGTGCTTATACTAATGCCATCTATAATCGGTTTATAATTTTTTGACTATTTCACTACAATGACGACAACCACCACAGCTACATGGTTCGAAGAGGTCCAGCAACGTGCCTTGGCCGAATATGATGCTCTAGCAATGCCAACTCGCAAAGATGAGACGTGGCGATTTGGTAATTTAAAGCAGCTTAACTTCGAAGACTATACTCCAGAGGTAAGTAGTGCTATTTCCTATAATATACCAGAGCTTGCAGAGGGTGTGATTTGTTTGCCGTTTGAGGAAGCCTTGGAAAAGCATGGCGAGCTCGTGCAGCAATATTTCATGCAGCGTGAGGCCAGACTGGGTTCTGCTAAATTCACGGCACTTCATAAAGCCAATGTTAAAAGTGGATTGTTTGTCTACGTGCCAGACAATGTGAAAGTCGAGCAGCCTATTGAGGTAAGCCACGTCATAGCTGGCGCTCAGCAGATCGCGTTTCCTCACACATTGCTTATTACCGGTAAGAATGCTGAAGTAAGCGTCTTAGAGCGCTTCACAAGTGCTAACGATGTAGATCCCAGTTTATGCATCGCCGTTAATGATTTGATTGCTGGCGAGGGCTCCAAATTAAGCTATTGTGCGATGCAGGAGCTCAACCTTCAGAGTCGCATGATCCAAGTCAATGCCACTGAAGTGGGACGAGATGCGCACGCTACAGCTTTTACTCTTAACACAGGTGCTCAGTGGGCACGTAACGAAGCGATAAGCCTGATGACAGGTGAAGGGGCGCATTCTGATATGCTTGCTTGTTCCATCCCTTCTGGAACCCAGCAGTATGATCAGCGTACCTACCAGCATCACGCTGCGGCTCATACAAATAGTGACCTGCTCTACAAGAACACCCTGTTCGGTACCTCGCGAACAGTATTCTCAGGTTTGATATTAGTGGATGAGGGAGCTCATTACACTGACGCCTATCAAACTTGTCGTAACCTGATGATGGAAGATACCGCAGAGGCCAATTCCATGCCAGGCCTTGAGATCAATGCGGACCAAGTGAAGTGTTCTCACGGTAGCACGAGTGCGAGCATCAGTGACGAGGAAATTTTCTACCTACGGGCTCGAGGTATTACTCCCCAAAAAGCTCGCAGATTGATTGCCAACGGGTTTTCCGTTGAAGCGGTTGAGCGCATTGGAAACGATCGCATTGAAGAGCTCGTCATCGAAGCGATTGATCGCAAGTTCGCCTCAATCTAGCGAATGAGGTATTGGCTAATGCCAAGGCGACCTCGACATCTTATTCTGCCTTATCATTAAAGACGCCAAATTTGTTCATTTTTTATTGAACAAAAGGCGCGTTTATGTTGGAGTCAGCCTCCGAGAAGAGTTTATTTATTATAATTCTTCTTGCTGACATCACCAAATAATCAATAAGGCATGGTTTTGATCGAATTTTTCGACCAAGCGACCGAGGGCGGATGCTTGCCAACCATAAAATATTTGCACACTGTAATGCTTGATTCTAAAGGCAATCCCTCAATCATTAGTAAGTTGATAAACATACAAAGGTTATTTTTCTTGCCAATAAGATAAAATTAAGGCAATGACTTTCGCCCCATAAGAATCGCTAGTTTGAATTCTCAAGTTTAACCATTCTCATTTGCGAATTCCACAGAAGGCTAGCCAATTCATCGCCTACCACACTTATGAGCGACAATCCAAATCACATACATCCCGAATTCAGCCGGCAGCTTGCCCGTGGGGATAAGGAAACCTTGCTAGGCCAGAAAGGTCTTGTGGTGTGGATGTATGGCATGTCTGGCTCGGGTAAGTCGACTATTGCTAATGCAGCAGAGAAAATACTCCATCAGGAGGGGCGGATGACGACTATTCTTGACGGGGATAACCTTCGCACTGGCCTCAATGAGCATTTGGGATTTTCAGATGATGATCGCCGTGAAAATATCCGCCGAGTGTCTCACGTGGCAAAGCTGTTTGCACAGCAGGGCATACTTACGCTGGTGTCTGTCATTACGCCTCGCCAGGAATTACGCGATTTAGCTCGCGATGTGATCGGAGATGATTACTACGAGGTTTTTGTGAAGGCGAGCTATGACCTGTGTGAAAAACGTGACGTCAAAGGTCTTTATGCAAAAGCGGCATCCGGAGAGATCAAAAATTTCACCGGCAAAGATAGCAGTTTTGAAGAACCTGCAGATCCAGATTTGATCATTGATACTGAAGGGCAAGAAGTTAGCGAGAGCGTAACTACTTTGCTAGAAGCCATTCAACAAAAAACATCTAACCTATAAACAACCCATGTCTAATTATTCATTAAGTCACCTAGACCACTTAGAGTCTGAGGCTATTTTTATTCTCCGAGAAACTGCGGCGCAGTTCGAAAATCCGGTATTACTTTTCTCTGGGGGAAAAGACTCTATCGTGATGGCGCATTTGGCGTTTAAAGCATTTGCACCAGCTAAGATTCCATTCGTGTTGATGCACGTAGATACGGGTCATAATTTTCCTGAAACGATGGTATTTCGGGACCAGTTTATTGAGAAAATTGGAGCACGTTTAGTAGTAGCTAGCGTTCAAAAGTCAATTGATGAAGGGCGAGTGACTGAAGAGACCGGCGCGAATGCCAGTCGCAATGGCCTGCAGACAGTAACCCTCCTTGATGGTATCGAAGAACATCAGTTCGACGCTGCATTAGGCGGTGGTCGACGTGACGAGGAAAAGGCACGGGCCAAAGAACGCTTCTTCTCCCACCGCGATGACTTTGGACAGTGGGATCCCAAGAACCAACGTCCGGAACTTTGGAATATTTTCAACGGGCGCAAGCAGCATGGTGAGCACTTCAGGGTCTTTCCGCTCTCTAATTGGACCGAGATGGATGTCTGGCAATACATCAAAAAAGAGGAAATAGAATTACCCCATCTCTACTTTTCACATGAGCGAGAAGTATTCGAACGGAATGGATCTCTATTGGCCGTGACGGATTTTGTGACGGTCCAAGAAAATGAAATCGTTGAGAAGAAAGTCGTTCGATTCCGCACTATCGGGGATGCGACCTGCACAGGGGCTGTTGAATCACCCGCTGCGGATATTGATGCGGTCATTCAAGAAGTTGCATCAGCGAGGCAAACCGAGCGAGGTACTCGCTCGGACGATAAACGCTCCGAGACGGCCATGGAAGACCGCAAGAAGGAAGGTTACTTTTAGGTCGTCACCCAGCAATTAAGAAGCACATCAATTTTACAACAATCATAGTATGAGCAACACAGACACATCAGGATATCTGGATATGGATCTACTGCGTTTTACCACCGCAGGTAGCGTAGATGACGGAAAGTCGACACTAATCGGACGCTTACTTTACGACTCAAAAAACACGTTTGACGACCAAATGGAGGCTGTTGAGCAATCCAGCAAGCAGCGTGGAGATGAGAATGTAAATTTAGCATTATTGACCGACGGCCTAAAGGCAGAGCGTGAACAGGGCATCACGATTGACGTAGCCTACCGTTACTTTGCAACGCCAAAGCGAAAGTTTATCATTGCTGATACTCCAGGACATATCCAGTACACACGAAACATGGTGACAGGGGCTTCGACCGCGAACCTTGCCATTATTCTCGTGGACGCACGTAAGGGTGTCATTGAGCAAACGTGCCGACACTCATTTATTGCGAGTTTATTGCGTATTCAACATGTGGTTGTTGCGGTCAATAAGATGGATCTGGTTGATTATTCGCAAGAAGCCTACGACAAAATTGTTCACGATTATAAGGATTTCGCATCGCGGCTCGATAGTTTTGTTGATGTCAGCTTCATTCCCATCAGTGCGCTAAATGGCGACAATGTCGTTGACCGCTCTGAGAACATGCCATGGTATGAGGGCTCATCGTTGCTTTACCATCTGGAAACAGTGTATGTCGGCAATCAGGAAAATCATGTCGAAGCACGTTTTCCCGTGCAATGGGTCATTCGCCCCCAATCAGATGAGTGGCACGATTTCCGTGGTTACGCGGGAAGAGTAGCGGGTGGTGTTTTCAAACCAGGAGATGATGTCACAGTCCAGCCGTCTGGTTTCAACAGTAAGGTAAAGTCGATTCACATGGATGGTGAGGAAATAGACGAGGCCTATAGCCCTTTATCAGTAGCCATCACTCTTGAAGATGAAATCGATATATCGCGTGGCGATATGATTGTTAAAACCAATAACCCACCTGAAGTAAGCCAAGATATTGATGCCATGATTTGTTGGTTTTCAGACAAGGCGATGACGCCTCGGGGTAAGTATATTTTGCGCCACACCTCGCGTGAGGTAAAAGCCATCATTAAGGAGGTTAATTACAAAGTGAATATCAATACCTTGCACAAGATTGAGGACGACAAACAATTTAATCTCAATGACATTGGACGCATTACTTTGCGCACATCTTCACCATTGATCCACGACCGTTACAAGCGCAACCGGACCACAGGTTCTTTCATTCTTATAGATGCTCAGACCAACGAGACCGTTGCGGCAGGTATGATTGCCTAGTGGCCTAGATTGGCGCGCGCAACAGTCTGCAAACCTTGACATTTAGGTATCCTGTGATAATCCTCACAGGATGCACTTAGAAGTGCACCAGTATTACGCCTTTCATTTAGGCTGTCTTTGTAATTTAGATAAACAGCTAACAGATTCCATATCTCGTATTAGCATTTAACTACATGGAATGACTGCTCCGATTATTTGACTTCCTATTAAACCAATCACCCTAAAAAAACATGAACACACCTAAAAAAATATGCTGTATCGGCGCTGGCTACGTTGGCGGTCCGACGATGGCAATGATTGCCGCCAAATGCCATGACATCCGCGTTGACGTAGTTGACTTGAACGCTGACCGAATTGCTGCATGGAACAGTAATGACCTTCCTGTCTATGAGCCCGGATTGGAAGAAGTAGTGGAAGGAGCACGCGGCAGAAATTTATTTTTCTCTACTGATGTAGAAAAACACATCGAAGATGCGGACATCATCTTCGTTGCTGTTGGAACACCGACTAAGACCTATGGTATGGGTGCCGGTCGTGCCGCAGATCTTTGCTACATTGAATCGGCCGCACGTATGATCGCCAAGGTCGCAAAAGGCCCGAAGATCATCGTTGAAAAAAGCACAATTCCAGTTCGTACTGCTGAAGCAATGCGCACTATTTTAGATGCCAATGCGGGCGACGGTGAATTTCAGGTGCTGTCAAACCCAGAGTTTCTTGCCGAAGGAACCGCGGTAGAAGACCTGCAGAACCCAGATCGTATTTTGATTGGTGGCGAGCGCACACCTGAAGGAGATGCTGCTGTCGAAGCTCTGGTAAGTGTTTATAATCAATGGATACCCCGAGAGAATATTCTGACGACAAACTTATGGTCATCTGAGTTATCTAAGCTCGTGGCAAACGCCTTTCTTGCGCAGCGCATTTCATCAATCAACTCCATTTCGGCATTGTGTGAAAAGACGGGTGCCGATGTAGACGAAGTGGGTCGCGCTATTGGCCAAGATTCCAGAATCGGCCCCAAATTCCTAAAAGCGTCTGTCGGCTTTGGCGGCTCCTGCTTCCAGAAAGACATTCTCAACCTTACTTATCTCTGCGAACACTTTGGGTTACCTGAAGTAGCCTCCTATTGGGACCAGGTGATTAAGATGAACGATTGGCAGAAGTCACGCTTCTCAGAGAAAATTGTGAAGACGCTTTTCAATACGGTTCGTGGCAAGCGCATCGCTATTTGGGGTTTTGCCTTCAAGAAAGACACCAATGATACGCGTGAGTCTGCTTCCATTTATGTTTGCCGAGACCTCATGATGGAAGGCGCGCACATTGCACTCTACGACCCACGGGTGCCAGTTTCGATGATTCACGAAGATCTACGCTACGTGGGTGTGAGTCAGGAGATGATTGATGCCCAGCTGCATATATGTTCTTCCTGTGAGGAGGCTGCAGATCAATCGCACGGCGTCGCTTTACTCACCGAGTGGGACGAGTTTAAAACAGCGGATTTTGCTAAAGTTTACGATAACATGTTCAAGCCGGCTTTCCTCTTTGATGGTCGTAATATTCTCGATCATGCCAGCTTGGCAGAGCAAGGCTTTGAGGTATACTCAATAGGAAAGGGCTAGAGCCACGAAAAATATGACCTTGGGCAACCATGTCCGATGGTTTAAAAATCTCTACACAACAAATTAAATGAAACGAATACTCGTTACTGGCGGTGCTGGATTTCTGGGGTCACACCTCTGTGAGCGCCTACTTAATGAAGGCAATGAAGTGATCTGCATGGATAACTACTTCACTGGCTTTAAAGCGAATGTGGAACACTTGCGACAGCACCCGCGTTTTGAGCTCCTCAGGCATGATGTGATAGATCCGTTTAAAATAGAAACAGATCAGATTTATAATTTAGCTTGTCCTGCTTCACCTCCGCATTATCAGTACAATGCAATCAAAACCATTAAGACCTCGGTGATGGGCGCGATCAACTGCCTGGGTGCTGCTAAGCGAACCAAGTCCCGTGTGTTTCAAGCTTCGACTTCAGAAGTGTATGGCGACCCTGCTGTTCATCCACAACCAGAGAGCTACTGGGGTAATGTAAATCCCATAGGTATTCGCTCATGCTATGACGAAGGTAAGCGAGCAGCCGAGACGCTCTTCATGGATTATCATCGACAAAATGGTGTCGACATCAGAATTGTTAGAATCTTCAACACCTATGGTCCGCGGATGAATCCTGATGATGGTCGCGTGGTATCTAACTTTATTTGTCAAGCCCTTCGGGGGCAGGACATTACCATTTATGGTGATGGGAAACAAACGCGCTCGTTTTGTTATGTAGATGACTTGATTGAAGGATTCGTGCGTCTCATGAATCAAGATGAAGTCACTGGCCCTATCAATATTGGTAACCCAGGTGAGTTCACCATGCTTGAGCTGGCGGACCAAGTGTTGAGCAAGGTAGGGGGCAAATCTAAAATTGTTTTCGAGCCATTACCCGGAGATGATCCGCAACAACGCCAGCCGGATATCACCTTGGCAAAAAAACACCTCGACTGGACGCCGAGCGTTGCCCTTGATCAGGGTCTGGACATGACCATCGATTATTTTCGTTCGGTAGTTTAGTTAGCTAAGCCAGAACCTAGCCTATAAATCCGACATGATGAAACGCATTTTTGTATCCGGCTGTTACGATATCATTCACGCTGGTCACCTTCAGTTTTTTGAGGAGGCAAGGGCACTTGGGGATCATTTGACCGTCAGCTTTGCTTCTGAGGAGGTGCTTTGGCACCACAAGCAAAGGCGGCCATCGATTCCCGATGAGCATAAAAAAGCGGTGCTAGAGGGACTGCGCATGATCGACTATGTTGTCATCGGAACAGACAACGATGTCGGATTAGATTTTAAGAGTTATTTCCTGGCAGCAAAGCCGGACATGTTAGTCGTCACGGAGGATGACCAGTATGGCGATATCAAAAGAGAGTTGTGCGAGCAGGTGGGAGCCACTTATCATGTGTTGGCAAAAACTCCGCCGCGTTTTGAACCAGTTTCTAGCTCAGGTATCGTCAAGTGGGTGAAGGCCCCAACGCAATCCCCATTGCGTGTTGATTTTGCAGGTGGATGGCTTGACGTGCCACGTCACGCTCGAGAGGGGGCTTACGTTGTGAATTGCGCGATATCTCCACTGGTTAGCTTGCGGGAGTGGAACTATGAAAAGCAGTCTGGCTTAGGAGGTAGCGGTGCTTGGGCACTGCTCAACGGAGAGAATGGGGTCAAAGCTGAACTTGATCTCGGTGTGGGCTGGCAAGATCCTGCGGTGATTCGTGAGACAGGTCTTTGTGTTTGGCGCAGCGGTGAACGTCCTGTGTTGGATTTCAAGCGGAACGGCGATATGCTCGTAGGCAAAATGGCTATTTTCTGGACAGGCACGGAGCACGACACTCCCGGATTCACAGACAACGTGCGTGATTACGACAAGATCGAGGCATCCGCGAAGCTTGCTCGTGAGGGGGTCCTCAATGAGGATCTCGAAAAATTAGCGGAGGGCATTTCCCTCTATCATCAGGCGCAATTAGGTGAGGGAATGGCAAAATTGCCTGAAATCAAGGGAGCAATCGCCTCAAAATATTGTGGTGGAGGCCATGGTGGCTATGCCCTTTATTTATTTAGCACGCAAGACGCCAGAGATGCAGCAGTGACGGGGCACGATGATATGCGTGCTATCGAGCCGTATTGCATATGATCACAGCAGATCCAAATACTATCGATCTTATTGGCTTGCCGGTGGCGGTCACTCATTACAAAGAAGCCGTTGAGTGGATTAGCACTGCGGCCTTAGCGGGTGATCGTGCATATGCTGTCGAGGCAGCCAATACACATGTCGCGGCTCTTGCCCGTCACCAAACAAGCTTTGGTGAGGCTATGTCAAAGTTTGACTTAATTTGTCCTGATGGAATGCCGCTAGTTTGGTTGCTCAACCAAAAGCTTGATCATGCAGATAAACTAACAGACCGAGTTTATGGTCCTACTTTAATGCTCAAAACTATTGAAGCGTCGGAGCAGCAGTCAGAGTTAAAGCATTTCTTTTTTGGCGGCAAACAAAGCACTTTAGACAAATTAACAGATCGATTCACAGCAGATTATCCAAAAGCGAAGCTAGTCGGAAGCTATTCACCACCATTCGGAAACTGGTCGGAAGATGAGTTCGATCGTGTATGTAAAAAAATCATAAAGTCAGGAGCTAACCTCGTCTGGGTGGGCCTTGGCTGCCCCAAACAAGAAAAATGGATAGCAAAGCATAAAGACCAACTTCCACCCGCGGTCTATTTTGGTATTGGCGCCGCGTTTGCGTTTCATGCAGGTGAAATTAAGCAAGCACCCGCATGGCTTCAAAAAGCAGGTGCTGAATGGCTTTATCGACTTTGCACGGAACCGCGTAGGCTTTTCCGGCGATATTTCACCTACAATTCATTGTTTCTGTGGTATGCTTTACGTGACCATATGAAAACTAATTAGCAGACGAAAACAACCTTCATGATGTCACCCATAAAAACAGTCTACGTGGGAATGAGTGCGGATCTCATTCACCCTGGACACATCAACATCATTGATATTGCTCAAACGTACGGTGAGGTGACTGTCGGGTTACTTACAGATCAAGCGATAGCGAGTTATAAGCGCTTACCTAGTTTGCCTTATGAGCATCGTAAAACGATTGTAGAGAATGTCAAAGGAGTCGCTCGCGTCGTTGCTCAGGAGACACTGGATTATGTGCCGAATCTTGAGCGATTAAAACCTGACTACGTCGTCCATGGTGATGACTGGAAAACTGGGCCGCAAAAGCAAACACGTGAGCGCGTCATTGAGATATTAAAAGTGTGGGGTGGTGAGCTGATAGAGCCAAAATATACAGAAGGCCTATCCTCAACAGCCCTGAATAAAGCAGCAAGAGAAATAGGGACCACCCCTGGCGCTAGGCTCGGTAGGCTAAGAAGGTTAATCGATGCTCAACCGATAGTGAGAGCTTTAGAAGCCCACAATGGATTATCGGGTCTGATTGTTGAGCATACTAGTTGCCAAAGAGAGGGTCGCGCCACTGAGTTTGATGCGATATGGCTAAGTAGCTTAACAGATTCAACAGCGAAAGGCCGTCCCGACACTGAGTATGTTGATCGCACTTCGAGAGCGCAGACGATCAATGAGATTCTCGATGTTACAACCAAACCTATTATCTATGATGGTGATACGGGCGGGGTCACTGAGCATTTTACCAAAACCGTTCGTTCGTTAGAACGTGTAGGGGTTTCCGCTATTATTATTGAGGACAAGCAAGGGTTAAAACAAAACTCGCTTTATGGCACGGAGCGGCAGCAGATGTTGGAAGACAAGGAGGTAATGAGTCAAAAAATATGTGAGGGCAAGCAAGCGCAAGTTACCGAGGATTTTATGATTATTGCTCGGCTGGAAAGCCTCATTGCTAAACAGGGTGTTGATGACGCCATTGATAGAGCCCAAGCATACATAGAAGCTGGTGCTGATGCGGTAATGATCCATAGCTGTGAATCCACTTCCACTGAGATCACCGAATTTTGTCAGCGATACAAGCAACTGGCAATCAAGGTTCCGCTGGTCGCGGTACCAACTAGTTATAATGAAATTTATGAATCTGAGCTGATCGAGATGGGATTCAGTGTTGTTATTTATGCTAATCACCTTCTCAGAAGCGCTTACCCAGCAATGTTAAAAACAGCTGAGTCAATTCTAGAGCATGGCAGATCGGCAGAAGCTGAGAGTGGTTGTATCTCTGCGAAGGAGATCTTAGCACTCATCAAAGATTAATATAGTGGTCAACCCTCTAACATTTTATAATGCCTTGACTGAGTCAGGTATTGATTTTTATGCCGGCGTTCCTGACTCGCTATTAAAACCATTTTGCTTATGTGTTGCAGAGCACACCAAGAGCAAAAGGCACATCATCGCAGCGAATGAGGGTGCGGCAATTGGTTTAGCAGCGGGCTACCATTTAGCGTCTGGAAAACCCGCACTCGTTTACATGCAGAATTCTGGCCTTGGAAATGCTATTAACCCCTTGCTTTCACTGGCCGATACATCGGTCTATGGAATTCCCATGATCATGATGATTGGTTGGCGTGGTGAGCCCGGAATAGCAGACGAGCCACAGCATTTGGTGCAGGGGGGCGTGACAATGGCATTGCTCGACGCAATGGGCATCGCACACTGCCAACTTCCCAAGGAAACGAGCGAGGCCATAGCAATGCTAAAGCAAATTCGTGAGCGCACAGTGGAGGAAAACAAGCCAGTCGCAATTCTTATCAGTAAAAATACTTTTGCTGATTATGGCGCAGACGATACGAGCAATAAATTAGTCACATTAACTCGAGAGAGAGCCATTGAGCTGATTCTTGAGAACACAAATCCCAAGAGCTCTGTTATATCATCGACTGGAATGATATCACGAGAACTTTACGAATTGCGCGATAAGTTGAAGCAGAGCCATGACAATGATTTTCTGACTGTGGGAAGCATGGGACATTGCTCACAGATAGCCTTAGGGGTCGCCTTAGCAAATAAGAGCAAACAAGTGATCTGCCTCGATGGCGACGGAGCAGCTATTATGCATATGGGCTCGTTGGCAATTACTGCCCAGGCAGCAGCACCCAACCTTATACATGTTATTCTCAACAATGGCAGACATGACTCGGTTGGCGGGCAGCCAACCTGTGGGCTAGAAATTGATTTTGCCACGATTGCAAAAGGCTGTGGATATCGATCGGCTGATATAGTGAGTAGCGAATCTGAATTACTGAAAGCTCTCGAGGCTTTATCGGAAGCCGAGGGACCGATTTTATTAGATCTTAGAATAGGTCCCGGACACAGAACAGACCTTGGCAGACCTAACATATCGCCGAAGGATCAAAAGCATGCCTTCATGCGTCATTTAGAAGGGTGAAGATTTGGCTATGCCAGAACAACAACACTATCACGGAGATGACGGCTGGGTAAAAATAGGTAAATACCTTGATGCCATATCAGCGCACAGAATTCTCCTAGTAACGGGAAATAGAATGTATCGCGCTTCTGGCGCAGAGCAGGCTCTGGAGCCGGTATTGAGTGCGAGAGAGGTGACTCATCTAGCCTGTTGCCACACAAACCCACGTGTTGAAGATGTTACCGAGTTGCTTGAGCAGATCGATCACAAGGAAAGCTATCAAGCTATTATAGCGGTCGGGGGAGGCAGCGTTATTGATACGGCTAAATTAATGAAAGCCTTTTGGGGGAATCCACTAGGTCTTGATGAATATCTTTGTTGTGAGGATCACAGAGACCCGCTCCCCGCGCCACTGCCACTCATCGCTATGCCCAGTACTGCCGGCTCAGGTAGTGAGGCCACCAGATTTGCTGTTGTTTATAAAAACAAAGAAAAATACTCTGTTGAGCATGATGCGTTGCTTCCTTCTTTTTCTGTCGTCGTCCCTTCGTTACTAAAAAGTGTGCCGTCTCATATGGCTGCAGCGAGTGGCATGGATGCACTGTGTCAGGGAATCGAATCTTACTGGTCGATACATTCTACCGATGAGTCGAGACAGTTAGCCGAGGAAGCTATTGAGCTAGCTTGGAATTGGATCGAGCAAGCCGTAAACGACCGTAGCTCTGAAGCACTTCATTATATGGCACGTGCATCTCATTTAGCAGGACGTGCTATTAATATTACGAAAACGACAGCGCCTCACGCGGTTTCCTATCCAATGACAGCATACTTCGGGATCACACATGGGCATGCGGTTGGGTTGCTTACCGCTCGATTCCTTGACTTTAACCAAAACGTGACGGAAGAAGATTGTCTGGATAACAGAGGGGTTGATTGGGTTAAAACACGACTTCGTGAAATATCGTCCAAGCTGGGGGCGAGTGAAACAGAAGAAGCATCAGATTGCCTACTTGCGAAAATGCGAAATCTGGGCCTGGCGACAACTTTGCCCGCACTGGGAATCAAAACACAAGATGATGTTGAGATTATTATTCAAAACGGTTTTGATCCTGCTAGAGTAATAAATAATCCAAGGGCGGTCAGTGAGTCAGCATTAAGAAAGACAATGGAATGTTAGTTTGCATAGCTGGAAAAAATGACATTGCGGCCAATGTCTTGCGAAGACTTGTTGCACACCAAGATGTAGCTTTTGAGTTATGTGTTGTGGTTAATAGTGATGACTGTGGGGAAAATACGTGGCAAGAGTCTTTAAAGTTTGCTGCATTAGATTTAGGTATTGAAGTATGGACGTTAGAAGACCTCTATAATGTCGATGATTTGTTATTTATTTCAGTTGAATATGATAAGATAATCGAGCCATCAAAGTTCAATTCTAACTGGTTATACAACATACATTTCTCAGCTTTACCACGGCATCGCGGCACATCAACAGCTGTTTGGCCGATTTTGGAAGGCGATAAAATGGCAGGTGTAACATTTCACGAAATTGACCCTGGAATTGATACTGGGAAAATCGTTGCTCAATTACTGTTTGATCTACCCGCCGATTATACGGCACGTGATTTGTACTTTAGGCTAATGCAGGAAGGCGAAAATGTTGTGGTTGATAATGTTTTAGCTATCCTAGAATCTGAATCTAAACCATTGGCGATTGCTCAAAACGAAGACTTGGCAAGTTGCCATTACCGTAAAGATATTGATTTTGGCAACATTGAAGCTTTTATTGATTATTCGTCAATAGGGGTCTCGCGCTATTTGCGGGCGTTAAATTTCCACGAGTATCAGCTGCCTAAAATTCAAGGGCACACAATTTATCATCATAAAATTCAAAATCGTCGTAGTACAGATGCTCCGGGAACATTGGCTCAAATAAATTTCCATACTTACTGCTTAGCGACCACCGATTTCGATGTGGAATTTAAAATTGATCCTTATCAGTATTTATACGATTACTGTGCTGGTGAGACTTCATTACCGGAAGGTTTTGATTGGCGCGAGATTGATAATATAGACAGACTTAATCAGAATGGATGGAGCCCATTAATGGTTGCCAGTTATCATGGTAACATTGCTGCAGTAAAGAGTTTGATTCGCTATAATGCAGATGTAAACACGCAGAATAAACGAGGTACTAGCCCTTTGATGTATTCTAGGTCTTGCCCTGATGTAGAGAGTGCTAAGTATTGTTTTGAGTATCTTCTATCTCAAGGAGCCGATCCTTCACTAAAGGATGCACGTCATCGGGATATCGTTTCGTATTTGAAAGAAAACGGGCAACATGAGTTAATAGGATTACTAAAAATCTATAGATCCAAGAAGGCAGTTAGTGATAGTCTTAAGTAGGCTAAGTCGATTACCACAGTCACATGGATGATGAGCGTCTAAAAAAAAGCTAAGCGCAGGACTTAGTTACTTTTAATCTAGTAGCTTTTAATTACCGAAAATAAATTTATGAAGAACTCTCTCATTCATAGCAGTAGTGAAATTCAGACGACAAACATTGGAGCCAACACACGGATTTGGCAATTCTGTGTTGTTCTGAAAAAAGCACAGATTGGTGCGGATTGTAATATCTGCTCACACTGCTTCATCGAAAACGATGTCATCGTTGGTGACCGAGTAACCATCAAGGGCGGAGTACAGCTCTGGGATGGGCTGCGGGTAGAAGACGACGTGTATATCGGTCCCAACGCGACCTTTACTAATGATAATGCACCTCGGTCACGGCAATATCTGGAAAATTTCGCCAAGACTGTGGTAAAACAAGGTGCATCCATCGGGGCCAATGCGACCATTCTTCCAGGGATAACGATTGGCGCTGGCTCAATGGTCGATGCAGGTGCTGTGGTCACTAGCGATGTCCCTGCGGGTGCTATAGTTGCTGGAAATCCTGCTCAAATAACAGGATATGTAAAAGCGGAGCGCGTTTTACAATTAGAGTCAACCAAGGTCGAGTCTCAGAGCCTTCCTGTTAAGGGCGTGACGGTGCAACCGTTACAACATGTTTTGGACTTGCGTGGTCCGTTATGTGTGGCAGAGCTCGGCAATCAGCTTAATTTTAATGTAGAGCGCCTCTTTTTTGTCTACGATGTACCCAGTGCCAAAATACGTGGTGAGCATGCCCACAAAGAATGCCATCAATTTCTAATTTGTGTTCAAGGTAGTGTGCATGTGATAGTTGATGATGGGACTAAACAGCAAGAAATTGTTCTTAATCGCCCCAATCTAGGGTTGCATATTGAACCTGGGGTATGGGCTGTCCAATATGGCTATTCAAATGACGCCATTCTCGCTGTACTGGCGTCACATGCTTATGATGAAGAGGACTACCTGAGAGAATACGATGAGTTTTTGGCATGGAAAAAAGCTGATGGAAAATTGAAATAGATCCGTGGATAAAATTCCTTTTTTAGATTACCAAGCTGTGAATGCTCCTTATTTCGAGGAGATTCAAGAGGCTATGATGCGTGTAGTTCATTCTGGTTGGTATGTACTTGGGCCCGAGGTGAAGGCTTTCGAAAATGAGCTTGCCAGCTATTGCAGAACCCAGCGTAGTGTTGGAGTCAGTAGTGGTCTAGATGCTTTGATTCTTATATTAGAAGCATGGAAAGAGATGGGAAAACTTATTGAAGGCGATGAAGTGATCGTTCCTGCTAATACTTATATCGCCTCTATTCTTGCTATCTCCAAGGCTAGATTAACGCCTGTACTCGTTGAGCCAGAACTCGATAGTTACAATATTTCTCCTGAAGAAATAGAAAAAGCAATTACCTCGAAAACCAAAGTAATTCTTACCGTGCACCTTTATGGTCAGTGTGCTGATATGGATGCAATTAACGCAATTGCCAATCATCATAGTTTGCTCGTAATGGAGGATGCAGCTCAAGCACTAGGAGCAACCTATAAAGACCGTAAAGCGGGGGCTTTAGGAGATGCTGCGGCACACAGTTTTTACCCTGGTAAAAACCTCGGAGCCATTGGCGAAGGAGGGGCAGTAACAACCAATGATTCAGAATTAGCCGACATGGTAGCAAAGCTAAGAAATTACGGATCTGAGAAAAAATATCATAACCAAGTTAAGGGGTTAAACAATCGCATTGATGAGTTGCAGGCTGCTATTTTGAGAGTGAAATTACCCTATATTGACAGAGATAATGCACTGCGATGTAAAGTAGCGGAAACCTACCTTGAAAAAATCAATCATTCCATGGTTTCTCTGCCCATCGTACAGAATAACAGCTGGCCTTGCTGGCACTTATTCGTTATCCGCGTTGCGTCTCGCACGTGTTGGGTAAAATATCTGAAAGATAAAGGTATCGAAACTTCAATCCATTATCCGATTCCGCCGCATAAGCAGCCGGCCTATTCTGAGTGGAGCCATTTACATTACCCCATAACTGAGAAAATTCATGAGGAGGTTTTGAGTCTTCCTATCAGTCCAGCCCATACCGTTGGAGAGGCACAATATGTCGCCAGAATGATAAATGCATTTTAGATGCTATCATCCACGTGCAGCAGATATATAGTACAAGATTATATCAGGCCTGCCTAGTAAATGACATGTACAATCGCGCAGTAAATTAATGTCAGAAGCGAAAAAAACCTACAGTGGAATCCTTAAATCCTCATCAATCATGGGGGGAGCTCAAGGGTTCAATTTGCTTCTTGGTTTGGTAAGGATCAAATGTGTTGCATTGTTGATTGGGCCGACTGGGGTTGGCATTATAGGTATTTTTCATTCGATTCAAAATATCGCAGCGACGGCCAGTGGACTGGGAATTAATAGTAGCGGAGTTCGCGAAGTTGCAGAAGCCAGTGCCACAGAGCATGAAGGACACATCAGTCGCACCGTGCTCACACTGAGGCGTCTATGCTGGTTGACTGGACTGGCTGGTGCGATTCTCTTGATTGTACTTGCCCTGCCGATCAGTCAGCTATCTTTTGGCTCAAGTGAATACACATGGCAAGTAAGGTGCTTAGGTGTATCTGTTTTCCTAGGTAGCATTGCTGCTGGACAGATGGCTCTGTTGCAAGGAATGCGTCGTATAGGTGATTTGGCTCGAGTAAATATCATAAGCTCGTTGAGCGCAACAATAGCGGCGATAGGTTATTACTATTGGTTAGGTGTAAATGGAATTATTCCTGCAATTATAACTATTTCAATATCAGTGTTAATAGCATCATTTTATTATTCCCGAAAAGTTAGAGTAGAGCCAGTCAAGATGACTTGGCGCGAGACAATAATAGCGGCGAAAGGACTGATGCTTTTGGGCGGAGTCTTTATGACAACCGCGCTCATGACCGGGCTAGTTGAATATGCTACCATAACAATGATTTCTAATTACATAGATCTTATATCAGTGGGAGTATACGCAGCTGCTTTTAGGCTTTCGGGAATGTTTTTAAACTTCATTCTCAATGCAATGGGGGCAGACTTTTACCCACAACTTACTGCGGTATCGAGTCGTCATGAGAAAATGAGGTCTCTTGTGAATTATCAAACAGAGATAGGTTTACTTTTGGCTGTTCCTGGCCTAATGGCTACGCTGGTGCTTGCGCCATGGATTATTACTGTTTTTTACACAGAGGCATTCGCTGAGTCTGCGCAATTACTGCAGTGGTTAATACTAGGATGCCTAGCTCGCGTTGTTACATGGCCCATGGGCTATATTATGTTAGCTAAGGGTGTTGGGAGAATGTATTTGATATGCGAGATTCTAACACATATTACGCATCTATGTCTGATTTGGCTAGGTCTTCAGTGGTTTGGTCTGCACGGTGTAGCTGCTGCATTCTGTGCTATAAACTTCGCATACTCAATCGCTGTGCTAGGTATTAGCCGTTATTTAATTGAATTTGAATGGTCTGCCTCAGTTAAAAAACTCATATACTCATTTTTTCCCTTGATGGCGGTAGCCTTGATCGCGACCCATTATTGTTCATTAATAGTGTCTACTTCTGTGGGTTGCTTACTAGTTGCTGTGGTTAGCATTTTTTGTATACGTGAATTGTGTAGCCGTCTAGGACCTGATCATAATTTAGTAGTCAAAATCCAAATGATACCTGGCGCAAAAAAAATTATCAATACATAGGCAATGCGATATCTATATTGTAATGAGAGTAAGCCCAAAAAATACGGCACGCACCTAACATGCTAATGTTAGGACTAAGATGAAAAGATTCTAATATTATGCCAGTAAACAATCAGCCTCTGGTTAGTGTTGTCATTCCTTGCTTCAATCATGAAGATTTCATCATTGATTGTCTAGAAAGTGTCAAAAGAGACCCTTATGAGCGTATAGAAATCGTTTTTCTAGATGACGGCTCATCTGATAATTCTTATGAGCTTGGAGAGTCCTGGTTGAAAGCCAACAAAAACTCATTTGAGGAAGTATCATATTCGAAGCAAAGTAACCAAGGCATCTGCAAGACCTTTAATTCTCTTGTTAGGAAATCCAATGGTGAATTTATATTTATCCTGGCTAGTGATGATCTCGCAGGCCCTGATGGTATATACAAAACCGTGAACTACTACATGAAGAATTGTGTCGAGCCCACTTTGCTTTTTACCGATCTTGAGCTCATTAATTACCAAGGAAAATTATTTGCTGAGAGCGGGACAGCTCATACTCATCGAGATGCTGAGCTGCTTGAATTGAATAAAAGATATCTCAAATTAGATGCTCTTATAAATTGGGGTATTCCCTACATGCAGCAATTTTATCCTAGGGCGCTCTTTGATCTGCACGGTGGGTATAATGAAAAACTAAAATGCGAAGACTATTATTTTGCATTAAAAAATATAGCTGCCGAGTCGGTTGCCTATGCTCCTGTTATATCGAGGCAATATAGGTTAAGAGAAAACAGTAAATCTATTACCCCAGGGCTTAGTGAAGAGGATTATCGCTCGTCATGGGCCAGGGATTCAATAGCACAAGAGTTCTCATTTTACTACAGAGCCCTCGTTTGGATTTTGAACAGGAGAGATGCCGGCATTGGGGAGTCAAAGCGATCAATCACAAGTCTAATGTGTCATATTTTATTACGAATTTTCATGAAAATTGCGCGGCTCTATTACAAGCTGTTTTGAAGCGACTTAAATTTGAAAAGGGCATATAAATTCTAGATAATTAATTCCACATGATTGATCAAAAACAAAACTCAATTGGCGCTCTGTTGTCTGTTGGGATCACCACTAAAGGGAGATTAGATGAACTACGTGAAACACTCGGGATTCTACAAAATTCTGAGCTGCAAGCATGTAACATCATA
>Ga0206130_10002214_pt1 | contig 27249 bp, 24 predicted proteins | sample Helgoland_Spring_9_FD_148637 | JGI IMG/M metagenome (GOLD analysis project Ga0206130, IMG submission 148637) | Pelagic subsurface seawater microbial communities from Kabeltonne, Helgoland, North Sea - Helgoland_Spring_Bloom_20160512_1 | ecosystem: Environmental > Aquatic > Marine > Epipelagic ...
CCAATTCACGTGAGGCTCACCACTGAAATTGTAGGTGCCCCAGAGGTGCGACAAGTTTTCACTGCGGGTGTCTCGGTCAGTTACAACTCCAACAATTGAAGCTATCGTGCGGGCAATACCTAAAGCTGATGTCGGTCCACCCCACTGATCGGAAACAATACTGAGCTGCTCACGATCGGCGCCTAGCCGCAGCATCGTTTTTACAAAGTTGCCCCCCGACGCACCAAAGACCCAGGCCGTCCGCAGAATAATATGCTCTGGGCAGGCTCTTGAGACCAGTAGCTCACCCGCCAGTTTTGAAGCGCCATAGACGCCCGTAGGCCCAACCGCGTCGTCTTCGGTCAGTGGCGCACTGCCCTCGCCCGGATACACATAGTCGGTCGAGATATGAATCAGTTTCGCACCAAGCTCACTGCAGCACCTTGCAAGTATCTCTGGGCCCAAGGCATTCACCGAGTAAGCAGCAACCGAATCTGACTCGGCTTTATCGACCGCGGTGTAAGCTGACGCATTGATGACCCAGTCCGGTTTCACCTCGGACAAGGTCGTTCGCACAGCGGTCTGATTAGTGACGTCAAGCTCTGCACGGGTGAAGCTGATAACTTCAACCTTATGTTCCGCGAGATAAGACGACCAATCTAACCCGACCAGTTCACTGCCTACCTGCCCGCCCGAGCCGATTACGGCGATACGCATATGTTCTCTCATTCAAGCACCAAGATCAGTCGTAGACGTCAGCGTCAGACAAACGCGACGCGACTGAATCTTTCCCCGATAGCCTCGGCTCGTGTCCCGGCGGTAGAGGCCACTCAATGCCTATGTCAGCATCATTCCAGAGAATGGATCGCTCCGCCTCAGGGTGATAATAGTCTGTGGTTTTGTATAGAAAGTCAGCAGTTTCACTCAGGACCAAAAACGCATGGCCGAAGCCCGCGGGGATCCATACCTGCTTTTTATTTTCCGCACTGAGCTCCACACCCACCCACTGACCGAAGCTTGGGGACGAGCGACGAAGGTCGACTGCTACATCAAACACCGCGCCTTCGGTCACTCGAACAAGCTTTCCTTGCGCGTGCTCAATTTGGTAGTGGATTCCGCGAAGCACATGCGCGCCTGAGCGGCTGTGATTGTCTTGAACAAAATCGACGTTAGCCCCCGTGAGTTCACGAAACTTCTGGGCATTGAAGCTTTCTATGAAAAAGCCTCTATCATCGCCGAACACCGCAGGCTCAATAATAAAAACACCCGGTAGCGTCGTTTCCGTAGCTTTCATGAATCAAGACTCTCTTTGAATCAAGTTGAGTAGGTACTGACCATACCCATTCTTGGCGAGCGGCGTTGCAAGACGCGCTACCTGCTCTGCGTCGATCCAACCCTTTCGAAAGGCAATTTCTTCCGGGCAGGCAACCTGAAGACCCTGGCGCTTCTGCAAAGTAGCAATGAAGCTACCTGCCTCCAACAAACTGTCATGGGTTCCCGTGTCAAGCCAGGCAAATCCACGACCCATCAGCTCTACGTTAAGCTGTCCCTGCTCAAGGTATCGTTCATTTACCGCCGTAATTTCTAACTCACCCCGCTCTGAGGGCTTAATATCAGCAGCAATATCGCAGACCTGCTCGTCATAGAAATACAAACCTGTCACAGCATAGTTACTCTTCGGGGACTCCGGTTTCTCTTCAATGGACAGCGCGCGATGCTGGTCATCAAAGTCCACAACGCCGTAACGCTCAGGGTCCTGCACGTGATAGGCGAACACCGTTGCGCCCGCGTCACGGTTAATCGCGCTCTCCATTAGGGGCTGAAGGTCATGGCCGTGAAAAATGTTGTCGCCAAGAATCAGAGAGCTGGGGCTTTGATCGATAAATTCGCGTCCAATAATAAACGCCTGCGCCAAACCATCCGGACTGGGTTGAACCGCAAACTGAATGTTGACGCCCCACTGACTACCATCCCCTAACAACGCGTGAAACTGAGGCGCATCGTGAGGGGTGGTAATAATGAGTATGTCTCTAAAGCCCGCCAACATCATGGTTGTGAGCGGATAATAGATCATGGGTTTATCATAAACAGGCAACAACTGTTTGCTCGTCGCCAATGTCATTGGATGAAGGCGAGTACCCGACCCTCCAGCAAGAATAATCGCTTTTTGTTTTGGCGTCATGATGTCACCACATCTATCTGGGCGGATGATTATACAGACGTTTAAACACTACTCGAAATCTTTGCGCTTCCTTGAGGACGAAAAACATGCTGGATGTCATAATTGTCGCGAAACCAACATATTGCAGCTCTTTTGTTTTTACGTACCTGACACACTGACGATTAATCACCAAGGTTGGATCAGCAATTAGAACTACCACAAAAGGTACCAAAGTCGCCGATGTCTAGGCTTCATCGCTATTTGGCTTTCAACTAGCTCCTGCGCATACTGGAACATATGTCGAGAATCAAAGTACTCCACCTAACTAAATATCACTCGCCCTTTAATGGGGGCATAGAAAATTTCTTACGTGATATTTTGCAGTGCAACGCCATTAAAAAAGATTGCGAAACACGGATCATAGCCCACCACCACCAACGCGGGGTACCCACTTCCCACAGCACGGTGGACGGTGTGCCAGTCACCCGAGTCAAGTTGTGGCGGCAGGTTCTGTATGCCCCTATTTGCTTGAATCTTCCGGCTGAGATGAACCGGATACTCACAGACTTTAAACCAGACGTCTTGCATATACACATGCCGAATTTATCGGCGTTTTATTGCCTGTTTTCTAGAGACGCTCGCAGGTGTCGATGGATTCTTCACTGGCACTCCGACGTTTTGGGTGAGGCCCCAAACTGGCGAGTGAAACTCTGCTATCCCGCCTACCGCATATTTGAAAAATGGCTGCTTTCCAAAGCAAATACGATTGTTTGCACGTCACCACACTACCTCGACACCAGTCAGCCCCTCTTGAAGTTTCGACACAAATGCGTGGTCGTCCCGCTTGGGATCAGTTCTGAGGTAAACCACCCAAGCCCCTCGAGACAAATTGGTAACTCAATGCAAACAAGTGACCAATCTCCGGCTCAGCCGAACGATCAACTTAACAATTCGCACCAGCTAAACCTGCTCTGTGTAGGTCGTTTAACCTATTACAAAGGACATGCGGTTTTATTAGACGCCATTGCTGAATTAACCGACGTACACCTCGATATTGTGGGCGAGGGCGAAGAGCGAGCGGTTTTAGAATCACAAATTGCGTCACTGGGCCTTAGCTCCAGGGTAACCCTGCATGGCCAAGTGAGTGATGCAACTCTGACCGCGTATATGATGAACACTGATTTGTTGTGCCTCCCGTCGGTTGAACGAACAGAGGCTTTTGGCTTGGTTATTTTAGAGGCAGCGCGATGCAAAAAGCCTGCGCTGGTGACCGATGTCAATGGCAGTGGAATGAGCTGGGTTGTCCGAGATGGGAAGACGGGCTGGGTAGTACCAGCCGGCGACGTTGCTGCGATGACGGCGTCGCTCGAGGAAATTCAACGCAATAAGCCCATGATCGGCGATCTCGGGAAGGCAGCTCATGAGCGACTCAATACCCATTTTCGGGCTGAAGCTGTGTCAGATCAAATAGTGACGATGTATCGCCAGGCTGTATCGCAAATAGCTTAGCAGGGGCTTCATCGCCAGGGCCCGTCTAATACCTAGTTTGTTCGATTCTCGTGCCTCAATCGCTTGTGGCTTCAACACGGGCTCACGGGGTTTGAAGCGGAAAAATCGCAGTGTTAGGAAGCGACCTAACCCGGTGCTGAAACAGTCAAAGTCCCAAGGAACGAACCAAAGGCATAAGTGGTTTCAGCAAATGCCACTTTAGGGGAACAGAACCGTAATGTTTTTCCACCACCCGCATTGACTCCTCGTAGTGACTCGAAGCGTTATTTTGTGTTTTTGTTTCAGAGTGCTGACGGTTAGCCGCACAGACCCTTTGGTCGTACGCCAGCGGTCCAAACTCTTTGTAAAGCCGCCACCAAAGATCATAGTCTAGCGCTAAATGTAAACTTTCATCGAGACCACCCAAGTCAGCCCAGCAGGAGCGCCGAATTAAAGTCGCGGGCTGGCAAACGAAGCAATAATTGGCCAATAGCCGTTCAGAAAAATCGAAAGTTCGGTAGGCTCCAACCTTTCTCCCATTGCTATTGATATGTATGGCACGACCATACGCCGCTGGAGCATCAGGCGCCCTGCTTAGACACTCGTGGAGATTCGTCAACCCATTTTCTTCAAGGGTATCGTCCGAGTTCAACCAAGTGACAAAGGGCGCTGTGCCCCAAGCTATCCCTTTGTTTACCGCAGCAGACTGCCCGTCATCAGGTTCGCTAACCCATCCTGCTAAATGGCTCTCATAGTTTTGGATGATGGCAACCGAATCATCCGATGAACCACCATCCATGACGAAAACTTCGGTCGCTATGGACTGGTTCAATGCTGATTCAATAGCCGCAGGTAAATACTCGGCCTGATTGAGGCTTGGAATGACGATTGTTACCAATGATTCATTCATTTATCTGTTATCTATACAGCCATTTTACGATCGCACGACTCAGCCAGGGAGGCAGCTCTCGATTAAGCCATGCCCTCACGTTTGTGGGCACAAACCAGTCAAGAAGCTTTAGAGTGACGACAGTAGTAAGCCCCTTAATAGTCCAAAGGTTTCGCGCATTCGACGCCGAGTCAGTAGCACTATCAATGATGATGCTTCGGGAAGACAGTGCAATTTTATGAGCAACCCCCGCCCGATCAACAGTGCCAATGGCTTTACAAATCTGAAAAAACGAATGATACGAGGCCTCCAAAGAGAACCGATTACGCGCAAAAATAGGCGCGAGCTTGCTCAGCTGGCTCATGTGAGCTGGATCTTCGTAAAGCGCCTGAATACTGTGGGCCAGTGCTTGGGCTGTAAATGGGGAGACAAGCTCGCCGCTAATGCCAGGAGCGACTGACGTCTGCATGCCTGACGTATCAAAGGCAATCGAGGGAAGACCGCATAGGGCGGCCTCAATGAACACCTGACCAAACGTCTCTTCCATACTCCCGCTGACATGAATATCTGCCGCACTCATTGCACTCTGTAGAAGCTCGTGATCATCCACATAGCCAAGATAGACCACCTTAGCGTTCTCAATCTCGAGGGTTTTGTCTGCACGCCCTACGAGCAATATCGTCAAGTTCGGGATTGAACATTGTTGCAGCGCCTCAACCACGGTCTGACCGCCCTTTCGGGCATCACTCAAGGACGACGCGCTGAAAAACACCACAAACGCATCACGCGGCATCTCCAGTAAATCGCGAGCTGCTCCCTTGGCAATTGCCTCGAATAACCAGGTGGGAGCGCCAATGCTCGCTGATTTAAGTTTATTATTAGAGTTAGTCCTTACTAACCCTCTCTGAAACTGTCCGTGCGACCACTCAGAGTTCGCGACTATATACAGGTTATTCTGGGATTCTAGGATGGCTCGTTTCCCACGCCAGGCGTCTTGGATTAGCTGGGGATCGAGAGCCGGATATTCTTGAGACGTGGGGCAACTATTGTCACATCCAGTCAACCATTTCTCACAATCACCCGGATAGCCGCACCGCCCCGTAAAAAGCCAATAGTCGTGTGTGAGCCATAAACTTTTAAATTTTAGCGATAACTCCTCAATAACAGCGGTTGGAACAGAATGATTCCCATGCAAGTTACCGAAAATAACAAGGTCCGGATTAAACTCAGTTACTGCCTGAATAAGGGCAACCTCTGCATCTGACGGATAAGAGAGCAAGCCAAAGCTGCGAACGACCTGGCCTCCCATTTCGAACGACGCAGCGATCCGTTGCTGAGCGATTCCTGCGCCATACAAAAACCCTAAATTGTTGACCATGGCGACTTTGAGCTTCTTGCTCCAGTTGACTCTTGGCCGTTGCTGAGTCGACGGAACGACTTGGTATGTCTCGACTAGTTTGTCTCTTACCAACACTAGCTCTTTTTTAAACGCCAATTCATCGTTTGTTTTTTGTTCTGCGTGGCGCCGAAAGTGCGCGAGTGGTGTCCCGATAATCGACAGCTGTGCTCCCGCAGCTGCAAAGCGACACCACAGCTCATAGTCCATACTGTAATAAAGAGATTCGTCCACATAACCGCCAGCGCGTTCCCACAATTCTCGGGAGAAAAACACCTCTGGCTGATAAAAAAATTGACCCGCGTTCCAGCCGTTATCCAAGTCCAACAGCTCAGCAAGCGGCAACTCACCAGCCGCACAGCTGGTCAGGTGACGCTCGTACAGTTCACCGCCGGCAAAAATCTCGCAAATACCTGCAACCAGATCGGGAGAACTTTGAACAAACTCAAGCGCGACAGACCAGAGTGCATTTGGCGCCAGCTGATCGTCACTGTTTATCCAGCAAAATATGTCGCCTGAAGCTCTAGAAAAACCCTTATTCAGCGCGTTGCTTTGGCCTTTGTCGGGGGTACTTTCCCAGTAGCTTATGAAGTCACTATTACGCTCTAAGATTTCCTTGGATCCATCGGCCGACCCACCGTCAATCACAATGTACTCAAGGTGCGGGTAATCTTGCAGGCGCACCGAGTCAATCGTCTGCTCTAGAAACTCAGCCTGGTTAAAGGAGGGGGTTATGACGGAGATTTTCGGCCAGTCGCCTAACACATTTAGGTCCGGTGCTTTTCGAATAATGGCGTGACACCACCCGCCATGAGCAGTGGCAATAGGCGTGCTTCGATTTCCTCCGCGTCTGGAAGCGTATCTGCGTTAAATACGCGCGAGGGTTTGTAGTTTGGCTGTGGTGGTTTTTTTCGATCGTCTATTGTAGCGCCGGCAAATTTTGCCACGCTCTCGATCTTGTCCCATGTAGTTAGTGTTTCATAAGGCAGGCAATAAACATTCGCTCTCGCACCGTGATCTATGACCCATTTCTGCATGAACGCTTCCCAGAACCGCAATTTTGCAGCAAAAAAGGTAGGCCAATCACCGACGGCTTTGCCTTTATCGCGCTCCATTTCGTACCAGCTCTGAATAGAGTGAAAGGGATGACGATACTGAACAACGTAACGCACGCGGCGCGTGTACGGGACCTCCAAATCAAAATCATGGTTTTTAATAAAGCCGTTACCAGCGCTGCAACCATTTTTTTTTAAGCGCCAAGGCACGTATTTCTGAAGACACTCTATTGACTCACCGTTGTGCCGTTCGCAGGAGTAAAACTCACAATAGTTTGAAGAGAAGTCCGATACGCGGGATAAAAACCCGATCAATGCGTGATGCCCGCTCCGTGGAAAGGAAACAACAATGACGGACGTGCTTGCCAAACCATCCGATTGAAAGAGCGACGACAGCGTCTTGATCATCGCCCAAGTAGCCGCTTAAGAAGTCCTTTAACGAATCCCAAGCGAGGAACACAATGTACATCCCCTAGCCGAAGATACTCGTTTCTCGGGACCTTGGGGAATTGAATCAGTACGTGCGTAGCACCAGAAAAGCTCGCCTTTGGCAGTCGTGCTATGAGTCGCTTTTGGCCTCGAACTTTTGATATGCGATAGGAGGTCGGCCGAGTATCAACAAACAGTTTTGTCTTCTTTAGCGACACGCCACGCGAGCTACCCATGACATCAATCGCCAAGGTTTGTTCAAACTGGCGAGACACCTCAAGTAATACGTTCAGTTCTCCTCCGGACGCCACAACGGCAAACGGCCTTCCCTCTTTCGACCAGGCAATTTCTTCAATTGCGCCCGAGTGCTCGAACGTTGTTACCGAAAGGGTCTGCTCTAACGGAAGCTTTATTGACGTGTTCGGCAATTTTGCCGCAGTGGCTGGGATATCGAAGCCCTCTTGTATGGCCATGGCTTCGAGGATGGCAACCCTAGCCGCTAGCTCCGATAACGCTCCAATGACTCTTTGCCTGTCAAGCGTGTCAGTGTCACCCAATTTTGCACTCACTGCAGACGCTTCTCTACCGATAAGCGTTTCCAAATAGACCACTTCTTTTGACTTATTCACCATAACTTATTGCACCATTAACCGCACCTCTAGGAGTACTTCCAAGGGTACCTCGCCATAGAGCCTCTGTGTTGAACTAACAGTGTGATGACAGCCAGAGCGAGTCATGAAAACACCTCGTACTGTAAATCATCAATATCGGGTAATGATTCAAGATCTTCCTTGATCCGTTCAACTTGCGCTTGGTAGTCGGTGTTTTTACCGAGAAACTCGGCAAAGCTGTTGTTGCAGAAACGGTCGTGGATTCGATTGTATACTTTTGGCCTTATCGCCTGCGCTCGCTTGTCACCCAGTAGCGCTACCATCGGCTTTACAATACGTTGGTAGCGAGACAGCGCGTCTGGGCTGGGCGAGACGTTGGCATTTTTCACTGTGATCCAACGCTCTTGATCGACTTCCACATTATATAACTTCCGTAATAGCGCTTGAGTGGCGTCTGGGGTGACTCGTAAATCTTCATAGCGAACGGCGACTAAAGAAAACCCTGAATCCCGCCAGCCTTTGAACCGTTCAGAATAAGGGCGTCTCCCCGGTTTATACCTTTGGGAGTAATACTCCCAAAGCGACTCAAAACCCCGTCCCGTCTTGACACTTTGCATCCAACCGGAGCGGACGTAATCGACCTCCTCGCGAACCGTTACTAACACTCGACGTTTTTCAGGCAAGTCAAGATCCACAGCCAACGCATTAATTTGCCGCGAATTGCCAGGTGAAAACTGCTCAGAGCTCAAAAGATAGCGCCCTGAACCAGAGAGCCGATCACGAACCAAATCTACCGAAATAGGTTGGGCATGCATCGCCTGCGGCATGCAATAGGCCACGGCAATTGCGTAATGTGTCGCAGCATTTTTGAATTTACCAATGGGACAATAATCCACACCGAGATCTCGCAAGTAGTCAGCGTTGCGAAACAAATGTCGCTGAATGGTCGTCGTTGCCGTTTTCGGCAGCCCAATGTGCAATGTAATCTCGCGTTCGGACATTTAAATCTCGTGATCTAATCCTTTCATTCGGCACACCACACATTCTCCACTGAACTGCCGTAAAAGAATACGTTTCGCAGATAACGAAAAGAACTGAAATGGTTACGTGAGTAGCGTGCGAATAGCCATCGAACCGTAAGGTTACTCATCACGATCTGGTCGCACAACGCTCTTATTGACCTTATTTCGTATAAAAGCTTCTAAACCAACGTTATTATGCAGTCCGGAGCCCAATCGAATGATATTTTACTTTAGTTACGTGGTTTTTTGTTTTCTGACACTGCAAGTCCGCAAGACCTTGTAACACCATAAAGGGTGATTGCTTGATGTAGGTAAGCGTTTTCTCGCGGTTACAGATTTTTTATGTTTGCAACGTGGAATATCAAAGCGAGAGATCATCGCGCAGCACGGTGGCTTATTGCGCACTTAATCCGCCGGGCCAAAAAGACCACCCATGCTTTACAAGTCAAAGACTGATACCGAGATATCAGTGCACTTTTAAATAAGTTAAATCATCGATATCCGGAAGCAAGAGGATATCTTCCTTGATTCTCTCCAGGTCCTCTCGGTATTGTTTGCATGCACCGAGTCCTTCGATCAGCTTATTCTTACAACAGATATCGTGAGCACCCTTATACCACTTTGCGGCCTTTCGCCGGTTTACTCTTGGCGAAATTACCCTGTAGACTGGTGCGAAGAGCCGCTGATAGTGAGCAACAGCGTCATGACTGGGAGATACGTTGGCGTTTGGAATACTCTGCCAACGCGCCGGATCAATTTCTATCTCGAACAAAAGGCGTAAAAATGCGTGTGTCACATCAGGCGCGCTTTGCAAATCTTCATATCGTAAGGCAACGACAGAAAAACCAGCATCCAGCCACACTCTCAGCTTATCCGAATATTGTCGTCTTCCTGGCTTGTAGCTCGCTGAATAATATTCCCAGAGAGAGTCAGACCTCTTGCCCATCTTGATTGCTTGCATCCAGTGCGAGCGAATGTAGGCTACTTCGGATCGAGTAACGAAAACCACCTGCCTCTGATCGGGCAGACCCAACCCATCTACCAACGCGCGCACCCCTTTCGCATTTGCACGCGTAAACCATTCAGAACTGAGCAAATATTGAGCAGAATGTGATAGACGCCGCCGAATCACATTGTTTGATTCAGCTGGCAGATTAACTTCTTGAGGCGGTCGGCAGGCTCTCGCTAAACCATGATGCGCTGCAGCCTTCGAAAAGGCATCATCTCCACAAAGGTCTTCACAGTAGTCTATGCCCAGCTCGCGCAGATAATCCGCATTTTTAAATAAGTGTCGTTGAATAGTGGTCGTGGCTGTTTTGGGCAACCCAATGTGCAATGTAACTTGTCGGCTGTTCGTGTTCATTGACGAAAAGTCGTTTGGTTTTCAAGAAACCATTGGTAGGCGTGGTCAAGTCCCTCTCTTAGAGAGTAGTGGTGGCGCCAACCGAGGGCATGAAGCCGTGAAACATCCATTAACTTACGTGGTGTCCCGTCTGGCTTACTGGTGTCCCAAATAATGTCACCCTCAAACCCCGTCACCTGAGCCACGGTTTCTACTAGTGCTCGAATGGTACAGTCCTCACCCGTGCCCACGTTAATGTGACTCAACATCGGAGAGGTGTGTGCGTCGTAAGTCGTTTTGTCCAAATTCATCACGTGCACTGATGCCGCCGCCATGTCATCGACATGTAAAAACTCACGCATTGGGTTTCCCGACCCCCAGGCAACGACCTGATTGTCTCCCCTCTCAACGGCCTCATGAAACCGGCGCAGTAACGCGGGAATGACATGCGAGTTTTCTGGATGAAAATTATCATTAGGGCCATATAGATTAGTCGGCATGACCGATCGATAGTCTCGGTCGTATTGCCGGTTGTAACTCTCGCATAACTTTATGCCGGCTATTTTGGAGATGGCATATGGCTCGTTGGTCTCCTCGAGCACTCCGGAAAGCAGCGCGTCCTCGCGCATGGGCTGCTCTGCATGTTTTGGGTAGATACAGCTCGACCCTAAAAACAGAAGCTTTTGCACACCGGCAAGGTGCGCTGCGTGAATAATGTTCGCCTCTATCATGAGGTTTTCGTAAATAAACTCCGCGGGGTAGGTATTATTGGCGTGAATACCCCCTACTTTTGCTGCTGCCAGATAGACCTCATCAACAGCATTCTCCCGGAAAAAAAGAGCGACATCCGACTGATTAAGAAGATCAAGTTCGCGTCGTGACCGGGTGATAACCGAGCAACTCGTTCCCTGGAGCTGACGGGTTATTGCAGAGCCGACCATTCCGCCGTGGCCAGCGATGAAGATTCTTTTCATTAAGGGACTCGTTTCAAAGTGGCTTCTGTCAAAGATAGTGCTTCTAACCTAGGCATAGAGGCGCTACTCAGTATCGTGCTCATCAATCAACCTAGGTACTAAGTTCGCATTTTCAATCTGAGAATGACTGGCAACGAAAACGCAGCGCGTCAGCCTATTGTTGGGGTTGTTGGCGCTCCTCCAATTTAGAGGGAACTCTTCATGATCTGGCTGGGTTCGGGTGGAGTAAACGAACTCATAGTTACTCTGCAACACATTCCATAACCACGACCGCGAGGGCCTACAACCGGTTCCGCTAAAAGCCTGAGTCAAATTGTGAGATGGCTCACCAACCAAATACTCTCCGCTTCCCTCGACTGACACACACGTCTCACATATTAGCGTCTCCGCCATAGTAGCCATTTTCTCGACCAGTTCTTTTGGCTTAGCCGAGTGATATAGCGCTCCGTAGCAATGAATTAAATCAAAGTATTCATCGAACGGCTTTGAGTTATCCATATCGAAATGTCGGACGTTCACGTTTGTATCAGACTTAAATCGACTTTTTAGATATAAAATATTCTCAGGCCTAACATCCGTAGCTGTTACCCTGCAATTTTCTTCAAGATAAAACGTAGTGTGATCGCCGATGCCTGCTGCAATCTCCAGTACATTTTTGCCTGTGATACCCAACTGTAGCGACGCTAGATGATCCAACCGGCTGGCGTTGTGCCTCTGGTAATGATCAGTTTGGAATTTCTCTACATCTAAACTGATCAAATCGTACTTACAAAAAAGCACGTCATCGTGGCTTATTTCCGGCTGCCATAAAGCAACGAAACCATGATCAGTCAGAAAGGATTGAAGCTGCTCCCACAAAACTCCTTCTTCGTAAACTTCTACTAAACTAACCTCAACGTAAAGATACTTGCAGAGTGCCAAGGCTTCTGCCGCACCTTTTAAGGCTAATAACTCAGCCCCCTGAAGGTCCAAGACCCAAAAATCATAATTTTCAAATTCAACTCTTTTGTTCCGATAGAGCAAGTCAAGGGTGGTCGAGCGCAACGAAATTTTGTTGACCATCTCGAGGCCAAGATCCGGCCATAGGCTATCTGGCCCGCTTGCGTGCTCTCCAAACTTATATAGTGACGAAGACACACCGTCCGAGTTGTTGGATATATGAAAATCATATTGCCTTTCTGGGACATCAGCGACCAAAGCACAAAGAGCCACGTTGCCCTCATAACTCGCAATATTGGCTTCCAATTGTTTGAAGATTTCTGGATTAGCCTCGACCCACATGACTTTAAGATCAAATTTTTTATAGATCTCTCTTTCTTGACCCTTATGAGCACCCAAATGAAGAACGCCACTGGCCCTCTCGCGATACTGGTCAAGGAGACTGGCTCGAAAAGTAGAAGTTTGCTCCGATAGCTTCATAGGTTATTCAATCGAAACTGAGACGTTGTGCCCATGATGTTTCAACAGAGCGTGCCGCTGAGCCACCTTCAAATCCTCGGATACCATTTCAGCACACATTTGTTGCACGGTGATCTCTGGAGTCCATCCCAGCCTCTCTTTGGCTTTAGATGGGTCCCCCAATAAGGTTTCTACCTCGGCCGGTCGAAAATAACGCGGGTCGATCCGAACAATGACGTCACCAATAGTTAGCGCGGGAGCTTTATCACCCTCGACCGCTGTCACAGTTCCTATTTCATCAACCCCCTCACCTGAGAACTCTAGTGTGATGCCCAGCTCCTCCGCAGACCAGCAAATAAACTTTCGCACGGAATATTGCACTCCTGTCGCAATCACAAAATCATCAGCCGCCTCTTGCTGCAGCATCATCCACTGCATACGAACATAATCTTTGGCGTGCCCCCAGTCTCGCAATGCATCAATGTTTCCCATATGCAAACAGCGCTCTAGACCCTGAGCAATATTGGCCAAACCACGCGTTATTTTTCGGGTTACGAAGGTCTCACCGCGACGCGGTGACTCATGGTTAAACAAAATTCCGTTACACGCATACATACCGTACGCCTCTCGGTAGTTCACGGTAATCCAGTAGGCGTACATTTTTGCAACGGCATAAGGCGAGCGCGGATAAAAAGGCGTGGTTTCTTTTTGTGGCGTCTCCTGAACGAGCCCATAAAGTTCCGAAGTTGAGGCCTGATAGAATCGGGTTTTTTTCTCCAGCCCCAATAGACGAATCGCCTCTAACAAACGCAAGCTGCCAATCGCGTCAACATCCGCCGTGTACTCAGGGGACTCAAAGGACACAGCAACATGCGATTGAGCCCCTAGATTGTAGACCTCATCTGGTTGCACCTCTTGAAGAATGCGCGTCAGATTAGATGAGTCTGTGAGGTCACCGTAGTGAAGCGTTAGATTCTTATTATCGACGTGCGGGTCTTGGTAGATATGATCAATGCGTTGCGTATTAAACGAGGAAGCACGACGCTTTATGCCGTGCACCTCGTAGCCTTTATCTATGAGGAACTCGGCCAAATAAGAGCCGTCTTGCCCGGTAATCCCAGTGATCAGAGCTTTTTTCATATCAATACTTTTAATTTGGGTCGCTTAAACATCCATGGATACCGCCCGTCGCGTTTATACAAGCGCCATGGATAAATGAGGAATGGTCCGAACACAAAAAGAGAGCTAATTGCGCGATTTCCTCTGGTGATGCTATTCGAGCTATCGGGTGAAAAGCCTCCAACAACTTGAACTGTTCTTCATTACTTTCGAACCCGGCCTTGAGCATATCTGTACTAACAGCCGCAGGCTCGATAGCGTTTATTCTAACAGCATTCCCCAGGTCAACAGCCATGTTACGCGTTAAAGAGCTTAGGGCTCCTTTTGAAGTAGCATAAGTTACAAAATTTCGTTTCGTTTGTAAGGCATGTATGCTGCTGATGTTAACAACTGCGCCTTTATTTCGCATTAGTGAGTCTAAAAAAAGCTGAGTCGTAAAAAATGGAGCAGACATATTTACATTCATGCTTTTAGCCCAATCGGCTCTCGTCACCTCTTTTACATTCCCCAAAATCTGAACAGCCGCGTTATTAACCAACGCAGTTAAGCCAACACCTTCGGTAATTCTGTTTACTTCATCTAACAACGAAAGCGCATAGACCTCATCTAAAACAATTTGTTCGAGGTCTATGTTTAAATTGACAATATTTGGAGAGGTGACTTTAAACTCAGTCACGTCTGTAGCAATGACTGAAAAACCGTTATCGGCAAAACACGTAGCTAAGGCTTTACCAATGCCACCATTTGCACCCGTTACAAGCGTCCATTTTCTCGTATTATTTTCCACCGAGAAATCCTGCTATTTCTTCCAGCGCCTTAAAGGTTGCTCTATCCACGCCTTCTATAGTGTTTGAGCCATTGTGAGACCCGAAAATACACTGCGGCATATTGCGTAAAGGCGAATCCGCAGGCAATGGCTCTACTTCAAATACATCCAATGCGGCTGCTGCAATGTGTCCACTGGTCAAAGATTGAACTAATGCATTTTCATCAATAAGCGGGCCTCGGGCAACATTCACAACACGAGAGCCGGGTTTCATCAAAGCTAGTGTGTCAGCATTGAGCATGTGATAGTTATGTTTATTCAAGGCACAAGTAAAAACTAAGAAGTCACATTCTGATAAACCTTCAGGAAAGGCCGCCCGTTTAACGAAATCAAAACCTTCATTTCCTTCGCTTCCAGGGTCGTACGCAGTAACGGTAACGTCAAAACCTGTTAATCGTTTTATGAAACTACGACCAATATCACCAAATCCTACAACACCAATATGCTTACCAGAAATACTCATACCAGCAGGTTTGGGCCAATCGCCAGCACGGACGCCACGATCTATAAAGTAAGTTTGACGAGCTAGGCCCAACGTTAATGCAATACCGACATCGGCGACCTCACCACCAAACATATTTGGCGTGTTGATAATAGGAATTCCAAGGTCTTTACAGGCATCAAAATCAACATTATCAACGCCGATTCCCCATTTAACAGCAGCTTTCAATTGACCACCTATACCAGCCTCGAAAACCTGTCTAGTTGCAGGATCGTCACCGATAATCCACCCATCAAAGTCAGGTAAAAGCTTGATAAGCTCCTCCTCAGACAAAACCTGAGTTGTTTGAGCGGGGACCAGTTCTAATCCCATCTCTTTAGCAGGCTCAACAAATTTTTTAAATTGGCCCAGCATTGGAGGGCAGGTTACTAAAATTTTATGCATCTTTTTTTCTATATTCTGCCAACGCCGAAACCATTTCCCAATCATGTGGTTCGTCAATATCCAGAGATTCCAGAGGTGGCGTAACCATCATCAATGGTGCTTCGCCGATTCTAGCCTTGGTTTTCGAAAATGATTCCTTAGAAAAATAAAAGAGACAAGAATTCTCCTCAAACCAAGGCTCTAGGTCTTGCGTGCGAATAAGCTTGTCAGGATCATGATTAATTGGACTTCCGTCTTCGCGATAAAAGCGTGTTTGAAGTCTATTGACAGTAAATAATGAATCTTTATTTTTGGCCAAATGAAACTTATAGAGTCCTTCTTTAATTGTCCGTGATGAAATCAACGGATTGGTAGTGTGAGTCATAATATAGGTATCAGCGCTCACAGCCTCAATATCATCCGCCAAAATGAGATTCATTGACACAAAGTCACCGCATAAATGCAGCTTGCGATCGCGGATCAAGATACGGTCAGTTTCTGCCAACCCATTATTCTCGAGAATACCTCGCGCATCCGTATTGATGACGATTTTATCTATCTCACTTACCGAAAGTAACTCATCCAGTATCCACCGAAAGAGCGGTTTGCCTGCAAGGTTTCTAAAGTTTTTCCCACTGACTCGCTCGCTGTGAGCCTTCATGGGTAGAAGTGCCACTACCTCTTTATTCACAATCAGTGCCTCACTCAACATCTAATGGGTAGAAATACTTCTTTTTCATCTTGTCAGACAGCTTACGATATTCGTGGTTGCCCCGGTAGGTGCCCCAATAATGACAGAAACGAAAAAGTACTATCTCGGTAATTCTCTTAAAAAACACTCTGTCTCTTATGGCGGCCGCACCATCGGCCACAACACCGGATAAAAAATAACGTACGAAGTCTGAAAATGAAAATTGAACTTCGGGCATTATTCGCTGCAACGCGTAGGCCTCACGTTCATAACGCACTCTCACCTGACTCCAAGTTTCATCGTGGATATGATAAACCGGAGCCGTAGCCACGTAACCAACCCTTTTGCCAGCTTCAACAAGCAACTTAGCAAAATACATATCCTCTAGCCCCGTCAGCTCTTCATTAAACTTGAATAGCTCCCAGGCAGCGCGAGTCACTGCAGCATTGGCGTTATTGCAAAAAAAACCCTCTTGAGGGATCTTTGAGTCCTTGGGAAACCACTTTTCAAAGTGTCTATCTTCCGAATACTTTGTAGTGTCACGGCCGACTTGCCGCCCGTAGGAATAATTCACCTTACCCTCGACCATCGGTTTACATAACTCGTCAAGCCAAGAGTCGCTTGCGGGTATACAGTGCCCACTCACAAAAACAAAGATATCGCCTTTCGCAAACTCGCAACCCAAATTTAATGATCGGCCAAACGTAAAGTCTCGCTTCTTGATGTGAATGATTTTAGCCCCGTGGGCGCCCGCAATATCCAAAGTGGCGTCTGTAGAACCTGAATCAATAACAATGACTTCTCTCTCTACTATCTCATTGTTTTGCTTGTAAATAGCCCGCAACAACTCGCTTAAGTATCGTTCTTCGTTGTAAGTTCTGATGATTATGCTAGCTAACATGTCAAATATTCACCGCAAAAATTGGTGAGATGTTACCCTTTACAGCCATACTCTTTTGTATAACTCTACCCGACTCCGGATATAACTTGAGCTGATCATCATTCATACCTTCGGTCGCGGTCGTTATCAACAACTCATTCATGTTGCTACCACCAAAAGCACAGGATGTTGGTTGCAATGCATTCAATTCGATTTTATCCAGCAAAACACCGTCTGGTGAGTATTGATGCACCACGGCTCCACCCCATATCGCCAGCCAAATATTTCCATTTTCGTCCAACGTACCGCCATCGGGTGTGGCGGACGTATGACTTAGGTCCAGCCAAAGCTCTCTCCCGGACCAATTCAAATTCCCATCTACCAACAACTCTACCTTGAATGTTTTCTGTAAAAATGAGTCGGAAATTAGAACTAAGTGATCATCCAGCCAAATAAAAGAGTTGGGAATGCCTATACCTGACCCTTGCTCTAATAAATTCCCCCTAATATCGAGCGAGTACAACTTACCATCTAAGCCTTGAGGTTTTTTCTCCATAGTACCGAAGTAAAAGGTGCCATCAGGACCCACCGCCCCATCATTACAACGAAAATTAGAATCATGAGCTATCTCTGACAACACACTTTTCGCTTCAAAACCTTGTGAATATGACACAATACTATTTTCTAAGCTAACTACGAAACCATCCGATGCATTAATTAAATTTGATACTGGACCTTCAATATTTAAAACCACTGTTTGGGAGCCATTAAAAAGCCGGAAAACTTTGCACTCAATAATATCAACCCAATACCAAGACAATGTTTTTTCGCTCCAAACGGGGCTCTCCGAAAGCTTAAACATATCAATATTGCCTATTATAAAATGTTACGATACATAGATGGTAAAAATCAGAATTCAATGCTCCAATAGAATTCACTTACCGCCAAAAAAAATGAAATAAAAAAAATTACTGAGCAAGTACATCAGAATGGATTTTCCATAATAAATTCTCTATAAGTCTCCTTAGCTTGATTAATGAAGACGTCTCTCTTTGCCTTTGGAACTAGCCATACATGGTTATACTCATATAGATTTTCGGTGTTACAGATCTCATCTAAATTGAAGCTTATCAAGTAGTAACCTTTAGCATTTACACATGTGAGCCATTATCGTCCGTCTAAACCCGCTAAGCCTACACCGATCTCAGTATGTTCGATGACAGCGATCGAACAAGTCTCCCAAAATCCACAAGAACTTGTGAGAATACTTACCTCAGCACCCTCTATTCCCATTTTCATGTAGTCAAGCTCGTTATCCAGCTCGTGGCTCAGTAAACGGTCCAGCGATATTACGTCAACAGTAATTTCTTGCCACTCTATGTAGGGATCGTAGTGACTCCAAATATTAAGTTCCTTGATGCATCCCCGGCCGTGATACATCTGCGACGTTTTGAAGGTGACCTCTTTTACACCCTCGGCTACCAAAGCTTTTTCGATAACCGTCAGATTGTCGAATCGGCTTTCATAGTTTTTTATTTTTTGAGAACAACTAGGATTTGCCTCAATAGCAATGACTTGTCTTATCTTCTCATTTTTCATCATTGCCCGCGTATGAAAGCCATAATTCGCTCCCGCATCCAGCATGCTTGCAAAGATCATATCATTACTGTGTTTTATAATTAGGCGCTCGACCGACATTATATCTCCCTACTTCAGCAGATCGATCATCCAGCGCATTTTGTCTTTCTTAAATCAAGCCATCTGACATGAGGTCCAAGTTTCATCCAATTACTCCTAAAGGTTAGGGCACGAAAGTCCCTCAAGGGTGAGCTACCTGTCAAGCGCAGAACTGAGAAATAGGATTTCCAGCTCACAATAACCTCCTGATCTCAATTGATGATAGGTTTCCAAGCGTATAGGGCGATCTGCGTTGCTCATACTCCTCTCTTGATCTCCTCTGACTCGTCAAGTGCGTCACCAAGTAATGAGAGCGAGTTCTTCTTCAAAAGCTCATCTCTCCATTTTAGCTCTGAAGAAACGCGATTCGCGTCGGCGTCCCAAGCTGGATGTAATACCAATCAAATCCCACCTCCTGAAGTCACTGTAGTACTGTCGCATTGGCGAGGCCCCTCGAATTGTCCGAAAAATTTTGCCAACTTCCGCACTATTAGAACACCGGTACAACAGAGTTTTCCAGCTTCTATCGATGGACTGGATGGCAGACGCCCCAGATTTTCGAGAGGTCGTTGGTCGCCGTAGTTGCGTTGCTACAACCTAGCCAACTCTAGCAACTAACTCAGGGAGTCGAACAGATAGATGCCCAAGAACTCATAGCAAAACGAGCCACTTAAGGGCTGCGCAAATCCGTTTTTCTGCGGCTCGCCCGCCTGTACTTTGAGCACGGTGATACCGTGTTCCTCACACGGGTCAGCAGATGCACTTGAAGCTAGTTTGGAATCCTTGTGTGTACGGACCGCGTTCGGTGGTCCGCGCTTAGCTTTAAGTTGCTCCGTCACTCAAACAAATCGTTGAGCCGGCAGTCTTGCCTCTGAATAACACTCGCCACAATCTCTTTAAATATCTCAGCCATAAACCAGTATGCATTTGCAGCGGGGACGCTCTTACTATCAGGAGGCGCAAGCGTATGCTTCATGTGCAATTCGTTGACCGTCGTATCTACCAATCACAAGCCACGCCGTTCTAAAGCGTTCTTCAAGTGGGTGGACAACCAGTCTGCACTCTCAGCCGGTGCCAGCCATGCCTCGAAAAATCCAAACCAATTATCTGCTGCAATCCGCTCGCCGACAAAATTCATAGGGACATAATCTAGCTGAAAAAAGGTGGTTGCTACATCCGCAAGCGAGAACCCGTGAACCTCGGGAGCATGCACGGAGTTCTCAAACGCAACTATTGGACGCTTTATGCGAAGAGTTTCCGTGGCACCGAGCAAGGCAAGCAAGTCTGCCCCCTCCAGATCTAGCTTCACAAAAGGGATGGGTAACTCTTCATGGTCGACAATAGTATCGATGGTAGTAGCTACAACCTCCGAGTCGTCTCGATACCCCATTTCGTTGTTTCCCCGCCAAATAGTTTGGCGGGTGATATTTTCAGACACAATTGAGGATCGCCCCACATGGGTCTCGGATGACCTCCATCGGATTTTGCGACACGACTTGTCGTTCTGTAGGGCCGCCTCGTGAAAAACTAGGCCGGAAGTTTTTCCTGTGGCATCTCGCGCCATAATCTCCTTAAAGGTCTCAGCCATGAACGGGTCGGCCTCTACGGCGTGAACACGCTTGCAGCCTGGAAGCGCAAGCATATGCTTTGTGTGAAATCCCTTGTGAGCCCCTCCGTCGAATAAAGCGAAATCAACTCGACCCTCGCAATGATCCGAATACACTTCGCAAACTATACGCTCAACTTCCATCATGTTTCGCAGAGCAAAATCTTTGAAAATGGCCAATCTTGATGTGTTGGTGTCCATTTATGTTTTATCCATTGCTTTGTTTGTTTGGAACCAAAAGCGAACTTGTGCCTCACAACATGATGGAAAGATATCCGCCATCCTCAATTGATCGAAGCAGCCTCGAATAAGACGCGTCCAACTCATCCGTAATGCCCTCGGAAATATCCTCCATTACGCTGTCAGCGTAAGCAGTATGTGGAGAACCCTCTTGAACCTCCTTCACGCTCTCACCCACGACGGCCGAGAGAACGGTACTAGCCACTTCAACCGTCCGAGCTGCGAGCGCATGCTGGGAAATACAGATGATGCTCTCGCCAGGCACTAGGCGAGCGAGCCTCTCGAAATGTTTGTCGTAACGAAGCATTGGTTTGGCGAACTTTTCATAATATTCGAGCACACTGCAGTTTGAATAAAAGTCACTCTCTCTCGCTGCAAAGTGACTTAAAGGTTCTTGTTTGCGTGCAATGTTACGGTGCATATTATGCCAAGACACCAAAGATTTTATTGGATTTCTATGGCAGAGAACAAATTTTGTTGAGGGTCTGGCCTGATAAATAATCTCAATGTATTTCTGGGAATATATGCCCGCAGCATATTTGTAAACCAGGAACTCCCTATGCTGACAGTCAAACACTCGATCTAACTCAGATAAGGACACCTCCATAGACCCACTGGCCGCTCGCACTGACGAAACCTGAGGGAGTAACGCCAATTCTCTAAAGAGGGCTGAGGTACCACATTTTGGAAAGCCTAAAATCGCCAAATCTATACCGGGCATAAACCCCTAACCTCACAAATTCTTGTTAAGAAACTTATACAGCCCAAAGCGCACAGAGAGAAAACATAACAAAACTTAAGTTCGAAAAAAAAACACCGCAATCGTCGACATCACTTTTATATCACTAAAAGCAAAATATTTGGCGACCCCGTCACTGTTTCAACAACCAACGCTTCACAACATCAGCGTCCTTCGCAAACCGATCATGGTCCAATGAGGTAATTAGCCAAGCAAGCGACTCCCATTCCTCCGAATATTTTGAGCGATCTAGGCCGCTCTTCAGGGACCAAGTCAAGCCGTGTGTTCGCACTTCTTGCACAAGGTGTCGAATCTTCTCTTTATCCCCTCTCACTATTACCTCCAGAATCCCCATGCTCTCCACAAGCTGGGTATTACCTTTCAGCTCACCCATCAATTGAGAGCAAAATAAGCGCAGCCTTTGTATATCCATTTGGGAAAGTAAATTCGCAGGCTCCCCTGCTACTTGCCGAAGGGTGGTCTGAAACCCAACGCGGTTGCGCTCTTCAGAAAATTCCTCCCTAAGTCTTTCGAAGTGGCTCTCTGAGACAGCGGATTTATCGAACAAAATGTGGTGTAGTATTTTTGGGATATTTTGCTCAGGTGCCTCTGTTACAAGGAGGGGATATCCCTCCTCTTTCAGGAAGGTAATCGTACCAATTGACTCGCTTCCTATCGCTAGGAATGGCACATTTGCACTGATGTTCTCTGGCAATTTATTTGCCATCGAATACTTCAAGTAAACTTCCGATTTCTCATCGAAATTGTAGCAAAGAACGTTTACATCAGAACTTTCCAGCAGCAACAAATACGTAGAGTAATCACTATGCTGAAGCAATAATCTTGTATGCTCATATGTGGCAAATTCTTGTGCGCAACCATCAAGGTAATTTTGTCCTGTATAAATTTCAAATTTAACTGGCACTTTTGTTGTTTTATTTATTTCCTCAACAGCCTTAGCTACGCTGTGGATCGTTTCTAGACTCATATCTGGCTCCATATTGCCAAAATACCTGACGACCTTGTTATTAGAAACTTTGGGCAGCACCCCGTGACCGCGTGACTGCGTATAGTTGTGAACGACCAGCAACTTATCCCATGGTACCTCAAAGGATTGAGCAAGATAGCTGGCCATTTTGTTAGAGATCGTAAGAACGCGATTTGCCTTGTTAAAAAGGTACGTCATTACCTCTTTGTATAAGGCACCGACTTCTCCATCGTCTAGCAAGTCAACCTTTGCTAACCAATCATCCATGTAATGAACGACAAAGGGTTTGTTTAAGATGACTGGCATGAATAATTGCAGTATGGAAAGGGCGGGGCGATCATGGGTCGGCCGCAAGTACAGCACGTCGGGATCATACTCCATAAGTGCTCTCAATGCGGCCCATACTCCTGTATCGTCGGCTCCTTGTGCATAACAGTCGTTTGGGACCTTTTGGTAGGCTGACACAGTCTTCGGGTTCTGTGCATGAACATGTAACAAAGAATGTTTTCCCCACTCTGCAAACATATTCTTTTTGACAATACCTGTAGCACACATCCAATCGATGTGAGTGAAATCAATAATAGCGGTCTTAGGGTAAACATCCTTGTAGTCGAAGAGATCCCAATAGTTCACGCGCGGGAACACTTCGAGCTCACCCCCAATTGTTGCATTGACGACTCTTTTGCCCGTTCTCTCGGCGTAATTTCTAACTTTCCGATAAGCCTGCAACATAGTGTGCACATTCGGATCATGCCAACGAAACCCTTTACCAAAATAACTCGGATCAAAGTGGTTAATATCGTCGGCTTTCGATTCTAAGACACCAGTACCGTAATCCGTTGATCGTTCCACATTCTCTACTTTGTAACTGGCATCCACACCAATGAGAATAATTTCTTTAAAGCCAAGCGACGCAGCAACTTGAAGCCCCGTATAAGTCACGGTTCCGCCTGTGTAAGTAACTTCTTCAGCACAGTCTGAAAAATCCGTATCTACAGGGAAACTGCGTCGAGGAAGATGATTGAGAAAAATCGTATTGCTCTGCTCTGGCAAGCAATAAGAGAGATACGCCGGATAAATTTTTACAGGACACTGCATTTTTCGAATTTCTTCGACCCTGTCTTCCGCTACCAGATGATCCTCTACAATGTGGATAGTGGGCACGAACGAGTTATGCAAAAAAATGCCGTTGAAACCTATAGTAATCTCATCTTTGAGAAGCGCCAAATCCGTCTTTTTCAAACTAGGACCGTTACCGACGACGAACACTCTATTTTTACCTGTTTTTTTGATGAGGTTTTTTAGCGCCAAAAACCGCTCAGCCGAAATTTGCCTGTTGACCTCTCGGGTATACTGCTCGACCCTCCGCAACCCCTTTAATTGTTCATCTAAAGGTATTTTATTGGTTGGCAAATATATGTCGCCCTTGAACGGAAGGTTTTTTAGTATTCGCATTTTCTCTTCAGTAGGGTCGAGCGTAGAAGTTTCTTCAATCCGAACGCTGTAATCTAGATCCGTAAACCTGGCGTTTATCTCATCAGTGAGCATCGGTACAGATAATGCAGAAGCTAGATCATTCCTCGTTTCTGACAGGCGCTGCTTCCAGAAGTGATAAAAACTTAGCTCTGGTTGGAGCTCTATCATCTCTTCGCATATCATCAAAGCCGCCGACTGGTCACCCCCCTGCAGCGCCTTATAAAACTCTCTTGCCTTGCTATTGAAACTCACTGAAATAGCTCCGCGTAATCTATTTTTGAGAAAACTTCACAAGCGCCGTTCAATGTTGCATCCACTATAGTTCTACCGTCTCTCTCAAATATTTCTCGTGCTTTTGCATAGTAAATCGCCGACCTCTGCAGATCAGGCGTATCCCACTCCAAATCCTGAAAATACTGATCCGAAAAGTGGTTGCTATCAGGCCCCTCTAAAATCTGCGTTTCGTTTGTACCACCTTGATAACTATATCTGTGGTCCATTCCAATAATTACTACCCGCTCGAATCCCATATAGTATGCAATCTGTAATGCAGCATACGTGACCGTATTTCCCTCTTGCACTCCTTCATTTAGGTCCAAACTGAAGTCGTTCACGTAGAGCCGGGAATTTATTCGCCAATTGAGCGCGTCCGATTTGATATACCCAGCATACCTATCACCTATAAATTTGACACAAGTAAGCTTGTCGAAGTAATCGATCGATTGCCGAATTACTTTTTCGTTAACTACGACTAGGTAACGCGGATAAAAACCAAATCTATCCAAACCCAGATAAATTTTATTTAGGCCAAAAACAACTTCTGAGCTCAAGGCCGTAAGGTCCATTTCGCTCAAAGACGGGCCGTTGCAAACAATGAAGCAACGTCCGCCTTTATGCCGATTTTTAAAGTGGGTAAGTGTCAAATTTAATCTCGCAGTATCAACCTTGACCAATGAGCCTTTGGAACTTATTCGCCGAACAATAACATAGTAATCAAAAGCTTTGGAAAGATCACCGTGCAACTGAATTTCAGCGGCGAAAATAGAGCTATATTAGCCTTTTCAAAGACCTCATTTTTTGTCTTTAACATTTCTAATTTCAGCCAGCTTGAGTATTTTATCTCAAATCTGACACGATGCTTAAAAGTAACTAACTTCAAATTTTTTAATCAAAAAAAACGCCTAAGGTAGTGATACGCATTTTTATTTCAAAAAATCTGATTCATAGACACATTGGGAAGGCGCACATTTTTCGCTTATACACCTACTGTTTAAAATAATAATCGTCCCACTGATTACTTACTCTTTTGTAACCCAAACCATCCATTAACTCGAAAATACTTTCGCGCTGTGGCTCATAATTGTGCTCTACAGTGAGAAACCGGACATCCCATTCTCTAAAAGGAAACTGTTTCAAAATCGTAAATTCCGAACCTTCAGTATCTATACTTAGATAATCTATTGTTTTTGGTGCCTTGTTCGCCGTAAGAAAGTCATGAAGACTCATCGTCTCCATAAACACAGTGGCTCCAGTTTCTTGGTAAGGCGAGACCTTTTCAGCGTGCTTACCCTGCAAAGCCATATCTGCGATGCCACCATATTCGTTAGCCAAAACAAACTCGACTAGCTCGCCAGTTTTGGCACCTATACAGGTGTCCGACACAATACACTTTCTATTCTTTTCTAGTTTTTTGTAATAATCAGGATTGGGTTCGGCACAAATACCATTCCAATCAAACTGGGTTTCCAACAAGTACGTGTTACTCAAAAGCACTCCATCAGTGGCGCCAAATTCAACAAAGAAACCTCCCTTTTTATAGTTGGTTTTCTCGAGTACCCATAAATCCTGCCCTAGTTGGGAGGTCGAAAGCTTGTTGAGAGCTTGAGTATTGACGGAGCCCTCAGTATTGAAAATATTCTGCTCACAGTCTGTCTTCCGAAAGAGAACCGACTTTTTGTAGGCGAGCATTAGCTGATGATTAATTAGCTGCATTTCAGTGGTTAGCATCGACACCTTTGCCTTCTGTAATGACGGCCGATGTCTTGAATCTAGAAGGGACTGTAATTCGCTATGTACAATGCCCGCTGCGTCGTCCAATAAACCAAGATTTGTCAGCTCCCTCACCGATCTCGCTTGCATAGCAAGCTTATAATTTGGCGAGTTAGGATTAACAGCACCTTCGAGCGAAGCGTGAAAGTGGTTTTGCGATTTTTCTCCGTCTTTTTTCAGCGCAGAAATTCTCGCCATCGTGTTGTGAATTCCAGCAAGCAACAACATATTTATTACGCTGTCGCTGCAACCCAGCTCCCGGGCAGATTTCACATATTTTTTACAGGAGGCCACGTCGTTTAGCTGTTGAAAGCCAACAGCTTTTAACGCCGCTAACGTACCCGCCTCTTGGGTCCCCTCACCTTCCGCAAGATCTATCGAACAAAGCGCCTCCCAATCACCAAAAATCCAGTTAGCCTTTGCTAATGACAGAGTCTGGCTACTAGAGGTTCCGCCCAAGAATGCTTCTAAAGCGCCCCCAACAAACAATTTGGCATCAGTAACAGAGTCTAGGGAGTCGCTCACCGCATCAATTGCCCCCTTAGTGTCAGAATGCTTTGTCACGAAGCACCACGTCCTTAACCAGCTCTAGCTGAGCCTCAGCCTTCAAAATTTCTTCGTCAAGCAGGCTTTGGCAATACCGCAACTCTTGGTTCTGTTTTTCCAATGAAACTACCTTCTGGTCATTATCGTCCCGGCTTGCCTGCAATCTCGAAACGCTTTCTTGCTGAGCCTCGACAGTTTTCTTAAGCAACACCTCCCTCGCCTCGCTGTCATTCAGCGCCTTCAAGGATTTGGCATTGTCCGACTCTAATACTGAAATTCGTTGAGTCAGCTGGACTTTTTCAGACTCCGCCTCAGACCTTGCTGCATTTAAAGACTCAGACATCGCCTGAGCTTCCTCAGATTTCGCGGATAGCTCTGCTTGCAGTTCCTCCTGCTCAGAGCGAAGCTCATTGGCTACCGCATCGCGCTCTTGTAAGGTCTCTGTGAGCGCATCAATGTCAGACTCTAGCGAAGAAATTCGTTGATTCAGCTCGGCTTTTTCAGACTCCGCCTCTGACGTAACTGCGGCCAGTCTCTCAGAAATAGCATGTCCGTCCTCGATCAAGACAGACAGCTTCGACTGTAAAGCCTCGGATTCTGATCTGAGGGCGCCTAATTCAGAGCGCTGGGCATGCCAATCGGGAGACTGGTGAATAACTATTGATTCATAGGGTGCCCGCCCCATGGGTAACGACATAGCGGGGAGTCCCGATTGAGCTAGGTCATCAACCAAGACCTGAGTGTCGACTGTTTCAAAACAGTTCGACCGAGGCGAACGAATCAACACAGTGCTGAACAACGCC
>Ga0206130_10002215_pt1 | contig 27243 bp, 26 predicted proteins | sample Helgoland_Spring_9_FD_148637 | JGI IMG/M metagenome (GOLD analysis project Ga0206130, IMG submission 148637) | Pelagic subsurface seawater microbial communities from Kabeltonne, Helgoland, North Sea - Helgoland_Spring_Bloom_20160512_1 | ecosystem: Environmental > Aquatic > Marine > Epipelagic ...
GAGTAATCGCCCGCCAAATACCGCCGTTCACTCAGGATATTGTCCATTATTCCAAGCAGTCGGTCATATTCATTTTTATAGCGGGCCTCCGCATAGGAATGATCCCCAGCAAAATTGCCCGCATAGTTCACGAAGTGACTGACCTGCCCCGCCATGGGACCAAGCCCACCCACTTGCCAAAACAGCCATTCCAGCACCCTGATTCTTTCACGAGGTTCCTGTGGGAAAAATTTTCCGAACTTCTCTCCCAGATACATTAAGATCGCGCCGGATTCAAAGATACTAATCGGCTCTCCATTAGGACCATCGTGATCGACAATTGCAGGCATGCGGTTATTGGGGCTTATCTTTAGAAATTCAGGTTCAAATTGATCCCCTTGTCCAAGATTAATAGGAATAATTTGATAGGGTATTCCGCACTCCTCCAACATAATGGAAATCTTCCAACCGTTTGGCGTTGGTGCGTAATATAAATCGATCACGGTATCATCCTTTGATCTAAGCTCATCGCCATAACGATGTTAGTAAGTGCGAAAAATCAGCTAGCATCTGCTTTTTTAACCCGAATTTTGTTGCCGTCGAGTTCCAGTCCATTGAGACTCTTCACAGCGGCCTTCGCTTCACCTTGGCTAGGCATTTCAACAAAGCCAAAACCCTTAGACGCACCGGTGCCCTTATCCAGCACCAAATCGCAAGACTGAACCTTACCGTAACGTTCCAATAATTCTTGTAATTGTAACTCCGTTGTTAAACGGCTGAGATTGCGCACCAGTAATTTCATCAAAAAAACCTTATAAAAAATAATGATTGGAAGCTATTGGACAATGAACTTGTCGACGATTATGCGTAACCCAATAATGTTTCAACTTGTTCGCTATCAACACCTAACATCGGTTTGACCGGTCGACTTAAAGCCCGATCTTTTGGGCAACTTTTTCTAAATGATATTCCGTGTTACCAAAGGCCATAGACGCCGATTGTGTGCGGCGTAAGTGCAAATGCATATCGTGCTCATCGCAAAAAGAGATGGCCCCATGTACCTGGTGCCCCAGCTTCGAAACCCTGACAGCCGCCTTACTGACAAAAGACTTAGCCATTGATGCCTCTTTGGTTGCAGGCAGACCCTCACTCAACTTCCACGCCGCTAACCCAGTTAAATAGCGGGCGCTATCGACATTCACCGCCATATTAGCACAGTGATGCTGAACGGCCTGAAAACCACCAACCGGCTGGCCAAATTGAGTGCGATCTTTGACATATTCAACACTGACATCTAGCACCGACTGAATAGCCCCCATCATTTCCGAACACTTTGCTACCGCACAAATATCTTCTAAATGATTCAACATTGACTCGGCATCGTCACCGAGCGCAAGAATATTTTCTGCAGGCACTTTTACCGCATTAAAAACAACTTCGCATTGCTTACTGTAATCTAGTGTGGGCATGGACTTCAATTTAATACCGTCGGTTGCAGCATCGATCATCGCGACTATTAGGCCTGTTCCCTCTACATTAGCAACAGTAAGAAAGTAGCGAGCGCCTTTGGCATATTCAACAAACAATTTGGTGCCGCTAATAATCCAATCTGAGCCATCTGCCGTTGCTGCTGTTCGAATGTGAGTCAGACCATAATCATTATTGGGCTCAATAAGCGCAAAGGAAGATACTAATTTACCAGTAACCAGCAGCGGTAATAGCTTAGCCTTCATTTCTTCGTTCGATGACTGCTGAATCGCGGTGCCTGAGACGACTACAGTTGTAAAGAAGGGGGCCGGCAAACTCGCTTCGCCCATAGCTTCCATCAGCACAGCCACATCAGATGCACTGCCACCAATCCCTCCGTATTCTTCATCAATGCCCAAACCCATCCAACCCATATCTGCCATATTTTTCCATAGCGTCTCGGGAAATGCCTCGTCAGAGTTTCGGACTTTTCGAACCAACGCCGAAGGACATTCCTGTTTCAAAAAACTCCTCGCGGAATCTTTCAATAATTTTTGCTCAGTATTTAGATCTAAATTCATGGTGATAACTCTCGATTAAACTCTTGGTAAACCCAAGCCACGTTGAGCGATAATGTTACGCATAATCTCAGACGTACCTGCGCCGATAGTCGCCGAAATACTTTCAAGAAAGCCTCTAGAAACCAAAGCCCGAATAGGACTCCATTCTGACGACTCAGTCAATTGACCGTAGGGTCCTAAAATTTCCATAGCCACCTCGGCCATATCTCTAGCCAACTCTGTGGTAGCCACCTTTAGTGACGACGACTCAACGTTGGGATCCTCTCCTCGATCGAGCATTTCAGCTGTGCGCCAAAACAACATATAACCAATTTCAATATTGGTAGCGATTTCTGCCAATTTATATCTCACCGATGGGATTTCACTGAGCAATTTTCCGTTGCGTTTATTGGTTTTAACGTAGTCGATAATTTCCTCAAACATACGTTTAAAGCCACCAATGCCAACCAGCGTAATACGCTCGAAATCAAGGGCCTGCATTAAATGATAAAAGCCTTTATTTTTCTCGCCCACCAAATTATTTTTTGGAATTCGAGCATCGGTCATGAAAACTTCATTAAACGAGTGATCCCCAAGAATATTAATCACCGGTTGCATTTCTACACCCGGAGTTTTGTTATCAACAATGACAAAACTGCACCCCTGATGCTTCCTTGCATCGGGATCAGTACGCACGATCATCCAAGAATAATCGGCTTTGTGCGCAAGGCTAGACCAACACTTTTGTCCGTTCAACACCAAGTCATCGCCGTCTTCAATCGCCGTTGTCCTTACCGCACCTAAATCGGAGCCTGCATTCGGCTCGCTATAGCCCAACCAAAAAGTGATTTCACCGCGGGCAATTCTGGGAATAAACTCTGCCTGTTGTTCTTTTGTGCCGATTCTCAATAACATCGGGCCAACAATACCTGCACCAACAGAACCACTTGATCCAGCCGGCGCACGGTAATAACTCATCCGCTCATCAAATATCGCCTGCTGCATATTATTAAAACCCTGACCGCCATATTCTTTGGGCCAAGAGATAGTCAGCCAACCTTTCTCAGCAATTTTTTTAATAAAAGACTCGTGAACTTCCATATCTTTTGGGTCACGGTAAGGGCTGTGTGCATAATCGTGAGGCCATTGAACAGGGTGATCAGCCCACCTCGCTGGCAATTCGGCTATTAGAAAATCAGTCAATTCATCATGAAAAGCCTGTTCTTTGTCAGTAAATTTAAAATCCATATATCATCCTATTAGCGTAGGCTTTTGTCGGCAATCAAACCGAATTTTGTTGAAATCAGAGTTGATTTGGAACAGCAGCTATTTCCATCCGATGCTCTAAAAATTGCGCCAAATCTTGTTCTATTCGTTAAACATTGACGTGCGCCCGCCATCAATCACCAAGTCATGGCTGTTAATAAAACGCCCTTCATCGCTGGCGAGAAATAGTGCACCGTTAGCTATATCTTCAGCCAGTCCCGGTATCTGTAAAGGCGTTGCCTTCGCCAGATTAGCTTTTAATTTTTCTAGCTTTCGCGCGTTGTCTTCATCGGTTTTGGTATTGGCGATTGCGGAACCACCCCAGAATATTGGCGTTGCAATGGCCCCTGGAGAAATACAATTGACACGAATACCCAATGGGCCCAGTTCGACTCCCGCGAGTTTTGTGTAATGGGTAACTGCAGCTTTTAATGCAGAATAGAGAAGATTCCCCTGACGATAACGTATTGCAGCAATGCTGGTATTATTAATGATAACGCCGCCGCCATTGGCTTTCATTGGCTCAATTGCATAACGAATACCTAAAATAACACTACTCAATAACAAATCGACGCCGTAGTTAATATCTCCGGGGGCAATAGAGTCGATGGTTCCTCCGACCGGGCCACCGGCGTTGTTAAACAAGACATCCAGCTTACCAAATCTCTCAACTGTCTCACTGATAGTATTGGCAATATCTTCTTCTTTGGAAACATCGGCTTTTATGTAATGGGCCTTATCACCCAGACGATTAGCGATGGCCTGGCCTTTCTCCTCGGAGCGACCGGTCAAAACAACGGTAGCGCCTTCTTTGATATAAATGTCCGCGGTTGCTTCGCCAATACCGCTGGTGCCACCGGTAATTATCGCAACCTTACCCTGTAAACGATTTGTCATTCTCTACTCCAGATTAGATTCTTAGCGAATTGATCAGAGCCTGGTAACCTCTTTGAAGGGTCCACTGCTCGTCGATAGGGGTATTTGTAGGTGCTTCGAGACATGCACTATCATTGGCCGGAGTACGACTATGACAGTGCACCTTATTTCAGTGACAATTAATCCAGCAATAATGTCGCTAACCGTTTGCGGTGATAAATCGCATCGCCAGACTGGTTAGCTGTCCAGAAAGCTCGACGGCGGAATAACTGCGCATCACACTCATAAGTAAAGCCAAAACCGCCATGAAACTGTATGGCACGATCTCCCGCATAGGCGAAGTTGTCACTGGATTGAGCCTTAGCCATCCGAACGGCTGCCTCGCCTTCGTCAGTATCAATCACACCAGCAGCGTAATAGAGGAACGAACGAGCGGCCTCCAAATCGGTCAGAATATCCACCATGGTGTGCTTCAAAGATTGATAAGACCCAATAAAACGGTCAAAGGTACGGCGAGTATTCAAGTAATTCAGCGTGATATCCATTGCACCTGCGGTGCCACCACAGGCTTCAGCGGAAAGCAGCAAACAGAACAAAAGATGATAGCGTTTAAGTGCTGCTGCGGTTTTTTCTGCGTCAAAAATGTTGGTTGCAGGCACTGATATTCCATCGAGATTGATTCGATAGCTGCGCCGAGTTTCATCAATGACGGTCTCACGCTGCAACGCAGCACTGTCTATGGACCCAGAATCTATAGCCACCAGTGAGGGTATACCAGCTATGCTGATGGTTGCCAAAATAGTATCGGCAACTTTTGCATCGGTGACCAGTCTCTTAATACCCGACAAGGTGACGGTATCGCCGCTGATTACCCCAGTACACGTGACATGGCTAATATCCCAGTCACCGTGCTCTTCGTGCATCGCCAAGGCTGCAATAGCGCCTCCGGCCATCCTCGGCAACAGATCTTGCTTCTGTGCAGTAGTACCCGCATCCAGCAGCAACTGTGCTGCCAAAGTGGTAGAAACCAGCGGCGTTGCCAGCAGCATTCGGCCCATGGGTTCAACAATGGTGACAACTTCAGCAACGCTTAAACCGGAACCGCCAAACTCTTCTGGGATAGCGATACCTAACCAGCCTAGGTTTACCATTTCCGTCCATACATCTTTATCAAAACCCGTCTCAGACTCGATAAGATTACGAACGGTGGCGATCGGCGCTTTATCTCGACTGAAGCTCTCGGCAATTTCCAACAACTGGCCTTGCTCCTCACTAAAAGTGATACCCGCTTTTTTTATCATGTTTGTATTCTCGCTCATAGCCGCTCCTACTTCTTCGGCAGGCCGAGGACCCGCTCGCCAATAATGTTTTTCTGAATTTGCGTAGTACCACCACCGATAGTGCCGGAAAACGCCTGAAAATAGGTCCGCTGCCAGCGGCCACCATCAACGGCATAGTCATCACCAACAAAATACAAAGAGTTGCTACCTTGCAGAGAAGTCGCCTGATCGCCGATACTCTTGGATAATTCTGTAGCAAGCATTTTTACCGACATAGCAATAGACGTAGGACGCTCAGAAATCAATGCAGGTATTTTCGAACGGGCCCCATTTAGCGACATCGCCTTACCGCGCATCAATAACTTGACCAATTCGTCGCGAACCATCGGATCCTGATTGGCGGGCTTACCGTCGCGATAAACGCGCTTGGATAATTCTGCGACTTCCTCGACAGTCACTGGCATTGATGTGTGTCCGCCGGCCTGACCACCCTCCGCACCACGTTCAAACATCAGCGTCTTCATCGCGACCAGCCAGCCACCACCTTCCTTACCAATAATACAATCTTCAGAAATACGGGCATCATTAAAAAATGTTTGGCAAAACCCATGTTCACCGGTCAGCTTTTTGATCGGCTGAGCTTCAATACCATCAACATTCATCGGAGCCAGAAAAAATGTCAGGCCGTCATACTTACTTTCAGTATTTGTATTGGTACGGGCGAGCAAAATCATACGCTGTGCCTGAGTGGCAAGCGTTGTCCATATTTTTGAACCGTTCAGGACAAACTCGCTTCCATCACGCTCAGCCTTAAGCTGCGCATTACCTAGATCAGAACCGTAATCTGGCTCAGAAAACCCTTGGCACCAGATTTCTTCAGTGCTGAGAATTTTTTTGATATACGCTTTCTTCTGTTCGTCTGAACCCATGTTTAGTATCAACGGCCCAGCCCAGTTCAGTCCGAGAGTGTTGACCATAAATGGAGTGTTTTGCGCGACTAACTCTTTGTTGACTACATCCTGATAAATTTCCGGCATACCACCGCCGCCATATTCAGTAGGCCATGACATCCCCAGATAGCCGGCGTTATAGACCTTTTCCTGCCATTCCCTCAGGTATTCAAACTGCTCATCAGTGCCGACTTCCATAAAACTTTGCGGCATTAAAAAAGTTGGAGGTGCCGGCTTATTCTTCGTCACCCACTGATTAACTTCTTTTTTAAACGCTTCAATACACGGTAATGTTTCGCTCATTTTCTCTACCTTTTTCAATGTTCTTCAATATTTCAACGACTAAAGTCGAAGTACGCCAAAGCTGTTAGGTTCGGTATCACGGTGTGGAGTTTCGTAAACAGTAGCAAGACAAAATGAGACAACTTGACGTGTATCACGGGGATCAATAATGCCATCGTCAAGCATTCTTGCAGAGGTAAAAATTGCCTCAGAAGAAATTTCCATGTCTGTTTCAATCCTCTCACTCTGCTCGTCTAAACCTTGTCTTACTTCATCCGGCATTTGCTCACCTTTGGCTTTATAGCGATCTTCAGAGACTATCGATAATACTTTTGCCGCCTGCGCTCCACCCATTACTGCCGTTCTAGCTGTCGGCCAAGAGAAACAAAATGACGGTTTCAGCGAATGGGAACACATCGCATAATTACCCGCTCCGTAAGAATTACCAACAACGATGGTGACCTTAGGTGGGCGAAAATTGGCAACCGCCTGAATCATCTTGGATCCATGCTTAACTTGCCCCATTTGTTCAGCCTCAACACCGACCAGAAAACCCGTCGTGTTGTGCAAAAACAACATGGGCGTGTTGGATTGATCGCAGAGCTGCAAGAATTGTGCAGATTTCAAAGCACCCTGCGGCGTGATCGGTCCATTGTTAGTAATAATACCGCATCGAAAGCCGTCTATATAACAATGACCACAAACAGTCTCAGTGCCAAATTCTGCTTTGAATGCCAAGAATCTCGAACCGTCAACGATGCGTGCAATCACTTCTGTCATATCATAGGGAACACGTTTATCCGTAGGTACAATTCCCATCAGTTCCTGCTTGGGATAGCAGGGCTCTTCTGGTTCTTTGTCACGAAGCATTGTACGACCAGCTGGCGGCGGTAATTGGTCGACAATATCTCGCGCTACGCGAATGCCATCGGCATCGTTTTCCGCCAAATACTCGCCTGTGCCCGCGACTGACGCATGCATTTCTGCGCCACCCAGCACTTCGTGCTCGGCTTCTTCACCGGTTGCTGCCTTTAGCAAAGGCGGACCCGCTAAGAAAAGGTGGGACTGATCACGCACCAGTACAATATAGTCAGAAAGCGCCACTTGATAGGCACCGCCGGCAGTCGCGTTGCCATGAGCAACGGTGATTTGCGGAATACCTGCTGCCGATAGCTGTGCCTGCTGGCAATAGACACGACCACCGGCGATAAATCCGTAAGCACCCCACGGATCTTGAGGGCCCTCACCCCCCGATAGATTACCACCGCCACTCTCGCTCAATGACACAATAGGAAGACGAGTTTGGAAGGCAATCTCCTGTAATCGCAAGCTTTTGCGAGTGGTCGCCGTATTAATCGTGCCACCCTTAATAGCATAGTTCCAAACCATCACTAAAACACGACGACCTTTAACGAAGCCAATACCCATAATAAGATTACCTCCGGCAGTTGTGCCATCGGTATCGCCCATCATTTGATAACCCGCAAATGAATTTAATTCCAAAAACGGCGCGCCGGGGTCTAGTAAATGAGCTAATCGCTCACGGGGCAGAAGCTTGCCTTTTTTCGCGGCTCGCTCCCTATAACGTTCTTCGCCGAGACGTATCTGATTTTCAATATGGCGAACTTGCGCAACATAGTCAGTCATAAACTCGACATTCTTCGCAAACTCTTCGCTGTTGCTATCTATACGTGACTGAATAGATTTCACGACTCTTTCTCCTCATTCGCGCTGACTTCATCGAGCGCCACCTCAACCAAAAGCTGACCCTTTTTAACCTGCTTACTTATTTGAGCGTTAACCTCCGTAACTACGCCGTCACCATCGGCCAGATGACGATGCTCCATCTTCATGGCCTCTATAACAACTAATAAATCGCCCTTGGATACTTTCATGCCAACTACCGCGGGGACGTCAATAACTAACCCTTCAGTTGTCGCCTGAACCTGACCACTACCCGCCTCATCTTCTGTTGCTGCTGGCTGATACGTTTTGTTAGTAATAACAACCGTCTGACCAGAGGCATCTAACCATAACTCATCATTGTCTATCGCATAGTGCGCTCGGCGCCTGACACCATCAATGGTAGCAATCACTTGTGAACCAACAATACTATGCAGCACAATTTTGTGCGTCCCGGTATTTTCGACACCCTCTTTAAAACAGGCGAAAAATTCTAAGCCATCAAAAGTAACGCCAATACTATGATTGGTTTCCTCAGTCGTTAGGCGTTGGCGGTATTCCATGCCCGCAGCATTTGACCAACTCCAACCCACGACGTCGTCGAAACTGCCATCATCAGCCTGATCGATCATAAACAAAACCGCAGCTAACGCTAGGTTGCAATCTTCAGGGATAGCCGACTTAGTGGCTTGCGCCAATGTTGCCTCATCAATAAATGCGGTTGTCGCTTCGCCACTGATAAAACGCTCGTCTTGAAGTATCTGTGCTAAAAATGCTTTATTCGTGGTCACGCCTAATAGCTGCGTTTCTCTTAATGAACGTAGCAACCGTCTGCGCGCGTCCTCCCGACTTGGACCCCATGCAATAATTTTTGCCAGCATAGGATCGTAATGAGGACTAACATTACCCCCAGGCTGAACACAGTGATCGTTCCTCAAACCTCTACCTTCTGACTCTTCCCAAACTAACACTTTCCCTGTTTGCGGCATAAAACCATTCGCGGGATCCTCAGCATATAAGCGAGCTTCAATCGCGTGCCCATTCAGAACAATTTCGTCTTGGTTTAAGGGCAGAGGATCACCAGCGGCGATCTGAAGTTGCCAGTCAACTAAATCAACACCTGTGATTAACTCGGTCACCGGATGCTCAACTTGTAAACGAGTATTCATTTCCAAAAAGAAAAAAGAACCGTCAGCGTCTACTAAAAATTCGACCGTGCCAACACCCTGATAATGACAGGCTGATGCAGCATTAACAGCCGCTTGACCCATTAAATGACGAAGCTTTTCATCAACAAAAGGGGACGGGGCCTCTTCAATGACCTTTTGATGTCGTCGCTGAATAGAGCAGTCACGCTCACCCAAATAGACCGCCTGACCCGAGGCATCTGCAGCTACTTGGATTTCGATATGTCGGCCATTAATTACCGCACGCTCGAGAATCAGTTCGTCTGAACCAAAGGCATTGAGCGCTTCAGTCCGGGCAGATTTAATAGCGTCTTCCAGCCCATCCGCAGACATTTGAAAACGCATTCCACGACCGCCGCCACCAGCAGCAGCTTTTACCATCAGCGGATAGCCGATACTTTGCGCTTTCTCGAGCAACACAGCATTAGACTGATCGGCACCTTGATAACCCGGAATACACGGAACACCAGCATCAATCATCCGATTCTTGGCGATACGCTTGTTACCCATTAGATCGATAGCTTCTGGAGAGGGGCCAATAAAAATAATACCTGCGTCGGTACAAGCTTTGGCAAATTCTGCATTCTCAGAGAGAAAACCATATCCCGGATGTATAGCGTCAGCCCCCGTTTTAGCAGCCGCATCGAGTATATTGTCGATGACTAAATAGGACTGATTAACTTGAGCAGGACCGATACAAACAGCCTCGTCTGCGATGAGAACATGAGCAGCATCTTTATCAGCCTCAGAAAAAACAGCTACCGATTGGTAACCTGCATCTTTGACGCTATTAATAATGCGTACCGCTATTTCGCCTCGATTGGCGACAAGCACTTTATTAAACATAGTTTTCGTTTAGTCCTCTCTACTATCATTCAACATTTAGCGCCGAAAAATTTCACTGTTCTGGGCGCCTAAACTAACTACAATATCGCCGTCAAAAGCCGCTGCCAGCAGGTGGCTAAACTACGCTATTAATCAGCACGGCAAACGTACGGATTATTCATCCCATTTTGGTTCACGCTTTTCCAAAAATGCTGAGATACCCTCTTTAGCATCTGCACTTTTGAGGACTTCGGCAATCTGTGTACGCAGAAAATCCAGCGCTGTATCAAAATCCTGATCCTCCTGCTGTAAGTATCCAGACAGCCCCATTTTCATAGTATTCGGCGCAAGGCTAGCCAGTTCTTTTGCCAGCGCGTCAACATTAGCATCCAATTGGTCTGCAGGCACCGTACGGTTGATCAAACCGGTGCGAGCCGCTTCCTCCGCTGAAATAGCATGCCCGCGCATGATGAAATCGAGCCCTTCTCGCTTGGGCATCACTCTAAATAAGCCCGCCATCACCATAAACGGCCATATACCCCGCAGAATTTCCGGTGCTGAAAATTTTGCGTGATCTGCAGCAATCGCATGCGTTGCATTACACACCATCAACAAAGCCCCGGCCAATACTGAGCCCTGAATTTTTGTGATCACAGGTTTGTGCATATGGCGAATAGAATGGGCGACGTCTTGGGATTCAGGTCGCACGGGAACATTGGAAACCATCGCTCCTTCCGGATTACCACTCATTGTCCGAAGGTCGCCACCGGCGCAAAAAATATCGCCATTTGCGGCAATAACAACGACGCGAATTCGGCGCTCTTGTTTTGCCCAGTCCAGCGCATAGGTCAACTCGGTGGTCATCTCGGCATTCATCGCATTTTTGCGCTTGGGACGATTTAACGTAATCGTCAATACGTGATCATTTTCATCCAGCTCAACCGTGGTAAAGTTTAAGCCATCAAGAGAAAGTGTCTCGCTCATAATAATATGCTCTTTGTATTCGTGTACAGCGCGCTTATTCCTGCGCAATTATCTTAATCTTACCCCGGGCAACGTCTCACCAATATTACGCTGTGAGACCCTTGGCAATTTGCTCAGGCACATCGATATATTTGGCCCGTAAATATTCACCCAGCGACTTGGCCTGACCATCGACCCGAGTTGACGCGGCAACGCCGTCGCCGAGAATACCCTCAATGTAAAAGTTCAGCGATTTGATATTGCTCATATCGTAACGCTGAATATTAAATTCAGCGGCGTCAGGAAGTAACTCCTTGAGCTTTTCAACCGTCAAAAACTCGAACAAGAAACGATAGGCATCATCAGTCTTGGCCCATATTCCCAGATTCGCATTGCCGCCTTTGTCGCCAGAACGAGTACCAAAAAGCCGACCCAAGGGAAGTCGAACAGTTTCTCCCTCGATAAGTGGAGCAATATTCGTCTTTTTCACTTCATGCACGACAGCCTTTAAACTTAATTGGTTAGTTGGCAATACTTCAGTAATTTGACCATCGCAGTGCACATATTCAACAATGTTTTTACTATCAATTAAGGCTGGCCAATGAACCATAAACGGAGCGCCCGCAGCACCGCCAGGACGACCCGTAAAACCGGGGATATTTGCCAGCGCAAGTTCTGTTGCCTTTGCTGTAAACATTCGGCCTACTTTAGCCTGATCAGATGATTTGACAGTGACACGAATCGATGCCGTCGCTGTTTCATTCGAAGAGGGGTCTTCATGATCCGAACGGATCAGCTGTTCAGTGACACTATCAAACGATTCACGCCGACCAACCAGCTCAAACAGCTGATCAGTGAATAACTTCGCTTTGGCCTCTATATCGAGACCGGTTAACAGCGTTTCCAACGTGGTTTTAAATCCGCCAAATTGATTCACGCACACTTTATGAAATGACGATGGTGCGGAACCCCTAGTACCGGATACCCGCACTCGGTCATTGCCCTGGTCTTCAATAGTTAGCGTATCGAAGTGGCCAATAACATCAGGGTTCATATAGGCGGGCGGCCCAATTTCATATAACAACTGAGCGGTAACCGTGCCGGTAGACACCAAGCCCCCCGTTCCGGGGTGTTTGGTAACGGTAAAGGACCCATCACTTTCAATTTCAGCTATCGGGAAACCAATACCTTTAAAGGTTGGCACTTCCTGAAAAAAAGAATAGTTACCTCCGGTTGCCTGCGTCCCGCACTCAATAATATGTCCAGCCGCCAGTGCACCGGCCAAAGCGTCGTAGTCATCTCGGCTCCAGTTAAATTTCCAGGCTGCCGGGCCGATAACAACTGCCGCATCAGTGACTCGGGGAGCAATAACAATATCTGCCCCTTGATCTAAAGCCTCTTTAATACCCCAGGCACCGAGGTATGCATTCGCTGTGACCACCGCTCTTTCACTGTCGAACAGGTTAGCGCCCGTATCAATATTGGACAGTGTTTCACCAGATTCTTTTAACTGATCGAGCCTCGGCAGCAGGTCGTCGCCGTCGATATAGGCGATTTTAGCCGGTAAACCTAACTCTTTAGCAACTCCCTCCAGTGCATCAGCCATCGCTCGGGGATTGAGCCCACCTGCATTGGTAACAATTTTGATGTTTTTTTCTAGGCAGTCAGCCAACACCTGTCTAACCTGCTTAACAAATGTGCCAACATAGCCCATTGAAGCGTTTTTAGATTTTTGATTGGCAAGAATGGCCATCGTGAGTTCTGCCAGATAGTCGCCGGTCAGTACGTCGATTGGACCGTCATCAACCATTTCTTTAGCAGCGGATAGGCGATCGCCATAAAAACCACTGCAATTCGCAACGCGGAGAATATCATTATCACCTGCTGACTTTACGTCCACTGTCTGTGCCCTCTGATTAGGTAAATGCGATGTATAACCGCCCTTTCAACTCCAACGCCCAGGTCGCAGTAAAAAAGTGCCGTGTCTGCCCTGAGCTCAATGCCATCCAAAATAGGGGACGCCACCCATTAGTGGCAATTGATCCACAGTCGCCACTCGACGGATTCGACTATACGATATTTACTTTTAAAAAAAAAGCCTTACGGATGGTTTTTTTAGGAAAGGAAAAACGGCGGCATTAAAGCCTAGAAGCGGCGGCAAATTACCATAACAATCGGCTTATTTACCGGGAATGAGACCTGACAATGCGTATTGGTAAAAAATGGGAGCTTGCCCCCGAAGAAATTGCGCAATCGGTCTATTTTAACAGCGCTGATCTCCCCGTAAACAGCTCTGAGGTCTAGCAACCACGGGTTGCAATCATAAATTCACCGCCCAGATTATCGAGCTCAAAATTTATGTAGCTTTCCACATCAGCTCGCGTCTTATTTTTGCTCATCTGAGACAACACCTGACCCAGCAACGCATTTGCCATCGTTTCTGGGCACATTGAATGGGTATCTTTTGCTTCTTTAACAGCATCTGCGACCAGTTTTGTCGCTATCGTATATTCACCTGCCATAGTTATCTCTCACTATTTTATGCGCCCGACCACATAGGTTGTATAAGTATTCTGGCTGAGCCTTATTCAGTCACCTCATCACAGCCGTTAATTAGCCGATAGAAACAACAACTAGGGGCACTAGATTGGTAGTTTCAATGGTATTTTGCAAGCATATCGAGCTCGAGATAGTTGATCTCAAACAAAGAATAATCGATGGCATATCTCTGTCACCGATTAGCCCGTCGTTGTGGCCCAGCCGCCGGAAAATGGAATCACCTGCCCGACTAAGTGAGTGCATAAGTCAGAAGCCAAATAGAGCGCGAGCTCGGCGGTCTCGGCACCGTCTGCAACTTTTTTTGTGGGAACAAAATCTTTCAAATGCGCCTTAAATTTTTCATTGGCAACAAAGTCATCAGGGTAATAGGTGTCATTGCTAATGTAGTTCTGCGCGATGGCATTAAACTGAACATTAGATTTAGCTAACTCCAAACCTACTGCGCGCACAAAGGCATTTTGAGCGCCTCTGGCGGCACAATAACCTGCGGCATTGGGAATTCCCCGCAGAGGCGCTGCACTGGTCACCGCAATTATTTTCCCACGTCGACGCTCTTTCATAACTCCGGCAAAACCCCGCACAGTCCGCATCAAAGGATGAACGAGGGTGTCAAACAAAATAAACCAATCCTCATCAGAAATTTTTTCAACGGGTGCGGTGCGGGGAGGTTCTGCAAAATTCGCCACCAAGACATCAACCTCACCAACACTCTCTATCAGCGCATCGACGCTTTGTTGGTCAAGTAGCCGATTTTCGCTGCGGATAACCTCGGCGCCCTCCTCTTCAAATCGAGTAGCGATATCGGGCCCCATGTAGCGGTTTGACGTAGTTACTAGTACTCTTTTATTTGAATATCTCATGGAATAGCCCTTCAGATAACAGATCCAAGCTGTACAACACTGAAACCAATGACCGGTAAGCCGGGCATCAGCATAGAGCCTCAATCAGTTGACAAACGTTGTGAGCTCATCGCCTCTTGAGACCAGTTCCAACGAATCACCATTATGCTTTATCTGAGTAATAGAGGCGTTATCAGGACGAAAGCACACAGTTTCTTCCTGACCCGATAAAAGGCCTACAATGGTATTCAACACCATGAAGTGGGTAAATATCACCGTGGGCTTCTGCATGGCTAACAGCTCCGAATGCATGTGATCACGCCAACTAGTCAGTAGTTCTGGCTGCTGGCTCCAGCCCTGCCCCATAAATTCGCGCAACCAGGCCTGACGCTCTTCAAAAGGGACCGGCGAAGGAATCTCTCGGAATGCATCATTCAGAGAAATATCCATCGCCAATGCTTTAGAAAAGGGAGTTGCCGTCTCTTGCGCTCGCAAAAGAGGGCTACTCACCAGATCAACGTTTCTATCCAGTGAGGGCAACAACTGCTCGGCGGCTTTTTCCGCTTGCAACTTACCGTCTTCGCTTAGACCGGGATCACTCGATGTACCCCATGCCGCCGCGGCCTCGCCATGTCTCACCAGATAGATATTCACTAGCACAGACCAGCAAGACGCTGCTTAATAAGACCGTCAGCTTCCGACATGATACGGTCCATCAACTCTTGCACCGTTGGCACATCATGGATGAGTCCAGCAACCATGCCGCATGACCATGCACCAACGTCCATGGTACCTTCCTGCATGATTTTGGGGTAAACGCCGGCAACTTCCTCAGCGATATCTTCAAATTTTATATTCGCACCAAGTTCTTTCTCTTTTTCCAGCAAACGTTCTACTGCCGGATTAGTAAGTACTCGCTCAGTATTGCGCAAAGGACGCATAACAAGCCGTGTATCCAGCTCAGAGGCATCAACAATTGCCTGCTTAACATTCTCGTGTACCGGCGCTTCCTGGGTAGCGATAAATCGAGTTCCCATATTCATGCCCTCGGCACCCATCGCCAGCGCGGCAACCAAGCTTCGACCATCAGCCATCCCACCCGAAGAGACAAATGGAATGGTCAGTTCGTCAGCTGCGCGCGGTAACAGAATGAAGTTAGGAATATCGTCTTCACCGGGATGACCACCACATTCAAAGCCGTCAACAGAGACGGCGTCACAACCAATGGATTGCGCCTTTAATGCGTGCCGAACCGCTGTACACTTGTGAATGACCTTGATGCCCGCTTCTTTTAGCGCTGGTAAATATTTCTGCGGGTTATTGCCTGCAGTTTCAACAACTTTAACACCACCGTCGATGATGGCTTGTACAAATCCCGGGTAATCAGGAGGTGTTACCGACGGTAGGAACGTCAGATTGACGCCAAACGGCTTATCAGTCATTGTCTTGCAACGAGCGATTTCCTTCGCCAGATTTTCTGGCGTGCGCTGTGTCAGGCCAGTAATAATACCCAGACCGCCAGCATTTGATACGGCAGCAGCGAGTTCAGCCAAACCTACATAGTGCATGCCGCCCTGGATGATTGGGTGCTCAATTCCGAACATTTCTGTAATGCGTGTTTTCATGATTTTTCCCCAGTATTTGTTATTTTATCAAACTCGAACAAAAGCGCTAACGCTACTCGCTAAAAAACCGGCCTAAGCGCATCTATATCTTTAACGAAGGAAGCGAAAACTACCACATGATTTCCCCTCCCTCAACTCGAGATTGCGAAACCACGACAACAGTTGTCGTCATTAAACGATCGTTAATAGAAAAAGATTTGCCTTTAAAGTTCATTAACATCACTGTTGTCGGACTTAATAGCCGATGAGAGCACCAACCTATGGCCCATTTTTTGTCCGATCGACAACAGTGGCTTGATCAAGTGACTGAAGATATCGTAGACCCAGACCTCGCCATCATAGATCCCCATCATCATTTGTGGCGCGACAGGCCTGGCATCCCCAACTCTGCCTACTTAGTAGAACAACTGCATCAGGATACTGGCGCGGGTCATAATATTGAAAAGACCGTATTTATTGAGTGCGGTGCCGAGTATCGCGTTGAAGGGCCCGAAAAGTATCAACCTCTAGGCGAGACAGCCTTTGTTAGCGACCAGGCAAAACACAGTGAACAACGGGGCGGGGCCATCATCGCCGGTATTGTCGGGCGGGCAGACTTACGGCTTGGCGATGCAGTAGCAGACGTTCTCAATCAACACATCGAAATAGGCGATGGGCGTTTTAAGGGCATTCGCCATGCCGGCGCCTGCGCAGAGTATCCGGAGGCACTGACTATCCCCGGCAATGCACCAAAAGGCTTGTTCAAAGACGCTGGGTTTCGTCAAGGTATGAAGGTGCTGGGACGAATGGATATGACCTATGATAGCTGGCACTATCACTATCAAAACCGTGATTTTGCCGAGCTGGCCATAGCCGTACCAGATACTATTATGGTGCTCGATCACTTTGGTACTCCGCTCGGTGTCGGCCCCTACGCAGCGCACCGCAAAGAAATTTTTGCTCAATGGAAAGACGACATTCGTAAAATTTCTGAGTGCGACAACGTTGTCGCCAAACTCGGTGGGCTGGCGATGCCCGACAACGGCTTTGGCTGGGATAAACATTCAAAGCCGCCCACGTCCGATGAATTTGTCGAAGCGCAGCGGGAGTGGTATCTGCACACAATCGATTGCTTCGGCCCAGAACGCTGCATGATGGAGAGTAATTTTCCGGTTGACCGACAATCTATTTCTTATGCTGTGCTGTACAACGGTCTTAAAAAAATTGTTGCTGATTTTTCTGCCGCCGAAAAACAACAACTCTTTTATAACACAGCAGAGCGCGTCTATCGGCTAAACGCTTGACGGCCCTGCTGTATGCCCTAGCGTCAATGACGCTGAGTGGTATATTTGAGATTGTCTACCGACTTGCCCATAAAACAGGCATGCACGAAGGCACCTATATGGTCACTCAGACCGGTACGGTTTTTTTGTGTCTGGCTGCCTATAGTAGCAGTATTGGTTTTGCCATAAGCCCAGCACTCGTTCTCTTGGCGATCGTATCGGGTATCGTTGGAATGATGACCGGATGGTCACACATTTACGCGATTGGCAGAGGCCCCGTTGCCGTCACTTCGTCTATGCGTAAACTTGGTTTTATTGTCACAGCCCTGTTGGCGCTTATTTTTCTGAATGAAACGCTCAACGCACAACGTGTGGCAGGGCTGCTAATTGCCAGCGCAGCGTTATTGATTATCGGCTGGGCTCCCGGTGCTCATAATCGCCCACATCCAGCGATATTCATAAGTCTGGTAGGTGTTGGAGTGATGACCTTCTTTCACAAAATAGCCGCGACCGCAGGAATATCAATCACTGTTTTTTTGATGATCCAGTCGGGCACAGCGCATATCGCCTCCCATGTTGCCTGCCTGCAAAGCGGAGGCTATAAACCCAATAAACGCCTAATTGGCTTCGCCATGTTGAGTGGCGGCATGATTTCGCTATCGATGACTTTCGGCATGTATGCGCTACGCCATGGCGATGCCATAGTTATTGCTCCAATTTTGCAGCTTGGCTTTCTTATTGCCGCGCCCATCAGTTTTTTACTGTTCAAGGAACCGATAACACAACACAAACTAGTAGGGCTCAGTGTCGGCACATTAGCTATTGTACTTTTTGCTACCGGTGGATAAGAAGACAGTTCGAGCTAAACCAGCTCACTGTTCAAATCGACAAGATACTGTATTTAGATAGACTTAATTCGCTACTATCGTAATACTTAGAAAAACGAATAACCATAAAGAGAAATTGCCCCATGTCTGACAGAGAAAAACGAATTCCAGCAACACCGGTACCCGCCGCGACAATCTTGATGCTTCGAGACGGAGATAAAGGACTTGAGGTATTTATGGTCGTACGTCATCACCAAATTGATTTTGCCTCAGGTGCATTAGTTTTCCCCGGTGGTAAAGTTGCAAGTTCCGATGCCGACGTTCGTAGCCAGTGTACGGGTGTTGACGGTCTTGATGATGGCGAACTGGGCTTACGCGTTGGTGCCATTCGAGAAGCATTTGAAGAGTGTGGCATATTATTAGCGCGCCCAGCTGACAGCAGTGAACTGATTGATGGCAAGCGACTAGAGGGATTAGAACATTATCGCAAGCCTCTTGCCGACGGCGACATGACTATTAAAGAATTTCTTGACGCGGAAAACCTGATTCTCGCCTGCGAAACACTGCATCACTTTGCTCACTGGGTAACACCCATGATGATGCCCAAGCGTTTCGATACTCATTTTTATCTGGCCTTAGCACCCGATGATCATATCGCTTTACACGATGGGCACGAATCCGTTGACTCCATTTGGATTGATCCACAACAGGCACTCGATGAAGCTGCCGCCGGAACACGGACTGTCATTTTTCCAACCAGACTCAATATTGAACTGTTGGCGCAAAGCAAGTCTTCCGCCTCCGCCATTGAGGACACCGATAACCGAACCATTGTTAGTGTCGAGCCATGGGTAGAGAGCCGAGAAGACGGTAAATTCCTCTGCATTCCAAAAGAAGCAGGATATCTGATTTCAGAAGAGAAAATGCCCTAACTCGCCTCAACCACCTATGTGTTTAAGAGGAAAGCCGAAGAAGGTATTTATGCTGGCCATCCAGCACTAGCTCGCCGGCTTGGTTGTGTACAGTTGCTCGCATGACCACAACACCAGTTGTCTTCTGCGGCTTTAATTCGGTAATCTGCAAACTGGGATAGAGCGTGTCGTTAACATAAACACCGCCTTTGAACTTTACTGTTAGTTCGATAAATCCAATCAGGCTTTCTCCGACGATATGTGGAAATGCGCCGGCTCCAGCCGCCGTGAAACATAATACCTGTAAGCCGTGTGCCAGCAGATCGCGATGACCCTGATTTTCGCAATAAACACGGTCATAGTGTATCGGATGATTGTCACCACTGAGCATTTGAAACGCTGAAAAATGCGCATCTGTCACCGTTCGCGATGGAAGGATGAACTTTTCTGCCTGTAGCAACTGCTCAAATCCCCGATGGGGGAAAGGACAATGATTTTCAGGATTAAACGTATCACTCATTGTGTTGACCTTTATAGTGCATCGTTCTGCATTGTTGATAAGTACCGCCCGCTAAGCACAGATTCCATCCGACAACACACAGCCCCTTTGTCGGATGGAAAGATTGGCCTTTTAGCCGTGCTGTAACAGCTCTACCCAATTGCCGTCGGGATCTTCTATCATCGCAATGGTAACGCCCGGCGCTATCTCTGTGGCTGGCACTGGAACCTGATAGCCGGCGGCAGCACATTCTTCAGCGGCTTCAGCAAGATTATTTACTGTAATAGTGAAATAGCGATAACCGGTAGCACCGCGAAGTCCGCCTGGGGCAGCTTCACCTTTGGGGTCTTTGCCATTGACAACAATCTTGACCGTTGTTGTCCCCGCCATTAAACGAGTCATATGACCGCCACCGGGCATATCCTGTTCACCCGTCTGTTCGAGACCCAAAGTATCTCGATAAAATTTAATAAGCGCAGCAGAATTTTTGGTTACAATTCCTAGATCGATAGAATCCTTACATATATTGACTGGCATAAACTTCTCCTAGTGAAAACCGAAGACCATATCATATTTTCATGAGGGTTGATTGATCACATTAGCGCAAACATTAAAACCTGTTCACCTTAGCCCCCTCGGTTACGTTTCAACGCTATTCGACTTTGTATACTGAGTTCTTGGCGTTATAGTATTAGACGAGATCGAGCAACTAACAAAACTGGCAATCGATTAATTTTTTGGCACGAAAAGCTGATCATTTATCAAACTCCCGTGCAGCAACCCCATCCCAGCAAGGACATAAATTTGAACCCCCCCCAATCCTCGTCAATTTACTATGGCTGGAAGATCGTTGCCGTAGCTTTTTTTGTCGACTTTATTGCCGTCGGATTTTTCTTCTATTCTTACGGGGTGTTCTTTAAGGCACTAGCGGAGGAATTTGGTGGTTCTCGTTTAGATGTTTCCATTGGCATAACGCTGGTCAATATCGTCTCGGCCGTTATATCGCCATTTCTGGGTAAAGCTCTTGACTCATACCCTATCCGCTCAGTGATGATTTTTGGCACGGTTACACTGTCACTAGGCTTCTTTCTATTGTCATTAATTGCGACCCAATGGCAATTATATTTTATCCTAGCGACACTGATTGCGTTTGGATCTTCGGCAATGGGCGGTTTGTCGACGGCCAAGCTAGTCACCAACTGGTTTTTTACTAAGCAGGGGCGCGCTCTGGGTATTGCTACCATGGGCATATCGTTATCCGGGGTCGCCATGCCTATCATCTCTGCTTGGATGATCCAACAACATGGCTGGCGCGCCGGTTTTACCGTATTTGGTGCAGTGACCCTTCTATGTGTGCTTCCGGTTGTGTTGCGCTACGTAATTACGAGCCCCGCGGAGTTAAAATCGAAACATCAACCCTCCTCCGGTACAGCCGAAGCCACCCAAGCAGACAACATCATCTCACGTCAAAGTGGAGAGCACTGGAGCATCAAACAAGCGCTGGGAAATAGAAATTTTTGGCTGGTAGTTGTCACCTTCGCACTACTATTTTGCTGTAACGGTGCCACCTTAACCCATATGGTTCCCAGGGTAACTGATATGGGCTTTTCGCTCACCCAGGCCGCACCTATTTTGTCCTTCGCCGCCGCCGCAGGGGTAATTGGTAAAGTCATTTACGGCTGGATAACCGATTACTCGAATGCCCGCATAGCGATATGGATAGCCATATTTTGTCAGTTTATCGGTCAATTTTTTCTACTTAATGCCGATTCTTACGGCTCGCTTACTGTCGCCGCTATGATATTTGGGTTTGGCATGGGCGGGATGGTGCCCATTCACGGATCACTGGTATCGTCGCTATTCGGGCAAAAAGGCTTTGGCTATATAATGGGACTCATGAGGCCAGCCATGTTGCCAATTATGGTTTCAGGCATTCCTTTGGCGGGCTGGATTTATGACACCACCGGTAACTATGATTTAGCCTTTGAAATATTTATGATCCTGTATGTGCTCGCTGCTATCGCTGTCGTATTCATCGACGAAGAAGCGACCCGGTAGCGGACCAACCAATCCGGTAAACCATAAACCGAACGGCTAAATCTACTAAAAAAAGTAGTTCAAACTTATATAGGCGAGATTTGAATTAGACCCATATTCGGATTGAATTGTTACAACCGGGGGCGCCGGCTGATAAGCCAGACGGTCACCATAAAACAGATAGAGGCCAAAATTCATTCCCAACTCATCGCCTAGTGAGTATGACCCCGACGCGTTGACAAATGCTGAAGAATCATCAAGATTAAGCAGCGACGAAACGGTCAGTGTCAAGATTGGTGTTGCGGTCCATGATAGAGACGGCATCAGATAATTTTTTCCCAGTAAAAAAACACCGCCTTTCTGATAAGCCACATGGTCTTGCAAATCTCGATAACCCTTAGGGTCGGCATCTCCCGCGCCATTGTAATGATATTCTATCTGCCCGAAAACGTGAGTGGAAAATGAATAATCAACGCCCACGGAAGTCCGATTATAATTATCATCTCCAAACACCCAAGCAGTTTCAAACCACACCCCCATATCCCCGATCGAAGATTCTATACCTCCACCCAATAGGTTTTGTTCAGCAAAGCGAATAGCTGTTACTGAAATGTCTGAACCCTTCCAATTAGATTGTCCATTGATGAAAACCGCGCTATTTTCTGTTTTTGCGTCGTCTCCAAGAACAATGCCCATATCTATCTCGCTCAACTCACCCATCGGTTTTTGAAAGCGAACCATATCAACACCGGTACGATATTCTTGGTTCAGTGTTGTCACTTTAAACGGCAAAAAAACATCGATCGGATTAATCATTCTTGCCGAACCCAACGAAATGACTTGCCGTCCTATCGTCAAATCACCGGCGTCGAGATTAAAACGAGCATTGAGCCGATCAAGATTTTGATAAGTTACACGCTTAGCCATCGAATCATCAATAGTAGGCTTGATATCGGTCAATCGATAGTTATTGTTGGACGAAGAAAACGTTGTATTTGAAAAAGGATTACTGCTGGCAGCACGTGAAAAAAAAATGGGCGTCACTTCATAATGTAACTGCCATGCCACGTTGTCACCCGTAAATGCATCAGCCATTAAACGGAGCGAATTCTGAGATTGATGCAGATCATCGACATCGTCAATGTCTGTGGGAAGATCTTCTATTTCAATTGCTGACTGGGCAATTGCAAAGGACTTTATATAGCCGCCAAATATAAAAGTCGTCTCGGCAGCCGCAGCTGTAGGAATGAATGTAACAAGAAGTATTTTTACAAAAGTAGTTTGGTTCATAAGCTGAAACCAGCACCCTCAGGCAGCGAATTCTTTTCTCTGTTCATCTAATTCAACCAACCCATCGCGAAGATGTATCAAACGCCGAGCGCGATCCATTATTTTTTGATCATGTGTTGAAAAAATAAACGTCATACCATGACGCACATTAAGATCCTTCATCATGTCTAACAGTGATATCCCTGTTTTCGAATCCAGATTCGCAGTAGGCTCATCTGCGAGAATAATATTAGGTCGGGAGACCATCGCCCTCGCAACTGCAACGCGCTGCTGCTGCCCCCCAGACAGCTGTGCTGGGCGCCGCCCCCCCAAACCATCCAAACCTAAAATATCCAGCATTTCAAAAACGCGTTTTCGCCGCTCCGACGATGGCACACCTTGCATCAACATGACATATTCGATATTTTCAATGGTCGAGAGTACAGGAATAAGATTGTAAGCCTGAAAAACAAAACCGATATGGTCGCGTCGAAAATTCGACAGCGCTGACCGAGTCATCGACTCAATATTGGTTCCCGCGAGGATGACTTCACCATGGGTCGGTTTATCCAACCCTCCAATCAGATGAAGCAGTGTACTTTTTCCTGAACCCGACGGTCCTATAATCGCAGAAAACTCTCCCTCTTCGACGTCAATACTGACGTCATCCAAGGCCTTCACCAATAATTCTCCCTCGCCAAAGTAGCGGCAGAGATGGCTAGTTTCGATGACTTTTGACATCTTTCCTCCGGTTCTCAAGGTGCTTCAGAGTGATTTGTGCAGCGCTTCTGATGGCACAATACGCGCTGTAAAAAGTGCAGGGTAAATGGCTGCCACCAAAGTTAAAGCGACGACAGACAACGGTAACACTGTGAATTGTGAGATATCAAAAATGGTCTTAATATTATTGTGAATACTAATCCCCTCGAACTCCATATCGCCCATTGGAATACCGGCCACCGAAAAATAATCGATTAAGAAATAGGAAACGATCATACCGCCGACAATTGATAATAACGCTAGAAAAAACGCCTCTGCCATGATCAGAGTGACCATTTGGCTCGGCCGCGTGCCTATTGCCATCGCTACCCCAAACTCATAAATTCTCTCATAGATTGACATAAACATAGAATTGATAATTCCAAGAGAGGCAATGAGAAATAAAATCCCACCAACGATCAACAAAGAAAAATCAACCATAGCCAACATGGCAGACATTTGTGGCTGAAGATCAACCCAGCTTGCTGCTTCGATATCCCCTGTTGATAATGACCGGATGGTTGCAGACTCCGGGTCGACAGCGTCTTTGGCATTAACAAAGTTGAAAGCGACTTGATGTGCGCCCGCCTCCATTCCGAGAATTTTACGGCTTTGCGCCAAGTTAATAAAAATCATTGAGCTGTCGATCTCTCGCATTCCAAACTTGAAAATACCCGAAAGCCGAAACAGCGCTTGCGAGAGCTCCCCGCCGTCGACTTGAGATAGCGTCACAACAATTCGATCACCTAGCTCAACACTCAATAGGTCAGCCAGCTCTTCGCCGATAAGGATTTCATTGTCTTTACCCGTCAAATACGAGCCATCAACAAGCGCTTCCTTTAGTTTACTTACTTTCGCTTCGCGCTCACCGTCAACACCCCACAGCAAACCACCCGCCATATTATCTGCCGACGACATCATTGCACCCGACATTGTTCTAATTGTATAAGCCTCAATGGCGACATCAGCCTCCAGCTTATTGGCAACAATGCTGATGTCTTCGATATATAGATCGACGTCAAATGAATCACGAAAGCCTTTTTTATGCGCCTGTGCCTCACCGGCAAACGTACGTGTTGTAGTCTCGACCATGAGGTCCATCATTCCTCTCATTACACCATCAGTCAGAACTAATGCGATCAGAGAACAAGCCAATAGCAGGCAAGTCAGAAAGGTGCGCCGTCCGTTTCGAAATATATTTCGCCAAGCCAAACGTAATATAAGGTTCATAACAAGTTCCTAACGGTCTGACAAAGCGTCAAGAGGGGTGATAAGGGCTGCTCGAATTGCCGGAATAAAACTTACAGCAGCGGCGGAGCCCACGATAATAACGACTGGAATAATAAAAATTGCAGCACCCATTTCACCGACCATCGTGTCATAAATAACGCCTCCCATATCGATAGGTTGAGGCATGGTGATACCAACATGGGTAAACCAGTAGACCAGTGGCAGTGATAACAAAAAACCAATAGCACAGGATAACAATCCCAGCGTCACTATTTCCAAAATGATCATCGCCATAACCATTAGGCGATTTGTTCCCACAGCCAACATAACGCCAAATTCTTTGGTACGTTCGAGCACAGACATCAAAACGGTATTCAACACGCCAATACAAATAAGGAATACAACGATACCCATCGTCACTTTATTACCCTGTTTGTCAGCTTCCATCGACTTGTAAAAGGTCGCTTCCACGACCTGCCAAGGTGACACAGTAACCAGCGGATCATCGATAATTGCCGACAGCACAGCCGTTAACTTCCAAGCTTCGCTGGGGTGGCTGGTCATCACTGCATATTCATGAACCTTACCCTTCATTGAAAAAAAATCTTGGGCAGCCTCGAGAGGAAGATAAACCGTCATTTTTTCATATGAATCACGAGACCCTATTAGTGCGCCAACACGATAAATATCGTTTGCAATAGAACCATCTGCGCCGCTCGATATTAATACAATCTCATCGCCAATTGATAATTTGAGCATGTCGGCCACACCATATCCGATCATCACGGAATAATAGCCGTCACTATTTACTGGGTCACTAAAGTAGTTCCCCTTACGGACTTTTCCAAAAATGCTGGTGGTGTTTCTTTCCATCACAGGATCAATACCAACAATTGATAATGGCGCGCTTTTTTCATCGCCATAACCGAGGCCAACACCATAGATCCGTGGCGCCCAACTACGAACACTGGGCTCGTTCGCAAAAAGATTTTCAATACCTGAACCCCGGGAAAGTGTCTTAAAAATTCCCGGCCGTTCGAGATAATTTTCCTTATGAATCTGCACATGGCCAGTGTGATCCGTTGTCACGATGTTGATGATGTTATTATAAGAACCTTCAACCAATGAGATTGTCAGAGCGAGTAATATGTAACCCCCGCCCATACTTAAGCCGGTAAGCAGTGATCGGCGACGCTGTCTGAATATATTCCTGAATGCGAGTTTTGCGACTAACACAAGTTCCCCCTAGCGCAATCTTCGCTTTAATGAACGCAGAGTAAATAAATCTTCTTCTACACCTTCGGCATTGAGTTCAAGCTTATCGTATAAGACGAGTGTTTTATGACCCGTCTTGTTGAGCGGCACCATCTCTAGAACCGAGGGCAAAATAACGCCCCCAAACTGTTTCGGCTCACGATAGCTCATTACTCGAACTTTTCGGTTTTTCTCATCATAGAAAGCTTGTTCGATCGGGGTATAGTTTTCTTTATTCACTTTAATAATAATTTTGTCCCAGACAGTCACTGTCTGAGCTCTGGGTATTAAGGTAATTACATATATTTCGCCACTTTCATCCAGTGATAGCGCATAGTCATCGGTTAAGCTGGTTTCTTTTACCAAGTCGTCATTGGTAAAATCTGATCCCATCCAAGACCCCATCATCATCGACGGCGGCACCTTGATGGTTTTATTGATTTTCGGAAAAAAATTCCACATTTCGTCATCAAGTTTTAGTGTTGAAATTCCCCGCTCTTTTTTAGGGGCGAGAATCCGAATCAACATTTTCTCTTCACCGATCGTATATGACTCCATGGTCATAGAACGTTCATAATTGGGAGTCTGGACACGCATGGTCATGGTGGCGCGACTCGCCGTTGAACGGTACATATCATCAACTTGTTGAATCAGTTTTTTTGCTTTTTCTTCATTGGCACTTGTGTCAGTGACAAGATTTTCAGCCGTCAGAAACCACGACATCGGCAGTGAAAAAAGCAGTAATCCAAGGGTTATATATTTTGTCATCGTGTTGCCTTTCTGGACAGAAAATACTGCGATAAAATTTATATAGCGACTTTTTTTATGACATTAAAAACACGGCTATTACTTAT